>JAEEGG010019559.1_pt1 | contig 13639 bp, 5 predicted proteins | sample 9134161 | NCBI WGS metagenome assembly JAEEGG01 (sample SAMN16246543, study PRJNA631951) | gut metagenome | biome: gut microbiome; feature: rumen; material: CR-attached | host: Bos | place: Iran: Karaj | collected 2018-10 | reverse complement strand
ACTTTTTTATTTTATTGATAATCAATGAAATGGTTTATAAATAAAAAAAAATATCGCCAAAGGTGTTTTCATATCAAAAAAATACTATCTTTGCACCCGCAAAAACGGTGAGACGTTCCTTGATAGTTATGCCGATATAGCTCAGTTGGTAGAGCAGCTGATTTGTAATCAGCCGGTCGTTGGTTCAAGTCCGACTATCGGCTCAGGCATAAAATGAAACAACGATGGGAGAGTTCCAGAGCGGTCAAATGGGACAGACTGTAAATCTGCTGGCTAAGCCTTCGGAGGTTCGAATCCTTCCTCTCCCACTTGTTTTTTTGCGGAAGTAGCTCATCCGGTAGAGCGACAGCCTTCCAAGCTGTAGGTGGCGGGTTCGAGTCCCGTTTTCCGCTCCACAGTTGTTTTTTTCATAACATTTTAGAGGATGACATTTTGAAAGAGCGACAAAACATTGGTTTTGTCGCTTTTTCGTGTTCGCCCGACATGGGCATAATCTAACGGGTGAAAGTCCCGAGCGCGGCCTTATAGCGGCAAGCGCACAGCCAAAGACAAGGCGCCAATGGCGACATTGGGTCGGGGAGGTCTCACGGATGCGGCGGCGACCGAAGAAACTCAAAGCCGTGGAGTAAAGCTTGCCGTGAGAAGTCCGAATGTGACTACATCAGCGGGTTGAAGTATCTTGGCTACGGCTTCTACGTGCACAAAGGCAAATGCCATCTGCGACAGCATGAGAAAAGCGAAGCCAAGCTCCGTTGCCGACAGCTGGATACTCGCCCGAGCAATCGGCGATGAGGCATTTCGCAGGACAGGCTATAGCAGGATAGGTTGCTACTACAGCGCATCCGCGCTGTCAAAAGGCTGAAGAACCGCCGTTTTCGGAACTGCTTGTACGGTGGAGAGGACAAGTGAACACGAAAAGAGGTGAACACTTCTGATTAGTGTTCACCTCCTATTACTTTTTTGGTCGTTCGGATAAAACTATAAAAGCGTAAGGCCTCTTTATGCTTTTGTGGTTTTATCAAAGGACAGAATTATTGCTCAATCAGTTGTTTGACTGCGCGTTCGAGGTCGGCTCCGCGCAAATCGCGTTGCACAATACGACCCTCCTTGTCAAGCAGGAAGGTGGACGGGATGGAGCGTACGCCATAAATTGCGGCGGCTTTTGACTGCCATTTCTTGAGGTCGCTCACGTGGTTGGGCCACACCAATTTGTCGGCCTCTATCGCGCGCTTCCAAGAGGCGGCATCACTGTCCAACGAAACACTGAACACTTCAAAGCCTTTGTCATGATATTGGCTGTAGATGCGTGTCACGTTAGGGTTTTCGCGGCGGCATGGTCCGCACCAGGAGGCCCAAAAGTCCAGCAGGACAACCTTGCCTCGCAGGTCAGATAGTTTCCGCACATTGCCGTCGGGATCCGGAAACTCCAAATCAGGGGCTATAGCACCGATGGCCACCTTGGATGCGGGCGAGTTCATAAAGTTCCAGCGGTCCTTCACAATCAAATGTTCCGGATATTTTTCGTGTAACGCTGTGATGACCTCAGTGTGCAACGCTGCATTCTGCTCACGCGGGAAGATGTCCAAAAACATCAGAACACAGATGTCCTGCTTGTTTGTCTTGATGGCATCTTTCAGTCGCGAGGTCAGGTAGGCATCAATTTCGTTATAGGATTCCTGGTATTTTTGCACTACCTTGCTCACATTCCCCTGCGACTGGCTGACAAGCAGATCCGCGTTCTGTTTGTCGTTTTTCATCAACGCCTCGTATGCTGGCTTCTGATCTATAGCTTGCTTCAATGAAGGATACAGTTCCTCCAAAACACGGTTCACCCATTTGGACTGGTTGCCTTTCTTGTCCCACAGATTATTGTAAGCCAACGTGTCCTTCTCAGCCAACAGCTGGTGGATCTTCGGCATAATTACGCCAATGGCATCTTGCGCGATCTTGTGTCTGTTATGCAAATTTGTCTGGTACTGGTCGAAAACACGATAGAAGTCCTGCGCATCGGAGACACGCTGCTCTGAAAAAGAGTAATAACGGTCAACATTTTCCAAATAATTGGCGAACGGGGTGTAATCAATCTCCGTCTTCTTCATCATCCTGTTGGCCGCATCCGCACATTCATAGACCGCGTTGCCTTTCAGTTTTCCGCCAGCCAATTCCCGCGAATAGGTATGATAAAGGGTGTCCAAATTGTCAAACGCCGACAGAAGGTAATTGTCCACATCGTCATTCGTCTGCCGGTACATGTTAAATTTCTGGGCGAAATCTGACCAGTACTGCTTGTTTTTGTCGTTTTGAAGTTCTTGGTTTATACTATCTACAGCCTCTTTTCTGTGAAGAGCGAGGTAGGACATTTCTTTCACCTTTTTCATGGATTCCGAGCCGTCAACAGATACAATCTGCTGCAAGTTTTCTGCATCCAGGGTCATCGTTATCGTCTCGCCAGGGGTGATGACCAATAGCATCGATGAACCGTTGCCGAAATCAAGTCTGTAGATGTCGTTTGCAAGATTAACGGTCATGTCGAACTTGTTGTTTTTGATGTCCGCAGAGGCATAACTCGTCTGCGAGCTGCCATACGCGCTGGTCAGATTCACATTGTCGAAATGGTTGTTCAAAAGGGTGACCTGCAATTTTGTTGGTGATTGTGCAAACAGTACATTCACCCACAAACATAGAATCAAAGATACAAAACTAAATCTTTTCATAATGTTTTTAAAATGGCCGCAAAGATACATTTTTTTACGATTTACGGTTTGCGAATTGTGAAAGCGGTAAACCGTAAATCATTCTACATTAAAAAATACTATCTTTGCCGCTTAAACAAAAAATTTATGAGTAACAGTATTGAACACCTTGACGACCTTTTTCCAAAGTCTTATGACGAGGCTCAGAAGGCCAAAGCCAAAACATTGTTTTACAAACAGTTGTCGCTGTTTGCACATGAGTATTATCACGGCAAAATGGGCACGTTACCAAAAGTTCCCATTGAGAGTTTGAACTGGTTCAACGCCTGGTACACGCCAGGTGTTTCCGCTATTTCCACCACCATTCGCGATCAAAACGACCGCTCGTTCCAACTCAGCAACCGTTCGAACATGGTGGCGGTGGTCAGCGACAGCACCCGCGTGCTCGGCGACGGAGATTGCACACCTCCCGGAGGACTCGGCGTGATGGAAGGCAAGGCTCTTATAATGAAATATTTGGGAGGTATTGATGCCACCGCCCTCTGTATTGACAGCCGTGATGAGAAGGGTGAGCATCAGGCTGATAAAATTATAGAGTTTGTGAAGATGGTCCAGCCCAGCTTTGGGGCGGTGAACCTCGAGGACATCTCACAACCCAACTGTTTCCGCGTTCTGGACGTGTTGCGCGAGGAGTGCGACATTCCTGTCTGGCACGACGATGCGCAAGGCACCGCCTGTGTGACGCTTGCAGGTGTGCTGAATGCCCTCAAAATCGTAGGTAAATGCCTTGAGAATGTGAAGATTGTATTGTATGGGTCGGGTGCGGCCAACTGCAGTATTGCTCGACTGATGATGGAGGATGGTGCGAAACCTGAAAACATTATCCTGTTTGACAGCAAAGGAGCATTGCACCGAAATCGCGAACGCTATGCGAATGACCCGCGCTATTATCCGCAATGGAAGCTCTGCCAAATTACGAACCCGCAGTGCATCGACACGCCCGAGGAGGCTTTCAAGGGCGCGGATGTTTTAGTGGCGCTTTCCAAGCCGGGTCCCGACACCATTAAGCCGGAATGGGTTTCGCTGATGGCGGAGAAAGCCATCGTGTTTGCCTGTGCCAACCCTGTGCCGGAAATCTATCCGCATGCCGCCAAGGCCGCTGGCGCTTGCATTGTGGCCACCGGTCGTGGCGACTTCCCCAACCAAGTCAATAATTCCGTCTGCTTCCCCTCCATTTTGAAAGGCACGTTGTTGGTTTCCGCCCGCAAGATTACGGATGAGATGGCCGTCTGCGCTGCGCATTCCATCGCCGACTTTGCCGAACGACAGGGTATCAGTCCCGACCGAATCATGCCCACGATGATGGACGGTGACCTCTTCCCCGAAGTGGCCGCTGCCGTGGGGGAGTGTGCTGTGAATGCTGGTCTTGCCCGCACACCACTCACCCGTGCTGAAATCTATGAACTGGCCAAACAAGACATCGATGAGACACATCGAGTGATGGATCTGCTTGTCGGACAAGGAATTATCAAACAATTTCCTGAATCAGAGGTGAAGAGGATTCTGGATGAGGTGGTGGAGACGATGACTCGATGAAATACGATCATAATTCAGCAACTTCTACAACCTATAACCTTTTATGTTTCAAACTAACATACAAGCATTCAAAGATTTAGGACGGCTTCTCGCCGATTCGCAGTGGGTGAACCTCACTTTCGGAGAGGCCATAGAACGGCAGTATCGTGAAAACAGCTGGTGTACGCCGGAGTTCTGCCGATATGCGCTGGCTGCCATCGCACAGATGCTCGCACCTGACGCGTTAGAATCGTACTATGAACGATACAGGGATATTGTTCCCAACAAAGATTCACGTCGCACCGTCTCCGTTATTTCAACCGACAATATCCCGTTGGCCACTTTTCACGACTTTTTCTGCATCCTCGTCAGTGGTAACGACTATCAAGGGAAGCTCTCTTCTCAAGACAAGCACCTACTTCCTATACTCGCACAGGAACTTGTTCGTATCGAGCCAAGCTTTGCCAAACGCATTTTTTTCGTTGATAGACTATCTGATTTCGATGCGCTCATCTCCACAGATAGCAACAACAGTGCCCGCTATTTCAACCATTATTTCAGCAAATATCCACATATCCTGCGAAAAAAACGCAGCAGTGTGGCCGTAATCAACGAAACGGAAAGCGATGACGAACTCCGTGGCCTTTCAAACGACATCTATATCTACTTTGGCCTCGGCTATCGTTCCGTTTCCAAACTGTTCGTTCCGAGAAACTACAATTTTATGCCTTTTTTGCAGATTTTAACACGGGAAAGCCAACCGATTGCCCAACATCACCAGTTCAACAACAATCTCGAATACCAAAAGGCCATCCACTTGATGAACCAGATTCCCTATATGGATGCAGGCACATTTCTTATCGTTGAAAACCAGAACTACGTGTCCCCTGTCGGGATGATTTATTACGAGTATTATGATAATGTTGAGACCATTAATCGCCGACTGGAGGCAGACACCGACCAACTTCAGTGCATTGTCAGCCGTGACCCGCATATCTCCCACGCCGCTTCTTTCGGCAGCACCTGTTTCCCTACTCTTACCGACTATCCCGATGGCATCGACACATTACGTTGGTTGTCGGAACTTGGATAGCATACGGGTGTATGCGACAGGCTCCTGCAATTCCCTTTTCCTGTAAACCGTAAATCGTATGAAAAAACGTATCATCATCACCCTTTTCATTTTGGTGGGATTGTCTGCCATTCCGTTGATTATTGGCATATTCTACCTGTACAGTGAGGCAGAGAAGGTGCAACGGAGCATTTTCGTCAACGAGGTTTTGTCGGCTGGCAATGCCATAGTGGATCGAATTGATGCCACTGTTAAGAACGACACGACTGCCTTTTTCGATACCGAAACCGAGGAAGCAGACAAGAAACGCATTGACACCGCTGATGTCGTTTCCATTCAGCAGACCCGCAAATTCCTGATTGACAGTATAAACAACCAGCCCATCGGGGTTATTAAATCGACGATTTACTTTCAGGAGAACAATTCGCGCATTATTGCCAATGACACTGAATATTTTACTGCCGCTTTTCGCACTCTTTTTCCTCTCTACAATGAACCTTGGGATCCAAGCAAACTTCAGGGTATTGCTAATTCGTTTAATATCAAGGATATAAATCTTATTCAGTTAGACAGTGCGACCACGGAACTGCTCAATGTCGGATCCTTGCGCCGTATTATTTCAGAAGAGTTAAAAAGTGAGAATATTGATTCTCGGTTCGATTTTGCCCTGTACAATGCTTTCACCGCAAATTTTGTGGTCAAGCCGCAGTTTACAAACATTGAGAAAATCTTGAAAAGTGAGTTTGTCTTTTTGTTGAAATACAATGAGAAAATCAGTTCCCCCCACTACTTGATCATCTCTTTTCCAACCGTGCGTGGAATTGTATTCAAACGAATGAGCAACATCATCATCCTAATTGTTGTGTTTTTTGTTATCACCTTTACTGTTGCATTTGTCGCCCTATATTCACTTTACCGTCAAAAAAAGACGCAAGATGTGACCAACGACTTTATCAACAACGTGACTCATGAATTCAAGACTCCCATTGCCACCATTTCGTTAGCTTGTGAAGTGTTGTCAGACCCCACCATGTTAGAGGATCAAGACATCAGAGCTTCCTACGTGGAAATCATCAACGATGAGAATAACCGCCTCAAGGACATGGTTACCACCGTGTTGGAGACTGCCCAACTGCGGAAGGGACAGATTAAGATGAATATCGAACTCATCAACATGCATGAACTCATTCAAAAGATTACGGACAGTTTTGCCTTGATGATCAGTTCCTCGAATGGCAGTCTGACCGTGGCGTTGAACGCTGACACGTTCATGTTGTTCGGCGACCGTACTCATCTGACAAATTCCATCACCAATCTGATTGAGAACGGCATCAAATACTCCACCAATAGTCCGGAAATTCTAATTAATACCCTGTCTGACAGTAAGAATTTCATTATATCGGTTTCGGACAAGGGCGTGGGAATCCCTCAGAAGTCCATCTCCAAGATTTTCGACAACTTCTATCGCGTGCCTCATGGCAATATCCACAATGTCAAAGGTTATGGTTTAGGTCTTGGATATGTCAGAAAGATTGTTCAGTTCCACCATGGGCGCATCGAAGTGCAAAGCGAAGAAGGAAAGGGCAGTACGTTCACGATTTATTTGCCGCTTAAAATCAACAAATAACATTGTCTAATTACCCCAGGAAAAGAAAAAGGAGTGGAAAACCTTCTCCACTCCTTAATTTCTATTTCTAATTTCCTAATTATCTTTTCACGAACGGCTTCGTCACCACTCCCCTGTCGGTGGTCACGCGCACGAAATACATGCCGGCGGCGAGACCCGAGACGTTGATTTGGGTCGGGGCGGACGCGGGGGATTGGGCGGACGCGATGAATCGCGTCCCTACGGTGGTGATGATTTTACCATACACGTCAACAATCTCGATACCCGAACATTGTGCATTATTCATTGTACATTGTACATTGACAATATCCTTCGTCGGGTTGGGATACACCACAACGTCCACCTGGTCGAGGTCGTCGGCGAGGGCATCCACGGCATTTGCGTCCGTAACTTCTGTACTCTTGTTGTTGGAGATTCGGGTCAGGGTGATGTCGTCGAGGTAGTTGTAGCTGTAAGCGTAGCTGACTCCGCTCTTCAGTACGTTGCGGAAAGCGACGCGGCGGCCGTTGCCCGAATAGTTGGAGAAGTCGCACTCCACATGTGTCACATTGTTGGTGCTGTTTTTGAACAGTGCCACGGGTTCGAAGGTGCTCGTCGCGTCATCCCAGACACCCACCTGCAGTTGGTAGGAGGTGTTGGGTTGTCTCAAGTACATATCCAGCTTCACGTTGTTCATCGGAACATTTCCTGAAATTTCAGGCAACGCATAGACACAGCGGTAGTTCATCAGCAGACTGTAGCTGCCGCTGTGGGCGAAGTCGCTTCTGTAGTACAGTTGCGGGCGTTTGTCGTTCGGCATAGTCGGGGCGTCGGTGCGCACCAACTCCCAGCAAGTGGGTTCCTCGCCTGTGGTTGCGGTGGTGCTTGTGGTGAAGTTCTCGAATGTCTCGGTGTAAGGCAGGGTGATGGAGCAATCCTCCATTTCCGTCAGGGTGATGTCGTCGAGGTAGTTGTAGCTGTAAGCGTAGCTGCCGCTGCCCGAGACGTTGCGGAAGGCGATGCGTTTTCCGTTGCCGGAGTAGCCGGAGAAATTGCAGGTGACGTGTTCCACGCCTGTTGTCGTGTTGTTGAACAGTGCCACGGGTTCGAAGGTGCTCGTTGCGTCATCCCAGACACCCACCTGCAGCTGATAAGCGGCGTTGGGCTGTCTCAAGTACATATCCAGCTTCACGTTGTTCATCGGAACATTTCCCGAAATTTCAGGCAACGCATAGACACAGCGGTAGTTCATCAGCAGACTGTAGCTGCCGCTGTGGGCGAAGTCGCTCCTGTAGTACACTTGCGGGCGTTTGTCGTTCGGCATAGTCGGGGCGTCGGTGCGCACCAACTCCCAGCAGGTGGGTTCCGTGCCCGTGGTTGTGATGGTGCTTGAGGTGTAACCGTCGAAGTTCTCGGTGTAGGGCAGGGTGATGGAGCAATCCTCCATTTCTGTCAGAGTGATGTCGTCGAGGTAGTTGTAGCTATAGGCGTAGCTGCCGCTGCCCAAGACGTTGCGGAAGGCGATGCGTTTTCCGTTGCCGGAGTAGCCGGAGAAGTTGCAGGTGACGTGTTCCACACCTGTTGTCGTATTGTTGAACAGTGCCACGGGTTCGAAGGTGCTCGTCGCGTCATCCCAGACACCAACCTGCAGCTGATAAGCGGCGTTGGGCTGTCTCAAGTACATATCCAGCTTCACGTTGTTCATCGGAACATTTCCCGAAATTTCAGGCAATGCATAGACACAGCGGTAGTTCATCAGCAGACTGTAGCTGCCGCTGTGGGCGAAGTCGCTCCTGTAGAACACTTGCGGGCGTTTGTCGTTCGGCATAGACGGGGCATCGGTGCGCACTAACTCCCAACAAGTGGGTTCCACGCCTGTGGTTGTGGTGGTGCTTGAGGTGAAGGATTCGAAGGTTTCAAGATAGGGTAGGGTGATGTCCGGGCAGCTAAACGTGGTGAAGCTTACCACATTGCCGTAAGCCGTTCCCGCACTGTTTGTTGCATAAGCACGCACATAGTAAGTGAGGCCCGACCCAAGGCCGGTGATGGTACTGGTGAACGTGCCCGTGCCGGTGCCGTCGCTTGTGTGGCTGTCGGATATTGTCGGGCTTTGGGAAGTGCTCCAGCAGACACCGCGTGCGGTCACGCTTGCACCGCCGTCAGCGGTGACATTGCCGCCGCAGATGGCGGAGTTTTTCGTGATATCGGAAATGCTGTTCGTGGTTACTGTTGGCGGATAATTGACGGTAACCGTGACGGAGGCCGTCGCTGTGCAGCCGTACTGGTTGCTCCCCGTCACGCTATATGTGCTGGTACTGGTCGGGCTGACGGTGATGCTTGAACTTGTGCTTCCTGTATTCCAACTGTAGCTGGTGGCTCCCGAAGCGTTGAGTGTTGTGCTTTGGCCGTAACCTATAGAGGTGGTACCTGTGATTCTGACATTCACCGTGTTGCACGAAGTGGTGAATGTTTTTTGTGTGCCGTAGCCCGTTCCTGCGCTGTTGGTGGCATACGCCCGCACATAGTAGGTGGTGTTGGGCTTTAACCCCGACAGATTGCCGGTGAACGAGCCGGTACCGCTACCGTTAGAGGTATGATAGCCGCTAATGGTTGGGTTTGGGGAAGTACTCCAGCAAATACCGCGTGCAGTGACGGTGCCGTAACCGTCATTGGTGACGTTTCCGCCACAGGAAGCGCTGTTGGTGCCGATGTTGGTGACATTGTCTGTCGTGACAGTGGGTGGTATGGTTGCCGGCGCACTGACCGTCACCGTGGCGCTTTCCGAACAGTTGTTGTTCCATACGGCCGAAACAGTGTACGTACAGCTGCTATTCAGCGGATTGTTGTCTGTATAGGTCGTGTTTGTGGTGCTCCCTATCAGCGTGTTCTGCCGATATACATCATATTGCAACACCTGTGCTGAAATCTTCTCCAACGTTCCTCCAAGAGGGATATTAGAAGGATAAAGGTTGCCGTACCAACTGAACTCCGTGGCCCCTTCCTCAAATGTTAATCCTATAATATTCCCTTTGTTGGATATTGCTTCGCCTTCCACGTATGGTATGACGTAGTCACCTGTCGCTACAACTCCGAACCAAAGCTCCGATGTTGCGTCCACCAAAACGGGATTTGTCAACGTGACGACAGTCCATCCAGTTGTGTTGACCGTGGACATAGGCACCACTTGGTTGACGACCTGCTCGCCTGAGTTGAGCGAACCGTTGTTGCAGCTGCCACCTTTAAACACCACAACCTTGTACGATGTGGCGTATGGACTGCCGATAAACCACACGGCCTTCAGGAGATATTGGTTATAGGGGGTGAGGTCGGAAGTCTCGAAACGTTGCACCATACATTGCGAAGCAACCCCGTATCCATAATAACTTGAGATGTTGGAACTGGATCCCCAAGAAATTACAACCGAGTTGGGACTGCCACTGCTATAGGTCACAGGCACATTCCATGACAAATCCACAGACGATCCATTTCGAGTTCCCGTTAGATTTTTCGGGGCAATGCACGGTTCCGTCGAAGACGAACCGTAAAGGGTTACGTTTGCCGAACAGGAACCTGAGGTCAGCGTCATGGTGTATTCGGTGTTGCTTGATGAAGCAGTAGGGCTGTATTTCACGTATAAAGTGCCTCCTGTTGACGAAAGAGATGCACTGGTGGAGTAGTCGGTCCCGTTTGTGCTGATTAGGAATCCGTTACCGGTGGTCACGCTAATGTTCCCGCTCAGGGAATGGCCGCGCACGGACAGCGTCTGTGCACTGCTCGACACACCGTCGTACGTATTTAGCACCATCTGAGATGTTGAGCATCGTATAAACGAGCCTGTCGCGCTGATTCCGATAATAGCCTCTTGGTCTTGGGAATAGTTATAGGAACCGGGAGTGAGCGCATTCAGCGCAAAATAACCGTCATTGTAGCCACCCCATCCCCAGTTGAAATGGAAATTCCCGCTGTTGTCGTATCCGTCACAAACGAAGGCGTGTCCTCCGCTGCCCTGGCCCGAATAAAAGACAGGACGGGCATTATTCAGCTCTTGTTTGAGCAGATTAGCCCAGTCACTGTCCGAATAATCGGATTTATAAACGTATGTGCCATTGTCCTCAAAAGCAAAATAGTTATATAAGACGCTGGGGACAGGGAAGAAAAAGGCGGAACTGCCAATCGTCGAATAATCCATGTCCACCGCCACGCCGCAATGGTAAATCAATTTCGCCACTGCATTTTTTTGCGTGGAGGTTGAGGAACTGCTCAAACTGTTGGGCATGTTGTTGTAGTTGTAGGTGGCAGAATTGAAATCCACCGACAAGGTGCCGTAAGTACTATGATCGTAACTGTGGCTGTTGAACCCTTGGTTCGGCCATTGCCAGTATCGGATAATCTGCGCTAATGCGGTGGCCACACACCCTGCGTAAACATGTCCGCCGGGACCGTTGGCATCCGCCGGGCAGAATTGGTTGTAATAGTTGTCCTGATTCCAGGTTGTCTGAATCAGCGGGCTTACTGCGGTGATACTCCTGTTGGGCATTGTTTGTCCGGATTTCAGGAGAGACCATCTCTCCGCAATTTCAGTGGAGGGCAGGTCGTCATTATCTACTGCCGCTTTAATCTGTTGTCCATATTGATCCAGCCAATAGCGGACATTGTCGGGCATCCCTTCCAACGAGAAGGGATTGTCGTAGGAATAGCCCAGAATCGGTTCCGCATGCTCGTCTGCGGCTACAATCACAAATCCTCTTGGCTGAAGGGAAAACACGTAGTAGCAATCTGAACCATCAATGGCTGTGCCCGTATAGACCAGCTGCATGCTCTGTCTGCTCACATTGCCGTTTGCAGCTGCATTGCCGCGTTCATGGCCGCCTCTGCGCATAAAGGTGTAGCCGACCTCAAGTGCCTGTGCTGCCGTTACGTGAGTGGTTTTTTCAGGAAAATCGTTCTGGGAACTGTTCCTCGTGTCACTTTGCGCGGACAAACCCATGGCCATCGCGCAGGTCATTAAAAATAGTATAAACTTTTTCATAACGTTTGTATTTTTTTGACTTAAACTTAAATTTAAACCTTAACTTTAGAGTATTGACAGTTCGCAAATCGCGAATTTGTAAATAAGCCTTGCAAAGTTGCAATTTTTTTTGATTCGCAAAACGGATGTTTATAACTTTTTCAATTTTCTTGTGTTTTTACGAAACGTTGATAATCAATATTTTACAACCATATTTTTGGCTTTGTGCTTACATCGTTTGATAAAATAGTGCCTGTTTGGGTCGATTTTTGGCGAAAATTATGGAAAGAGATGTTGCGAAACAGTGATGATACAAAAACAAAATGTTTATGTCTTTACAGATGGACGTATGCAAAACGTTCATTGTTGAGCAAAAACCAAGAATATGTAAAAAAAAAGAGCCGCCCTTTACGGAGCGGCTCTTTTCGAAATCAGGATTTTCAATATTACCTGTATAAGATAACGTTTCTGCTTTTGTCAACGGTGAAATCACCCCATTCCTCCTTGATGTACTGGTCGCCGACCACAATGGCGGCGGGCAGGTTCTTCTTGACGGTGACTTTCACATTCTCGGAGTAGTCGTCGCCGATACGCAGTTCCTCAAGATAGAGCACTGCGCCTTCGATGATGCTACCATCTTCCTGTTTGATGGCGCCGGCCTTCTCCTCGAAGTCTTCCAAGCTGATGAAAGATTCTTTCAGGAAGCGGGTGGCGTCGGCATAGTTCATGAGAATCTCATCGCTGTTGTCTCCGATTTGGAATTTCAGGGACTTGCTGTTGGCATAGCAGGTGCCCGTGACTTTTTCACCATCGATGGTGACAGGCACGGTGCGCTCTTGAATCACGGCAATGCCAGTAGGCACTTTCGCGATGGTGTCATTTGTGGGCACGTAGTCGTCACGCAAAATGGCAAACTCGGTACGGCGGTTCAATGCGTGGGCGGCCTCCTGTTCTGGTTTCGACGGCAACGAGTTGATGTAATCCTCCGTCAGGTAAGTGCCCTTGGCGAAGAAGTATTTTTTGCCGTTGTAAGTGGAGTACATGTCTTTATCGAGGCGGCGCGGCACACGTTCACCGTAGCCTTTCGGCACAATACGGTCGGCGGCGATGCCTTTCTCCAACACCAGGAAATCCACACAGCTTTGGGCACGCTTTTGCGACAGGATGTCGTTCTTTTCTTCAGTGTCACGTGCATCGGTGTGGGAACGCAATTCGACCACGATGGTTGGGTTCTGTACCATTATATTATATAGGTACATCAGGGAGTCCTGATATTGCGGTTTCAGATCCCATTTTGCCAAATCGTACAGAATCTCGGGCAGCACGATAGGCTCCTTCGGGATGGGTTCGAGCACGAAGTCTTGTTTGAGGTCAGTGTTTTCGGTCAGGCCAATGGTTGTCTGCTTGGCAGTGTTGCCTCGCTCCCAATAGCCTTTCTTTGTAATCTTGATGTCGTAGGTGGTCGCGCCGAGGATCTTGGTCTTGTCGAAATGGTAGTAGCCCTTCACATCTGTGGTGGTTTTGTAAGAGGTACCGTCGGAACCGACAATTTCCACTTCAACACCGTCCATATATTGGCCATTGTTCTTGTCGCGAATGTAACCAGAGAGCGTATAAACCAGCGGGCGGAGGAGGAAGTAGTAGATGTCGTCGCCGCCGCGGCCGCCCTGACGGTTTGAGGAGAA
>JAEEGG010019556.1_pt1 | contig 13640 bp, 13 predicted proteins | sample 9134161 | NCBI WGS metagenome assembly JAEEGG01 (sample SAMN16246543, study PRJNA631951) | gut metagenome | biome: gut microbiome; feature: rumen; material: CR-attached | host: Bos | place: Iran: Karaj | collected 2018-10 | reverse complement strand
AGCTGTGTTTGATGACCTTCTCGTCGGTAAGCGCCTTAAGAATCTCATCCGGCACTTTCTCCCCGCAGGCCAGATCGTAAACCTGTACCGGTTGCCCATCTATGCTGCAGGCGAAGAGCAGGATTTCAAAATCAGGTGATTCAGCGTAGCGGTACACACCGCTTTTGCCGATGTCTACGCTGCTGAAGGTTTCCGCGTCTATCACGATCGATTTCATTTTCAATACCTCACAAAAAAGGGCAGCAGTTCTGCCACCCCTTGTTCAAAAGTTAACGGCCGGTTAGCGGAGTCGCTGCCATCTGTGCCACAGGCATGAAATCAGCCAGGTCATAAGTTCAAAGACACATGCTGAAGTAACTCCCGTGAACAGTCCGGCTCCGAAGCCCGTCATAAAGATTTCTGATGAATCCATTGAGAGCCCTACCCCAGAAAATCTTCTTCATCATCGGTGGCAAAATCGCTCTCGGCGCTGGCTCTGCCGCCCAGAGGTTCGCCGTCGCTGATTTTCTGCAGGTTGTTGAGACCGCAGGCAATCCCCTTATTGCCATTCGCATTGAAGGCATAAAAGCTGATGCTGGCGCGGCCATACACACCGGAGTAAACCTCGGAACGGTTCATAATCGGGTTACATGCCGCATCCACAATTCCCGGAGCCGTGGCGCTGTTTGCATTGATAAAATAGGCATTGGCGTAAGCCGGATCATCCGGTCTTTCAATGTCGCCGTCACGCAGAGGATTCTTGATGACTGAAAGCGCCGGTACGGTTCTGCCGTTACCCTTCAGCTTGGATTCGCCCTCCTTGTAGGCAGCTTCAATGGCAGCCTGGATTTTGGTTACAGTTGCAGTATCTGATTTAGGGACAATCAGAGACACACTGAACTTAGGAGCGCCGCCGTTGATTGACTTTGCTTCCCATACATTGGCATAAGACCAGCGGGTTTTAGGGCCGGTGATAACTTTCATTGGATTAACGATTTTTGTCATTTTCTATTCTTCCTTAAAATCTAAGTTTGCACATGAAATTTCCGGTCTTTTATCGCTTTCCGGTACAAGCGTTGGTTTGCCTTGCGGCTTTTCGACATATGCTGAAAGCAGTTTTTCGAATTTGGTCTTGCCGAGGAGCTTCTGCATAGCTGTTATGCCGAGCACCTTCTTCTCGAACGGATCAAAGCCTGCTTCACATACAGCCTTGATGACTTCATTCTCATCGGTGTATCTGCGGTTGGCTCGCCCTTCCACCAGCTTCCAGCCTGTCCAGCTTTTACCGCCAAGAGCACTCTGGAGGGCATAATCCTTAACGTCAGATGCCCAGGAGGTAAGCTCATCAACCTTGGATAAAATCACCTCAATCTCAATGTCATCAAGAAGTGCCGGCAGCTTGAACTCATGTCTTGCCATGAGAAGATTCTCCTCAGCTCTGGCTCTGCATCTGTGTTTGGCTTTACAGAAACCGCACCATTCGCCGCAGCGGAATTCTCCTTTACCTTCAAAGGCCAGTTTGGCAGCAGGTTTCAGAACCTTATCAGCCCAGGTGAGGAGCTCCTCACTGCTTATTTCAAAGGTGGAGATGTTTTCCCGTCTTGGCTGATAGATGGTCATGGAGACCTTGCTGATGTCGTACAGAGCATCGAAAAGCTCCAAAGCACCCAGGGCATAGCACATCATCTGCGGGTTCATTTCAGCTTCAACCAGCACCCCGAGACCATGCTTGTAGTCCACAACTCTCAAGGTTCCGTCTGCGATAATCACGCAGTCGGCAGTTCCGAAGCCTTCCGGTACCCAGCGGGAAAAGTCCACGCGCTGTTCGATAAGAACCTTCGGATCTGAGCAGGTCTTTGAAGCTTCGTTCACCTGTTCAAGAACATAGCTCGCATACCCGGTGGCACATTCATCCATCTCATCGTTGAAGCGGGACAGCTTCGGTGTCGGATCATCCGCGTCCATTCCCAGTGCGGTTTTAAGCTTGTACTCACACAGCTCATGAGCCTCGGTGCCCTCAGCGGCGTATTCACTAGGCTTGTCCTCAAAGGTTTCACAAAGCTTTACTGACGGAGTGCAGTTCAGCCAGCGGTGAGCTGAGGAGGCTGATAAAATTGCATGTTGACTAGGCATTCATAAGCTCCTTTGCATCATTAAGCAGAGCAGAGTAGTTGTTCGGATCTACATCGCTTAAACGCTCAGCGCCGTACTTTACAATCAGCTTCTTCACGTCTGCGGTAAAGCCGGCACGGCTGATGTCGGCAAGAACACCTCTGACCTCTTCAAGAGTGATTTCAGGTGCTAGTTCCTGCGGTGCAGGTTCGGCAGTAACTTCAATTCCCTCCGCCAGTTGACGAAGCTCCTCAGAGATTTGCATCAGTCTTTGTTTGAGATTTTTCATTAAGTTTTTCTCCTGATTTACAGATTAAAATTTCACCCACGTTGTCTCCCGGAATCAGCACGGTAACCTTATGCATGTCACCGAGCAGAAAGCGCAGGAGTCTTTCCCGGATGTTGATGGCTTTACAGTTAAAGACACCACCGGGTGCGGGCTTCCTGGTTAAATTGATTTTGAGTTTCATGATTGCTCCTTGGTAAAAATTTGTTGTTTTCACTAAGTAGCCACGGCAGGAGGGAAAATCTGACGTTTTTGGAAAAAATTTTAAAAAAAATAAAAAAAAGCCCGTGAGAACCTCTAAATAGATCCTCACGGGCTGAACAGCGAATATCATCAAAGGATTGATGAACTATTTTGGTACGAATTTACGAAGCAAGTTACTTCATAATTAAAATGGCGATTGCAAATATTCGATTAGTCTACTTTTTTAGGTTTAATAGGTAATTAACCAAGTCAACAACCTTTGTTGACGGATTATCCGTTCCTGCTCTTTTAGCTGATTCATTGGCCTTTTCGGCATTTTGAATAGCAGTCTGCAACTGAGCATTCAAAGTACCAAATATCCTCATGTTATTCTTGCTATATGCAGGGATATGCTTTTTTAGCTCTGAAATGACTGCCGATGCTGAAGGAAATGATTTTGTAGTATATTCAAAATGCAGCAGAAACCAGTATTCAAAACACGGAACTGACGTAATGGCTGTAAATTTACTATTTACCTTTGAAAGCATACGCACGGCGTTATCGTAATTGCCGTGTTGGTCTTTGTCGAACACGCAGAATACACTGTCAAATGCGTTGTTTTCTTTTTGCGATTCTTTATATAGCTTCTCAGCATGTTTAATTATACTCACAGGATCTGAACCTTTGGATGCATCCGTTACAACCACGTTTGCAGAACTTAGGTCATACTCCTGCTTAAAACTTTCAAAATACAAAGGCTCTGTCTGTTCACCTTCACAAACAATAAGTACTCTGTCGTAGGATTTGCAAAAACCGATTCTTCTCTGCTGATCTTTGAGTCTTCTGGCTTTTCGCTTTTTGAAAAGATCTTCACTGCCCATTACTGTACTCCATAGAAAGAACGAACCAGAGGCAACGCACCGTAGCGGCCGGAAAGATATCCCAGTTCCAGATTCTCCTTTCCCTTTTTAGGACTGAAATCTGACAGAGGATACAGGAATGAAGCCTGCTCTCTGTTTTTATCGCAGAACCAGATCTGATCTCTTCGGAAAATTTCCTGAGTAAGAATGGTTGTTTCATGAGTGGTAAAAATCAGCTGAGCGTTTTTAGGGTTAGCTTTTGGATCATGAAACAATTCCACCAGAAACTGAACCAGCTTAGGATGGAGATTTACATTAAGCTCATCAATACACAGAACACTACCGTTAGCCAGAACATCTAGAATCGGTTCAGCAAAAGAAAAGAATTTCTGCGTACCGGAGGATTCATCCCTGAAATTAAATAATACTGTCTGACCATTGCTGTCAGTGTGAACCGTGTTGATTTCATAGGTCGGTTCAGTGGGGAGGTGTTTTTCCTCAATGCGGATATCTTCGATATTAAAATCAGCAGCCTTAAGGAATTTCAGAACGTCTTCTTTTCCGCTTCCCGTACAGAATCTTGCCGTAGACTCCGGAGATAAACCTTCGGTTCCTACAAAACGAAGAGTTTTACTGAACCAGTCAAAAACCGGTTTCAGCTGTTCACTGTTAAGCTGAACAGCTGTAGAAAGAAATAATGCATTTTCACGGGTTGACTGCTGCCACAGCTTTTTGGCTCCCTGCAGAAACTGACTGAATTTCCAGAGATGTTTCCCTGATTCGGCATCCCAGACTCTTTCAAACCATTTCTGAGGACGACCTGCAGGAAATGCAAAAAGCCATTCATCAAAAATCTGATCTGACGATGCGCTGAAACCGTACTGGTATTTCACGTCACGGACGATAAAACTCACTTCAAATTCCGTAGGCTGAGTGACAGTCTCCGGATTGAGTCTGAAAGGTGTCAGAGGAAGTTTCATCCCTCGCTGCAGAGTAGTGGTAACAATACCTTTCATAGCGGAAAGAGCCTTCAGGAAGTTGGATTTACCGCAGGAATTTGGTCCATACACTGCAGCGCTTTTAAGCAGGCTGAACTCTTTTTCTGCCATGATTGGAAAGGCATTCCCCGGACGTTCGCTGCTTTTGCTTTTTACCATAGTAAAGGTCTGCAGTTCTTTGAATGACAGAAAGTTCTGAATTCGAAACTCAATCAGCATAACAACCTCTTTTAAATGCTATTTTTAACCTTTTATTCCAAAAATAGCATTTTAATTGAATTATTTCAAGTTTTTAAATTTATTATATTTCTTCCTTTCACAGTTTGCCATTAACCTCGTCCGCCAAACTGCCAATTCTTTCAAATAGCCAGTTTCCCGGACAGGATTTCCTGGCAAACCAGCGATGAACCGTCAGGAGCATTTCGTCAGGTTTAACCTCATAGCTTAAAGCTTTTTCCCGAGCTGCAATCCACACCAGTTTCCGCTTGCCGTTCCGTCTGCAGATATCGGTGCAGAGTTCCACCAGTGCAGAATACACCTCCAGTTTCATGGCATACGGCTCAGTCAGATCTGATGCGCATTCAATGGTTACGGCACGCTGGTCGTTATCCTGGGATGATGAGCACCATGAACGGTTCTGCTCATCAACGCAGAGGCCGATCCTGCCGTCAGCACCTATGGCATAGTTGCAGCTTGCCTGTCTGCTCTTATCCTTAAAGCAGTCACAGATCCTCTCAACACTAAGCTGACCGACAACTGCATGAGGTGTAATTCTTGAAATTTGGCAGACACGTTTGCCGGAATGGTTCGGACTCAATTTTGTAAAACTCACTAAGGGGCTATTTGCCATTTTCATTCTCCTTATTTTCTGATTTATCATGTAACTGGTTTAAAGCCTTTTTGACCACAGTCGGTATCGGCAGACCGAGGTGTGATGCATTCTCAAGAAGACTGATGCCTTCGTTGGAGAGGTAAAAGAAAATTACTGCAGTTCTGAGTACGCTACCGGTCTGAAATATTCTTGTATCCAGAATGGTGGCAACGCCTACCAGCATGAACACGATTACCTTTCTGCAGATGCCTTTAAAGCCGATGGAGCTTGATAGGTTATTATCGACAATCCCGCACATAACGCCGCTGATGTAGTCGATAACCGTAAAGGCAATCAGGGCATAAAGAAGACCGTCACAGCCTCCAAGAAAGTAGCCCAGCCATCCGCCGATTCCTGTAAACACCGCCTGGAGCATATTCCAAAGCTCTCTCATTTTGTTTCTCCCAATAAAAAAGGCGACCTTTAAGCCGCCTGTCATTTCACTCTGTTTACGTTACTTCGTACCCGTCCGATAAAGTCTCTGTCTAGATATCCTTCCACCCGTTCGCAGGCGGAGAGGTATTTCTTCCACCAGGCATAGGCTCGGAAATCAAGATAGATGAATTTATTCCATGGTTTCTCCATTGAGAGATAATGCACCATCAGCGGAGCCATATCCTTGTAGCCGGGATTGAACCAGATAGCATTGAACTCATTGGCAAGGGGATATTTTTTCTTGAAATTCAGATTCACAAAATCCTGCTCCGGGCAGTACATGAAGGCACCATGCTGCTTAAGAGTTCTAATGAACTTCTGGTACAGCCCTTTGCAGTCAGCCTTGTAGCACATAAGTCCGGTGTTGAAATACAGCGGAGTGTTAACTACCTCCTTAAGGTTCATCTGCTTCATCCATCTGTCACGATTCTCCCGTTCACTGACTCCGAAGATGCCGGTCTTGTACTTTGCTGTAACCTCCTCAAGCAGAGGAACCACAGAGCCAAGAAACAGAGTGTCCAAATCGAAGTTCAGGACACAGTCGGTTTCAGCAGAAACTTCCTCAAGAACTTTGATTCTCTGGGCAATAGCAGGAACGGCACTGCGATGAACCATGAGTCTGTTACCGCCCACAGTAGCCAAAAGCTCGTGCTGCGGAAATGATACATAGCGTACCTCCATCAGCTCTTTTGGCAGAATAGCCATCAGCCTTGTAAGGTCAGTACCTTTCTCCGCATAAATGATGAGTTCAATGCGGTTGTATTTGAAAAATGAGCTGAGGGATACCACCGCCTGATTGATGTACCCCTCATCCAGAACTACGAATGCCTTCATTGGTTATTCTCCTTTATGTCGTCGTTGAAAATGTCCTCTGAGTAATTGATGAGCTTAAGTGAACAGCGGTTGCCGCTTTCCGGTTTAACGGCAGTAACCCAACAGAGCTGCAGTTCACCGATGGCAAAAAGCGGATATTCGAGAGACTTGCCGAACTCACTGTCCCAATCGATATCAGGATATGTATCTAGATAAAGCGAATGGCTGTCATTACGGTAAAAGGTGTATTCACCGTAGGAGCCGTCCTTTCTTGAGATATACACGATGCCTTCCCAGATATCTTCCGGTAGTTCAATATCCGTGGTAACTGTCTGACCGTTTATTCCGGTTATTCTTCCGGTGATGTTGGATAAGTTCTCATCCAGCATAAGTCCAACAAGGTCGTTGAACTGACAGTTGAGTCCGTTAAGTTCGGTTTTGATTTCATAGGTAACTCGTGTATTTCTGAGATACCTGAGTCTCCTCATGCCAAGAGCTACCGCATGGTCGTAGTCTGTTACGCCCCAGGCTTCAAGCTGCTCCTGATTGTCTGATTCAGGATAGGAGGTAATGCGCTTATTACCGTCAGCATCGACATGGCAGTACACCGTTTCGGTCTTGTAGGTTTTAGGCGAAGTAAAATTTACCACCACCTCATCTACATCATCATCCTTCGGCAGCGAATAAGTGATTACCGGACTTGAGGTCATATTGCTTTTGGTAAAAATCTGCGTTGGAGTAGCTCCGGCATAAAGCCTTTTAACCGACAAGGTGTTATCCCGAACCACCGGAACCGCAAATCCGCAGTTAAGAACATCCCTTAAACTTTCAAGCAATGTGCTGTCACTGTCTATAGAGCCGTTGCATTCAAGTCCCTGAGAGCGCCAGAGCTCATCAAAGTCCATGAGCGTATCGACATCAAGGATGTTGCGGTATTTGGAGTTGCGCACGATGTATTGAACCACCGGAGCAATATCCCGAGTCGGTTGTAGGGGCAGATTATCTGAATACCCGAGAGCAGGAAGTTTTCTTGTCCAGTAAGTGGCAAGCTGATTTTCTGAAAGCTCGGATAAGGTTTCGTTACCCTTGAACCTGCAGATGAGCACCGTCATATTGTCATATCGGTCAATGGTGCTGGTGACGCTTTTAAGTCCTACCCATTTAATCTCCTCAAGAGCACGGGTAGAGCCGTCCTCCTGAGAAGTTCTAAGAACCCTGAACTCATAATTTCCGGCAGTTGCGAGTTCAACTCTTACCGTTTCAGCAAGCTGGTCGTTGGTATTGTTGGTCCAGTTTTTTTCAATCACGGTATAGGGCTCATTGGAACCTGCTCTGCGGTACTCAATCTGAATGCTGATGGAGAGCTTGTCGAACTCGCCATCATCGTTAAGCTTGCCAAGACCTCCCGGCATGGAGAAATCAAGCTCAAAGATTTTTGATTCAGCACCATAAGGACATGCACGGTAAGGTCCCACATAACCACCGTCACTTGCCTGACCGCTCACCAGAGTAAAAAGCACATGCTCCTGATTGACTCCGGTGGAATAAAAGCTATGCCAGTCAGACACATCGCCGTAGCTGTCGTTAAGACGTTTAACCGTGTAGACGCCGTTGGTGTAATCGAGAATTTCATAAATACCGTTATCGTCATACGGATAATCCGCAGGCATCGGCTGAAACACAGAGCCAGCCAGGCGATTTGCCGTATCGGTTATTTTCGTGTAGGGCTGAGACGGAGTAACCTCCTCAGGGTATGCAGGAACAGTCAAATCTGAACTGTCGAACTTTAGCGTAACATGCCCGGCTTCATCAGAGCTTACTTCAAGAATTTCACAGAGAGCCTCGGTGGTATTCGCTTCATCCTCGGTTACGGTTTTACCGCCGCTGCAGCCTGACGGAATGGTATCGTAGGTGATTGAGGTTACAGCAGAAAGAGTTACTTTCAGATAATCGCCGTTACGGGTAATCACCTCGGTCTCAGTTTCTTCACCGGATTCCTCATCAACGCTGGTCTGAATTTCTGTAGCTCTTGCACGGAAAAACTCATCAGGGCTAAACCCATCAGCGCATTTCAGAGTAAGAGTGGTAATACCAGATGCAGCATCTGTTTCTGCTGAAATCATCTCAGTGCTGACAAGACGTGTATTTCCGGCGCCGCTTAACTCGAAGATAGTGCCGTTTGCCCATTTCAAATCAAGGTTCTGCTTGATGCGTACCGTCTCAGTACCGCCACCTGAACAGCCACCGTAACCGATGCTGTATATCCTGTAGTTGCAACCGCTAAAGGTGTTACCCTTAAACTCAAGATTCACACCGTTCATGGAGGAAGTGTCGATTTTACCCTGACCGCTTTTTAAGGTATGACCGCTCTGGGTAACCTCGGTTGATGAGTACCAACAGTACCAGGATTTGTCCTCCGGGGAGTTTTCAGCGATAATTTTTACTCCCGGTTCAATGACGTAGGCAGAGCAGCCTTTTAGTTCATTTATCGGAGTTTCGCCGATGTAGATGTCTGAGTGATCTGACTTGTAGTCATAATGCCCGATGCCCTGACATAAAATCATGTCACAGAAGAGCGTATTGTTGCGGTAAAACACATGCCTGTCGGCAAGGTAATCCGGAAATCTCTTGAAGAAGCCAAAGTTCTCCGGGATGATTTCCATCAGTTTTACCTTGTTGCCCTGTACATTCACGTCATAGATGGAGTTTCCCTGTTTGGTATTTTTCTGCTTATTCTTGCCGAGCTTATGCATACTCACCATGGCATAAACGGCACTTGCCACACCAATCACCACGGAAATGATGGCGGCAATTGCTGTACCGGTTACGCCGGGTTCGATGACGAACTTAAGGTGATCGCTTTTCTGGATGAAGAGTGAAGACCATTCAGTCTGTTCTACCTTTCTGCCGTTAACAAAGAGTGACAGATAAGGTTTTAGTTCAGGATTGTAGGAAGCAATCTGTGAGTGGAGCAGTGAGGTCAGACTGCCACTGTATTCCGGCAGTTCAAGCTGCTCGAGTACCCGGTTTAGGTCCTCTCTGGTTACAATTTCAAGTTTCATTTTTTCTCCAAAAGAGCCAGATGTTGAATGTCATGGGGGCTTTTCAGTGGGAACAACAAGCACAAAAAATCCTATACGCGCGTATATATGCGTTTACGCGCGCGCACGTACGTTATTTTTATTAAAAATACTTATTAATTTGTACTATATAGAGATCTTGTTCTCTTGTAGCCACTTGTACTGGCAAGTCCTTAGTTGATGGGGGAATGAAAAGGAACGAGTAACAAGTGGGGATGTTCTTTTTGTGCCCGTTCCAGAGTTTGTTCTCGGTTGATGTGACGAAAAAATCGGCTTTCCACAAACTGCATTGATTTGATCTTCTCAACTCTGGCATGACGATTAAGACCGGTATGCAGCATTTCACCTTTGGTAAGCTCCACTCCGACATGAAAGATTTGGCCATGCCGGAAGAATGCAATTACATCACCGAACTTCGCCTCGTCAGCGGTAATCTCCCGAAAGGAATTACGGGAAGTTTCCTTCTCGTATCCGTCCTTAATGCAGAAATCCGTGTAGTCGTCAAGCTCTATGCCGAGCTCCCGGCGGTAGAACTCGATGACAAGTCCCCAGCAGTCAAGGAACGGGAATTTTCTGCCGTTTGGTGTGTGTCTGATGAGAAGATAATGGTTAAGCCACATACTTAAGTCCCGGTGCATTTGATGCGGTATAGCGAAGGCGCGGAAACTCAAGATTCAGCATGTCGCAGAAGGATGCGGTAAAGGTTGCTGATTCTCGGGTGATGCGTCCGCCGGTGATGGTTAAAGTGAGTTCCGAGAGCTTACTACGGATCTCATAATGCCACTGGGTAACAGTGATGAAGGTAGGTGTCTGAGCTTCAATAACCCGTTTCATGTATTCGTAGGCTTCACCGCTTACTCCGTCAACGCCGAAGGACAGATCTGAAAAGCCGCTGTCAGACCTTTCCGGCATGGAGACAGTAAAGGCAGACTTCTTATATTCATCTCCCCAAAGTGTCAAACCCTCATAGCCAAGGACATAACGCAAGGTGCCTATAGTTTCATTCTCAATGGTGAGTGTAACTATCGGCAGTCTGCCGCCACTTGCGTAGATTTCTTCAAGTGAATAAAGCATAATGCCTCCTTAACTGAACCATGAAAGGTATTCCACCTCGCTAGAATCAGGCTTAACCTTGATAATGCGGCCAGCCCAGTCATCTATTTCGTAGGAATAAAAACTCCAGGTGGTATTGCCGTTGTTGTCGTTAAATTCTACATACCCGTCATACGGATAACCTTTGAGAAGATTCAGCTTAAAAACGTAATAGCCGAGTTTATTCTTTTTGAGCTTGATCCCCGGCCACTCGTAATTGGTGTAATAGGCCACCCAGATATAGGCATAAAGCTCATCCCAGCCTTCCGGATCAATCCATACCTCATCACCGCCAATCCCTGGTTCAACATCAAGACGGCATTGTACCGACCATAAAGGACCATCGCTGTTAACGCAGTTAAGGGAGGTTGAGAGCTCGCCTTTCTGAATGCGGCAGAGAGATTCTGTACCGCCGTACTCGTTAAGGAGCTGCATATAGAACCAGTCCTGACCGTAGCTGATGTCATTGCGGTACCATGCCATGAATTCCTGATATTGACTCTGTGTAAACATGAAGGTAACTGAAAGCTCATGAGGAGTTCCGGTATTAATCAGTCTCTGCCTTACATGACCATCCGCCATCTGGGTTCTGATGATGTTTGGTTTTATTTTGTAGCTGTAGCCTCTCTGCTGCGGAGGCGGCAGAGAGGAAGGATAATAGTTCATGAATTAACTCCCCATACGGTTGAGGTTGAAGGTATTCTGAATTGCCATACTCATTGAACCGCCATGACGGATATCGGAAACAAAGATGTCTACGATTCGAGTTTCGTCATCATCACGGGTTTCAACAGTTCCGGCTTTCTCGGTACTCTCGTAAAGGTTGACCACAACAGGAGAGCTATAAGTGTAACCACCATTCCCGCTAACAGCAGAACGGGCAAGCTCCGCAGTTTCCTTTCGTGAGGTTATGGACATCGGTCCCTGAACAAGCTCCGGTCCGTATTCGCCCACAATACCCCATTCGCCGGCTTTGAGCTGTCCGCCTTTATCATGCATAGATACAGAGGTAAGCTGGGAAATAGCTGATGTGGTGGTAGCCATGGCGGAGGCATAGTTGGCAAGCTTCTGCGGCCAGGTAACCGCTGTTGGATCATTCAAAGCTGCAATCCAAGCCTTCACCGCATCCATGGTGGCACTGGCTACCGCGAAACTTTTCTGAACCGCAAACAGAGCCCGATAGGCACCGGAGGATTCATCCATGCTGTCGGTAAGACTTGCAAAGGCATCGGAGATATCCAGAGTGGCATCAGCCATTTTCTCGTAAGGCTCGGTCATTTTCTTAAGTTCATCAGCCTGTTTACGCTGTTTGGCCGTGGTGCTGTCGGAGGTGTATTTATCCATGAGCTGAGTGCGGCTCTGCAGATAGGCTTCCTCGGAAATAAGCTGGTCATTGTGGAACTGCTCTAAGAGTTCAAGTTTTCTGCCGTAACCTTCCTGAATACGCAGGATTTCTTCCTCTTCGGGATTAAGTGAACGCAGAAAGTCCTGAGCTTCTTTCTCGATTTCTGCCCTCTGAGTCTGATAGTCCTGCTCGATGATGAGAAGTGCATTATTCTTCTCGATTTCAGAGATTTGAGCATTCTCTGCAATAACAGCATTAAGCTCCTGAAGCTTTTTCGCATGTTCACGCTCGAGCCTTTCAAGGTCGCTCTTTGATTTCATGTCGAGTTCAAGAATCTGCTCGTAATAAGGCGTCCAGGTATCACGGGCTTCGGCTGATTTTGATAAAGCACCGCCGGAGCTTTTACCTTTGCCGGAGTCCTTATTTGCACCAATCTTTAAGCCTTCATCAGACTGTGTGCCTTCACCCACAGGTTTGTTCTGGTACTTTTCAGCGATGCGTTTACGCTCAGCGGCAATACGGTTCTGAGATTCGGTGATGTCCTTTTCGATTCCGGCAATGGTGGCCTTGTAGATTTTTGCAGTTTCCTCTGCCTCTCTTTTGGTTCGCTCTCTGGCAAAATCAAAGCCCTCGGAGAATGTTCCACCGGAAAGAGAAGTTCCGATACCTTCACCAATGGCATTGAGGTAGCCGACGGTGTTATCCCACAGTTCTCCGACTTTCTGACTAAGCTGAAGAAGACCAATCTGAGCAAACTGAAAAAAGTTTGAAAAGAAGAGCTTCCAGCTCCCGGTACCGTCCTTCATCTCAACCCCGATAAGCTCAAGGGTGTCACTGAAAAAGTCCTTCACACCTTCCCATGCGGTGCGTATTCCCTCGAAGGTCTCCCGTACCGTTTTGGCAAGATTGTGGAACCACTCAATTACCGCTGGGTCGTCAAGCCACTCGGAAATGCCGTTCAGGGTATTGGCAAGAAAGTCATTACCCATGATGATGAGTTCACCGAATCCGCCGTTTGACTGCATTAGTCTGGTGCAGAAAGTACCCCAGGCGTTATCCAGTCTCCCGGTGGCGGCAGATACAGTGTTAAGTTTTGCTTCCATCACACCATCGAAGTTGTTTCTGGCAAGCTGATTCAGGTATTCATCAAGAGCCTTGCTGTTCTTTTCAATCTCTGTGGTTGAGCCTTTATAGGTAAGAGAGATGGTATCGCCGTTGTCCTTTGCGGTAATGCCGAACTGCCGGAGAGCCTTGGTAGAGCCCTGGGAGAAGGCAATAACCGCATCAGTCAGAGTGTTGATGTCTCGTCCGGTGCCATGGGCAATGGTGGCATAGGTCTTAAGCTGCTCATTTGAGTTGGTAAGACCGTTATTACCTAAATCCACAAAGGCTTTAGCTAGTTTATCGGTGGCGGTAGCTGTCTCATCCTCCAAACCGTTAAGGCTCCAGAAGGTTTTCTGGGCTGTTTCCAAATCACCCACAAGAGGGGTAAGCCTTGCCGACATGTCCTCGTAAACCCGTGAGGCTTCGAGTCCGGTAGAGATTATGCTCTTAAAGCCATCAACAACTTCAGAGGCAAACTTGAT
>JAEEGG010019555.1_pt1 | contig 13641 bp, 4 predicted proteins | sample 9134161 | NCBI WGS metagenome assembly JAEEGG01 (sample SAMN16246543, study PRJNA631951) | gut metagenome | biome: gut microbiome; feature: rumen; material: CR-attached | host: Bos | place: Iran: Karaj | collected 2018-10 | reverse complement strand
CCGGATCTACGCCCCCGGCGAAGAGTATACCGTAGACAACAGCGTGGTATTCATCGCCCAGTGGACGAAGCTGCACACCGTCACCTTCGATGCGGACGGCGGCGAGATCGTCGGCGGCTTCGACCCCGAGGGGCCCTTCCGGGAGGGGGAGACCATCACCCTGCCGGAGGCGGAGAAGGACGGCTATGAGTTCAAGGGCTGGACCGACGGGGAGGAGACCTACCCCGCCGGCAGCGACTACACGGTGGAGGACGACAAGACCCTGACGGCGGTCTGGGAAGTCATTCCCACGGCGCCTCCCAGCGCGGAGCCCAGCGCAGAACCCAGCGCGGAGCCCTCTGCCGAGCCCTCCTCCGGACCCACGGCGAGCCCCGCCCCCGGCCCTGACGGCGGCGGCGGCATTTCCCCGGGCCTGCTGGCGGCGCTGATCGCGGCGGGCGTCGTGGTGCTGGGCGGCCTGGTATGGTGGCTCATTCTTCTGTGGAAGCGCCGCTGGGTGCTGTACAGCCTGAAGAACGGCGATATCGCCCTGAGCCACAAGGACAAATCCCATGACGCCCGGGTGCAGGTCATCCTGCTGGACGGCGACAGGGAGATCAGCCTGAATACCTCCGGCGTGGTGCCCAAGAGCCACAAGCTGCGGTTCATCAAGGGCACGGAGGGCATGCCCGTCGCGGACGTCAAGACGGGCAAGTACAAGGGCAGACTCGTCGTGTTCGACGGCGTGTTCACCGAGAACAAGGATTGCCGCATCAAGGTCCTGGACCGGGAGATCCGGGAACGGGAAAACAAGTAAACGCAAGCCCGGCCCTCCCTGAACGGGAGGGCCGGTTTGCAGAATGCCGGACCGGGAGGGGTACGGGATGCTTCCGTATTTTACATTGTTCGGACACCGTTTCAGCACCTACTATACGATGATGCTGGCGGGCTTCGTGTTCATGCTGGTGCTGATGCTGCGGCGCCGGAGCAGATATGGCCTGAAGGCCTGGCAGGCGGTGCTGTTCACGGTCTGCGTCATGTTCTCCGGCGTGCTGGGCTGCAAGGTGCTGTATACGCTGGAGCATTGGGGGGAGCCCTTCACCCTGGGCGGCTTTTCCTTCTTCGGCGCAGTGTTCCTGGTGCCGCCCCTCATGGCGCTGCTGGGCCTCCCGTTCCGGCTCCGCCCCGGGCGCAGCATCTGCGCCGCGGCGCCCTGCGTCAATGCCATGATCGGCACCATCCGGGTGGGCTGCTTCTTCAACGGCTGCTGCGGCGGATGGGCCACGGCAAGCGGCTTCATCTGGCCGACCCAGGCAGCGGAGAGCATCGGGGATTTTGTGATCCTCTGGTATCTGCTGCGCCGGGAGGAGGCGGGGGAGAGGGATCTGTACCCGCGCTTCATGGTGCTGTACGGGGCGCTGCGCTTCGTGGTGGAGTTTTTCCGCAAGGCGGAGCCGCAGACGCTGTTCCACGCGGGCCACTGGTTCGCCATTGCCGCCATAGTGGTTGGCCTGGCCTGCCTGGCCCTGGGCCGGAGACGGAAAAGGCCCCTGCAGCAGGCATAAGAAGATCATTCAGACCGGGACGGTCCGGACCCGCGGCAGCGGGCAGGGACCGTCCCGGTCTGTTTGTGCGGCGGGGACGTCAGGCCACAAAAACCGGACTGGGCGTACGGCCGTGCAGCCGCTCCCAGGTGACGCGGGCGACTTCCTCCACAAAGTACTTCTCCTTCGGCGAGGCACTGTTATACCGGACATTGTAACGCTTGCTGATCTCAAAAAGGAGATTCAGAAACGCGACGTCCTCTGCTGTCGGCGCAGCTGCATAACCTCGGTCTGCCGGGTGCGCTGTAAAAGGCCGTGCATGAAAATCTCTCTCTTAGTGATGAGCCAAGGCGTCTGTTTTTGCCTCAAAGACGACGACGCCGCCGCCCGTCTGATCAAGCGAATACTTGATGCCGAAGGCGATAAGCAGCTCGCCGATCCCATAGTACACACGTTCAATACGGGGGTGCATCGTGGGATTGCTGAGAGGGGAGCTCTCCATATATACGATCAAAACGTATGCGTGATTTCCCTGTATCTGATATGCGCCCAGGGCGACGACCGTACCGTCACTGACTGTAACGGCATACTTATCGATAGAAGGATCGGAAAGATACTCCGAAGTCCGATCTGTCTGCCATTTTGGCAGACTGCGGGTGGACTCAAGCTGTTCCTGTGCGGCCTGGTCGATGCTTACCGGGATCCGCTTTCCGTCGGCTGCCCGGATCACAAACGGATCAAAGCAGTAAGCCATGATGGATCTGCTCCCTTTAAAACAGTATTGTCAGTATATCGCAAAAGCAGAGAATAATTGTCCGGGCTGCGCCGGGATCCGCTGCCCCAAATGCCGGTCCCATGGGTAGAGGTGCGGGTGCTGCGCCGGTCTGCATGTTGTGCTTTAGCACATTAGTGTAAAATATTTCTGAATTTGCATGAGTTATTGCTGGACATTCTTGACGCATAGTGATATAGTACGCATGATACCTATATTATGGGTGTCTCTGTCCGCGTGTGCGGATACGAGCGCAGACGCGGCAAAAGCACATCATGAGGCAAGAGGCAATGCGATGAATCAACTCCTGTTTTGGGTGGAGGCCCAGGGCCTGAACAAGCTGTTGTACAACATCTTTTTTGTCGGAGGCAGCGTGGTCCTGGTGGTCTTCTGCCTGTTGAACGCGAGGAATTACCGAATACCGCTGAAAAAAGCGATACCCTTCGTTCTGGTGGTCTACGGAGTGAGCTTGGCCTGGATGTTCTTCCTGTACTGGGCGGAGAGCGGCTTCAAGAACTTCGGCGGAAACAATATCGTGCGAATATTCGTATGGGTCCCGGTATTCGCGTATCCCATGTGCAGGTGGCTGAAGATCGATTTCAAGACTGCCTGCGATTATCTGGCCCCGGTGGTGTGCGTGCAGCACGGCGTGAGCCACTTCGGGTGCATGTTCGGCGGCTGCTGCTACGGATACCCCTGGTCCCACGGGATATACAATCACGTGCTGAGCTACAAGACCTTCCCGATCCAGCCTATCGAGGCCATCGTGGCCGTGGCCATCGTGCTGTTCACCTGGCTTCGGGAGAAGCGAAGCGGCTTTGCGGTCACCGGCGAGCATTACCCCCTGATGCTGATCCTGTTCGGGTATTCCCGTTTCCTGCTGGAATTCGCGCGGGATAACGAAAAAGTCTTCCTCGGCATTTCCGATCTGGCGATACACGCCCTGATCATGGGCATTGTGGGCACAGCCTGGTACGTGACACAGCGAGAGGCAAACAAAAAACGCGCCGCGAAAAAACGGCGCTGACGCAGTGAGATATGGAGAGTAATGACATGAAGAATTCGAATTCCGTATTCAAAAAGGCGGCCAAGCGCACGGCAGCGCTGTTCCTGATCCTTTTCATGCTGTTCGGCATGTGCCCCCAGATCCCCATGCTCGGCGTCGATGAGGACGGCAGGCTGGCTGTGGAGCTGGTGGAGAACCCACTGCTGCAGGGAGCAAAGGCGGCGAGCGGCAATCTTAATCTTTCTGTCACCAACCTGGGTGCGTCTTATGCAGATGGGACTGTCCAGAGCGACCATGGCGGGTCCGCCGGCTGGACTGTATCTGGCACCAGCGTTACCGGCGCAGTGAAAGGTCAGAATTCCGGTTCATCAGGGAGCGGCTGTAACGCAACATCTTGGGATGCCGGAGCAAGCGACAGCACCCTTACACTGACGAATAATTTCACCACTGCGGCGACCCTTTCGTTCAGCTACACCGTAACGCTGAACAATGGTACGATTAAGATTGATGGCGAATCCAAGACGTCTAACGGCACATTCAGCAAAGAACTTGTAGCGGGCGGAAAGGTCCAAGTTTATATTAAATCCGCTGCTGCAAACACGGAAACCAAAATTGTTCTGAGCAGCATTGTACTGGAACAGAAGGTCGTGACCGCAACAACAACCTTTACCCCATCCACAAACGGTACATTTACGGTGGACGGCACAGCGGTCACCTCAACGATTACCCGTACCCAGGCCTCGACCCAGGCGTATTCACTGTCTGCTACCCCGGCCACCGGCTATGTTTTCGGCGGCTGGATGGATGTTACCAACAATGCGATGATCAGCAGCGATAACCCCGCTTCGGTCAATGTCGATGAAAACAAAACCATTACCGCCGTATTCAATCCGGATGATGCGGCCGTGTTTCAGGTCGGTAATAAGACCTTTACGGACCTGAACGCGGCGGACGCGTACGCGAGCTCTCAGTCCAACAAGAAAATCATTCTGATTTCCAACGGTAAGACGCAGAATACGCTATATGGCGGCAATTATACGATCTCCAACGGCAATACGCTGCTGATCCCGTTTGACAGTTCCAACACGATGTATACCACATCACCAGCGGTAACCTACGGTTCTCATGAAAACCCGACCGCCTACCGTGTGTTGACCATGCTGAACAGCGCGTCGATCACCGTCAAGAGCGGCGGCGCCATCAGCGTCAGCGGCAAGCTCTGCTCCACCGGCCAGATGGGCGGCTGGAACGGCTGCCCCACGGGTCCGGGCGGACGCATTGACATGCGGAGCGGCAGCAGCATTACGCTTGAGAATAACGCCAAACTGTACTGCTGGGGGTATATTTACGGCGGTGGTATGGTCGAAGCGCAATCCGGAGCTGAGGTCTATGAGGCCTTCCAGATCAAAGACTGGCGCGGCGGCACTGAGACAAGTAACTGCTATGGATACGTCTTCCCCTTTAACCAGTACTATGTACAGAATATCGAGGTTTCCCTGAAACTCAATTCCGGCGCGTCGGAATCCCTATACGGTTCCGTTAATGCATCCAGCAGAGCGTATACGCTACAGGCCGCATTTATCGGAAGCGGCAACAGCAGCGCCATGTTCCGGATCGGCAGCGGCTATGTGATCAAGGACTATCTGGAAAATACGGACCAGCTCAGCGTACAGATACATGGCAACGTAGCATTGTCCACACTGACAGTTTCCGGCCTCCCGTTTGTTGGCAGTGTGGATACCTCAGACTATGATCTGCCAATCACCAACAATATCAAGATCGACATCCAGGACGGCACGGTGACTACCGGTCAGGACGTCAAGTTCCAGCCTGGCTCTGAGGTATACATCGAGCGCGATGCAAAGTTCCAAATCTCCAGCGGGAAAGAAGTGAAAGTCTATGACCTGGATGATTGGGGCAACTTTACCGGTTCCGCGAAAATGTATGCAATTGGCTATTCCGTTGCCAACGGTACCACGGCTGTCCGCAGCACAGCCAATATGTCTGACGTTACCATCGACGTGAACGGTGTTCTGGAGGTAGCGGGTCAGCTCTACACTTCCGCGGCGGGCGCAAACATTACAAGCTCCTCTGGCACATCCGGGAGCAACGGGAAGATCCTCTTCACGACCGCGCCTGCTTCGAGCACTGTGACCGTCTATGAGGACGCGAACAACAAAACAAAGACGGCGGTCACCTTTTCCGCTCCGCAGGTCCACAATGGTGATGAGAGCTATAATCAAGTCGCCGGAACCGGCACCAGCACATGGTACTACGATAAGGAAGGCGAGCACTGGTACCGCTACACGGTGGATTTCAACTACAACAGTTCCCGCGTTGGCCGTGACTACTACTGCGAGAATAACGATACCGTCACCTACGACGCCAGCTATCTGACCAATCTTGGGGCATCCGTGACGTCCGGCTCTGCGACTGTAGCGGTCAGCGGGACGAATGTCAACGTGACGAATGTTACGGCAGATTCCGTCATTACGCTCACCGGCGTGGCAGCCCAGTTCTTCCCTGCCTTTGTGTTGAATGAGCACCAGGCTGAAAACTATGAAAAGTTCACAGGCACGGCGCTGACCGAAGCCCGGACGATAGACGGCAGCACCTATTATGTCGTGAAGAAAGCGGACGCTGCGATGGATATCGGGGCGAGCTTTGACGCGCCCACGAACGCGGAAATGGGCGTCACTGCGGCGAACTTCAACGCCATCACCTGGAACCTGACCGGCGTATCCGCCACCAGCGGCAACGACTACGGCGGTACGGTTCCCGTCGGCCCGACGCCGGACGGCGAGGTCTATATCTACGGCTTCTATACCGGCTCAGTGGCTTACAACAGCACCACCGACACCTACTATTCCACCCTGGCCGGCGCTATGGCGGATATCCCGCAGGACGGCGCCTGCACTGTGCGCATGGTGAATGACTGCGGTACCTTTGAGGAAGAAAATGGCGCTCTGGGCTTCCCCAATCCGGCGCATACGACGCTGACCCTGGACCTGAACGGCCACCATGCCCTTGGCCGTATCATCAACAACGGCACCATGACCCTGGAGCTCAACGGCGGTACGCTGGATTATCACACCGGCGCGTCGGCTGCGGCGGCAGGGTATGATAAAATGGCTGCTGTCATCAACAGCGGTACCATGACGATTCAGGATACCGCTGGTGACGGCAAGATCACCGCTGATGCGATCGCAAAGACCAGCGGCATTGCCAATTATTCGGCTGTTGTCTACAACCAGGCCGGCGGCAATCTGACCGTGAACGGCGTAACCCTGCAGAATAAACCGGCATCTGTCAACAACTACAGCGCCGTCATTAACAACTTCGGTACCGCCAGCATCACCAATTCCACGCTGACCACGAACCGCGGCATGGGTCTTGTGAACGGTAGCGGCGGTCATATCACGCAGCTTAAAGATTCCACCGTGTCCGTCACCCTCGCAGGCGGTTCCTACGGCGTCTATCAGAGCGGCGGCACGATCGACCTGATCGACAACTGCGAACTGTCCACGCTCAACACCAACGTTCTGCACAACTACAACGGCAGCACGGTCACGACGCTGAAGGATACGAGCTTGACCATCACCACGCCGACGACGAAGAACGTCTACGTACTCTTTAACTACGGCGGTACGATCACGACCATCGACGGCTGCACCATCACCGGCAACTCCGGTATCAACAACCGCAACCAGCGTACCTCTGCGGCGATTTCCGCCGGTTATGCGCTCGCCCATCGCGGCAACATCGGCACCATCACCGATACGACCGTCACCGTCGGCCAGTACGCTCTGTACAACGGCGGTACCATCGGCACGATCGGCGGCCACTCGGTGTTCACCGCAGCTCCCGCCACCTCGAACGTTCCGTGGCCGAGCGGCACGGCTGCTTTGAACGGCGACGTTGCGGCTTACACTGTCGTGAACTCCAATGCCTGGTGGTACGATTCTGCAGTCTGGAAGCGGACGGATACCAACGTCAATAATGGAGATACCACCATGCTCCAGCGCCGTGTCGATGAGTATAAGACTGGCGATGAGTATATGCCCACCATCGGCAAGATCACCGATGACGTGGAGATCGTATCCTACAACACATCCACCAGCAACAGTTACGGCTACTACGCCCTGCAGAACCAGGGCGTCATCAACGAGATCAGCGGCAACGTGTCGATCCGCGCGGAAAAGCATCCCAGTAAAACCAAGAATGTGTATGGCTAATATGCCCTGCAGAATCTGAGCGGCGGCAAGATCGGCAGCATCGGCAGCGGCGTCACGATTTCTGCAAGGAACTACGCCATCGATAACCGCGGCGCACGCTACGCGCGGACGGACATCACCTATTCCACGACCTACCTGGCCTCCGGCGCGCTGAAGTCCGGCGGCCTGGCTACGGATTACGATTACACCTATGCGGACGTTTCCTATATCGGCGAGATCGCCGGAACGGTCTCCGCGGTAAGCACCTACGCCATCCAGAACTACTCGAAGATCGGCAGCATCTCCGGCGCGGTCTCCGCGAACTACAACGTCATCGTGAACCAGATCGCGTACACGACCACAACCGGCATTGAGGGCAACACGGCGAATACTCGCGCCATCGAGCACCGGTATTTCACGAATAACGATTCCAGCACCACGGCCAACGAGTACCGCCGCTACTTCGAGTACACCCGCAACACCGCGGACGGCTGCTACATCGGCTCCATCACCGGCACGGTGACGGCCACCGGCGCCGGCTATCTTGCTGTTGTCAACTATGGTTACATCGGCGAGCTTGGCGGCACGGTCACAACGCCGACCGGAAAATCCGGTGTTGATTATCCCTTGATTTACAATGTGAACACACGCCAAGCTACGTTAAAGCAGACAGAAGATTATTATACCGAGACAAACGGGTATGGCGCGACAAAGTATTCGCGTGAGTATACCTTTGTCGATGGCGGTCCAACCATCAACATCCTAAGCTGCACGGCTACAAACCCACAAGACTATACGCTGCGCAACCTTGGCACGATCAATCACCTGACTGGTACTCTCAGCGGCAAGACCCTGACGGTAGCAAATGAGTATAACGGTCCCTTTGTAACAAGGAATACGCTCCAGTTCTATTCCAGCAAGACCATCTTTGCGGCGACAAAGGCAAGCACTGAGGTCGAGCTTGGATACACAAGAACCGCGCCAACGATCAACAACATCACCGACGCGACCATCACCACCACCGGCACTACCCATGCGCTGCGGAACTATGGTTATGTCGGAACGATCACGGGCAGCACGATCACCGCAAAAACCACCAACGCGATCACGAACGGCCGATCGGGTGACTTGGGTGCGATCCGCTCGTACACGACAAATCGCGCTGATGTTCTGACGCATTGCACACCGTCGGCTGATGCCTGCGCTTTGGCCTACGACACAACGCAGACATTGAATGAGGAGTGGACCTGCGATTCCGCTATTATCAATGAGATCGGCGCCGGGAACTATATCAGCGGCACATATTATGCCATTGAAAACAAGGGCACGATCAACACCATTGACTCCTGCGACGGCGATAAGACGATCATCTATACCAGTGGCGACAACTATTGCGTATACAATTACCAAGGTACCTACAGCAAACGCACCAACACGGCCGCAGAGTTTACAAATGCTACCGGAACGACAACAAACCATTACACCTATGAATATGCGCCCGCGACTATCGGCACGATCAAGAATACGTACATCCTGGGCAAGAGAAACGCCATTTATAACGGTGATGGTACGGCTAACTACCTCGTTACCATCGAAGAGATCGGTGAGGGCGTGGAGGCGCGCTGTACGACAACCGGTTATTCGGCGGTAGTCAACAAAGGCACAAACGCCAGGATCATTAAAGTGAGCGGCGGCGTTTATACGATCACGTCCGGTTCAGGTTCCGGTCTGTATAACTCCAGCACGACCTATCCCATCCTTGTGACGGGCGGCGACTTCCGCGGCGGTGATGGTACCAGAGGAACAGCTATCAACGACCCGGACAACACCGCAAAGTATACCTATCCCGAAGGCAAGAAGCTCAGCTCTGGCACTGAGACCGCGACGTATCACACCCTGTCCAACAAGGTGCTGACCGCAAAAACCGACGACTACTACTACCTCGTCGATACCTACACCGTGACCTTCGATATGCAGGGCCATGGCACACAGATTGATTCCATCACGAACATTGAGTCTGGCAGCACGATCACCGCGCCCAACGATCCCGAAGAGTCCGGTTACACCTTCGAGGGCTGGTATAAGGCTGAAGACTGCACTGACGGACAGGCGTGGAACTTCTCCACCGATACCGTGACGGAGAACACCACCCTGTACGCGAAGTGGGAAGAGGTCTCCGCCACCAGCATCGCCGACGCCACGGTTACCGTCAGCGGAACCTATACCTACACCGGCAGCGCCATCACGCCGGAGGCGTCTGCGATCACGGTCACACTGGGTGATGTGACACTGACCAACGGAACGGACTACACCTTCGAGGTCACCAATAACACCAATGCGGGCACAGCCACCGTGACCGTCACCGGTACAGGTAATTATAAGGATGACGCTACGGGAACCTTTATCATCGGCAATGCTTCCCAGGCCGCGCCCACCGGACTGACCGGCAATGCAGAGACTTATAAAGGCCAGGGCAACGGCTCTATCGCTGGTGTGACCACCGCAATGGAGTACAGCGCCACTGAGAACGGGACCTATACCGCATGCACTGGCACAGAGATCACCGGCCTCGCCGCGGGCACCTACTACGTCCGCTACGCGGCCAAGACCAACTACGACGCCTCTCCGGCGACAGACGTCACCGTGGACGAGGGCGAAATGATCGTCATCACCTGGGATGTTGACGGCACGACCACGACCAGCGAGGCCGAATACAACGAGACGCCCAGCTACAGCGGCGAGACCCCGACCCGGGCTGCCACCGCTCAGTACACCTATACCTTCTCCGGCTGGGATCCTGCCCCCGCGGCTGTGACCGGCCCGACTACCTATACTGCTCAGTTCAGCAGCACGGTGAACAGCTACACCATCACCTGGAAGAATGAGGATGGCAGCGTCATCGACACCACGACTGTGGAGTACGGCACTGTCCCGACCCATGCGGACGCCGCCAAGGCGGCGACGGCGGAGTACACCTACACCTTCGCGGGCTGGACGCCTGAGGTCGTTGCCGTGACCGGGGAGGCAACGTATACCGCCACCTTTACAGAGACGAAGAACAGCTACACCGTCACCTGGAAGAATGACGATGGCAGCATCATCGACACCACGACTGTGGAGTACGGAACCGTCCCGACCCATGCGGACGCTTCCAAGGATGCCACCGCAGAATTCACCTACACATTCACGGGCTGGTCACCCGATGTCGTTGCCGTGACCGAGGAGGCAACGTATACCGCCACCTTCACAGCGACGAAGAACAGTTACACCATCACCTGGAAAAGCGACGACGGCGCGACCATTGATACGACAACAGTGGAATACGGTGCAACACCTACACATGAGGATCCCACAAAGGCGGAGACGGCACAGTACAGCTATACGTTCTCCGGCTGGAGTCCTGCGATTGTGCCTGTGACCGGAAATGCGACTTATACTGCGCAGTTCAGCGGCACAGTGAAGACGTATACGATCAAGTTTGTGAACGAGGACGGCACGGAGCTGCAGAGCGAGAACGTACCCTACGGCACCTTCCCAACCTATGACGGCGATGAGCCCTCCAAGGCGGCGACGGCGCAGTACACTTACACCTTCGACCGCTGGAGCCCGGAAGTCACTGCTGTCACGGGCGATGCGGTCTATACCGCCGTTTTCACCTCTGCGCCTGCCATGCACACCATCACGTTTAAGACTGACGGAGGCACGGTTATCCCGCCCATTACCCAGGGCTACGGCACGAATGTGACCGCCCCCGAATATCCCACGCGGGAAGGCTATGAGTTCGCACGCTGGGATCAGGAGATCCCCGCCACGATGCCGGATCACGATATGACCATCACGGCGTTGTGGAACAAGATCGTCACCGTGACCGCCCATGCCCAAACAAAGACCTATGGCGAACAGGATCCGGAACTGACCTATACTGCGGAAGGCCTGGCTGACGGCGCCGCGCTCAGCGGTGCTCTGAGCCGTGAGCCGGGCAGCGACGCCGGCGAGTACAATATCATGCAGGGCGATCTTGCCGCGCCTGACGGTTACGTGATCCGTTTCACAGGCGCCAAGCTGACCATCAACAAGAAGGCGCTCACCGTTACGGCGAACAACAAGACCATCACCTACGGCGACGCCCCGGCAAACGGTGGCGTGAGCTATGATGGATTTGCTGCCGGCGAGGATGAGAGTAACCTCACCGGAACGCTGAGCTATGACTATGGCTGCAGCCAGTTCGGCGATGTCGGCACTTACATCATCACCCCCGGCGGCATCATCAGCAGCAACTATGCGATCAGCTTCGTTGACGGCATCCTGACCGTTGAGAAGAAGGAAGTGAGCCTGATCTGGGGCAATACCGAGCTTACCTACACCGGCGAAGCTCAGGTTCCCACTGCTGAACTGGAGGGTGTGGTGAATGGTGACGACGTCAGCGTGAGCGTCGCCGGGGCAATGACGGACGTGGGCACCGGCGAAGCCAAAGCATCCCTCACCGGCGCCAAAGCCCGCAACTACAAGCTGCCCGAGACAAATACAACGAGCTTCAGCATCACAGCGGCGGAGATGGCAGTTTCCGCAGTCGGTTACACCGGGACCTATGACGGTGCGGTTCATGGTATCACGGTTACCGCTCCCGACGGCGCGACCGTGACGTATTCCAACGCTGAAAGCGGAACGTACGGCACGGATAACCCGACGTATGCCGACGCCGGAGTTTACACCGTTTACTACAAGGTCGAGAAGGCCAACTACTCCACAGTGACCGGCAGCGCGACCGTTGCCATTGCGAAAAAGAATATCGCCGGTGCGGACATCACGCTCGGCTCCTCGCTGACTTATACCGGCTCTGAGCAGACCCAGACTGTGACGCGCGTTGTTGTTGACGAACTGGAGGTCACCGGCTACACAGTCTCCGGCAACACCGGCACAGATGCGGGCAACTACACACTCACCGTGACTGCGCCTACGGCCGGGAACTTCACCGGCACTGCGACCAAGAGCTGGAGCATTGCGCAGGCGTTGAACAGCGTGACCGTCAGCATCACCGGCTGGACCTACGGCGACACGGCAAATGCGCCGACGAGCACCGCGGCCTTCGGCACGGCGACCTATAGCTACAGCAATGCGGAGGACGGCGAGTATACGGCGACTGTTCCGACCAACGCCGGAACCTGGTACATCAAGGCGAGCGTAGAGGGAACCACGAACTACGCAGCAGCCTTTGACGTGAAGAGCTTCTCCATCACAAAGAAGGCCCTGACCATCACTGCTGACAGCGCCGAGAAGGTCTACGATGGAACTGCGCTGACAAAGGGGACTTACACCAACACGGCCCTTGCCTCCGGAGATGCGATCAACAGCGTCACCGTCACCGGCACCCAGACCGACGTGGGCAGCAGCGACAATGTGCCCAGCGCAGCGGTCATCAAGAAGAGCGGGACGGACGTCACTGCGAACTATTCGATTACCTATGAGAAGGGTAAACTGACCGTCGCCAAGGCGACGTCGAATTCCGTGACGGTGGACATCACCGGCTGGACCTACGGCGACGCAGCGAATGCGCCGACGAGCACGGCGACCTTCGGCACGGCGACATACACCTACAGCAATGCGGAGAACGGCGAGTACACGGCGACTGTCCCCAGCACTGCGGGCACCTGGTACGTGAAGGCCACCGTGGCCGACACGGACAACTATGCGGGCGGCGAGGCCGTAAAGAGCTTCAAGATCGCGAAGAAGCAGCTCACCATCAAGGCCGACGACAAGACGAAGGTCTATGATAACAATGCAGCCGCCGATCCCGCGCTGACGGCGACGGTGACCGGCGCAGTCGAAGGCGATACGATCAATTACACGCCCAGCCGCGAAGCGGGCGAGAACGCGGGGACCTACGCCATCACGGTGACCCTGGGCGAGAACCCGAACTATGAGGTCACTGCGACGGACGGCACCTTCACCATCACCAAGAAGACCGCGACCGTCACGGCAGACGACTTGAGTAAGACCTACGGCGAGGCCGATCCCGCGCTGACGGCGACGGTGGAAGGCCTGGTGGGCAGCGATACCCTGAACTATACGCTGGACCGCGCCGAGGGCGAGAACGCGGGCGAGTACGCCATCACGGTGACCCTGGGC
>JAEEGG010019551.1_pt1 | contig 13643 bp, 9 predicted proteins | sample 9134161 | NCBI WGS metagenome assembly JAEEGG01 (sample SAMN16246543, study PRJNA631951) | gut metagenome | biome: gut microbiome; feature: rumen; material: CR-attached | host: Bos | place: Iran: Karaj | collected 2018-10 | reverse complement strand
TAAAGAATCAATAATCGAATTGTTTTGTTCAACTGTGTTAATCATGTCAACATCACAATCATAGTTTAATCCACCATATAATACACATGTAAGCCGAAGGGATTTATTATTACTATTGCTATTAAAAATATATTTCGTTGATGATACTCTCATTATATTGTATTTCTCTGATATAATATGATTAGAATTGTCCAGTGCTGATTCTATATTAATCTGCGACAAAATATCTATAGGGGAAAAATAAACATTGTCTCCGCTATTTATGTTAGCCAACTTAAATACTTTTTCCCATATTAAATCCCAAATAATAGTTGAGTTATACAATTGATTAATGTTATTTATGAGTTTAAACAAGTCATCCCTTTTACACAACAATAGATATTTGGGTTCAGACCATTCTTTCCGCAAACAGTTTGCAATAATAGTCGAATCTGAAGATAATAAGAATTCTATTGCGACATCATTATCATTCATCTTCTCTTGCACATCCCTCCAAGACATAATCAGGATTTGCTCTAATGACTGGTTATTTTGGTTTTTTAATCGTAATACGCGATACAATTCGTCTATTTCCTTCTCTATATTCTTGTTTTTTAGATTTAATAGGGAATCTATCGAACTAAGAATTATTTGGTTTTCTTCCTTTTGCAACAACCGCTTAATCTGCGTATCAGAAGAAAGAAGTAATCCTTTTTTGATTAATGCTATATCATATAGGCATTTCCCCAAAAGTGTTTTATTACTAAACTCCTTAATCACATCCATTTTGAGCGGTAAATCATATACTATATCACTAATTTCCGATTGCCAAATTAACTTCCTCTCATAATCACGTGACAATCTAAAATTCTTATACAAGGATCTTCCAGCGTTAGCGATATATTCATATGCACATCTAACCATTTTATCAAAATTCTTATTCTTGTAATATGCATAACATAAGTATTTGTTATTTTCAATATAATGGTTGAAATTATTTATGGAATCCCCTAGATATGCACATGAATGTGCTAATTCTGCCAGTTCTACAGAATATTGAGTATCAGGTGTTTTAGTATATATTAGACTTAATGTGTTTAAGGCGTTTATCATTGAAGGGGAATCAATTTCAACGTGTTTCTTGTAGCTATCAATAGCTTCTCTTGCAGACCATATGGCATTATCAATATCGTTATGAGCAAAAGAAATTAGGGAATTGATATAACAATAATCTGCATATATTGGGTCTTCTTTCCATTTACCTCTATTCTTAACAATTTCTCCAGCAATAGTTGAGCATTCCATAGCTTTGTCATAATTTGATAAGCAGTAATTGTAGTTAGCTAAATCTATTAATAATTCTGTTGGTAGTTTGTAATCTGAATAATCATTCTCAATAAGTGTGTTATACGCCTTACCTGCAATAGACTGAGCATTTACGTTGTCTCCAATCTTAGAGTAATTACTAGCCAACCATCTCATAGATTCAGCATAGACATCTATAGATGGACTATTATTAGAGATAAGTTTAAAAAACTCAATTGCACGCAAAAACTCGCCTTGTTTTGAATAGCAAAGACCGATATACTTAATTGATTCCAAAGTTAATTCAAGTTTATTCTCGACTTCATGTTCTTGTATATATTTTAGCAATGATAAGGAAGTATTTTCGCTATCATTATATCGCTTTGATAAATAACACAATTTTGAATGCATTGTCCCAGCATCTAAATAGTAATTTTCAAACTGAGGCAGATTCTTGCTACTAATGTCCATCAAATCCGCAAATACCAATATTGAATTATGGTAATCTTTGCCTCCTGCATACAGAAAGCCTAAGAATTTAAGAGCATCCAAGAAATGATTACTATATTCACCACAATAATAACGCAACAAATCAACATCCCGAGTTGCAAAAAGAATAGCCTGATCATGATTTCCACTTTGTTCAGCCAATCTACAGGCTTTTGTCAATTGGGCATGCACTTTGACAACAGAATCAACATTTATTGTTTCTTGTCCGTAAAGGCAAAAACTTCCTGCTAATATAAGGTTTAGAATTAGTATTAACCTTCTCATTTTAAAAATGCATCCAATACAATTATCACTTTACTTCCTATTGCCGATTCTTTTGGATATAATTCTTTCAATTCAATCAGGATTTCTTTAGCTTTAGTTTTTTCATAGTTCTCCAAATAGCCTATTGCAAGATTCCACCCAATATACGGAGCATAATTTGTATAATCATTATAGGTGTCCTGTTTTGATAGTTCCCATAATGTTTTAAGTCGAGAAGTGGTATTATCCAAATCTTTTCCTTCTGCAACATTATTAAATAATGTGGTAAGTTCTGTTTCAACATCAGCATTTGCTTCACCTCTTATAATCGTTGATGCTGGGAACGTGTTTGCAAATTTTTTACCAAGACTTGTCGTATCATAATAATCATATGACTTGAAACCAACGAATACTATAAACACTACTGATGCTGCAATTGCAAGCCAGCGTGCAGATGATTTTTTACTAACAGAAGTTTCAGATGCCTCTTTTGCGATTCTCTTAATCGTTTGCTCATCAGCCTGCCGAAATGCGTCTTTTAGTTCTTCATCAACCTGCTTCATTCCCTTTACAAGTCTTGCCTGGGCAATGGCCTGATTGCGCAAATCATCATTATTCTTCATTTCCTCCATGAATGCAGCCTCCTCGTCAGTATCCATCTTCCCTTGTAAGAAACGGCTGATTCGTTCGTCATTCAAGATGTCCTTTTCTTGTAATATATTCTCGTTGTCGTTCATATTGTCCTCGTTTTAGAATAATGACTTAACTCTTTCGCTATATTTCACCCGGAATTTCTCACAACAGCGATGCTTTGTTACCTTAACTGCATTTTCGCTGGCATAGTGGAACATTTCTGCAAGCATCTTCATAGAGTGACCATCACCATAATAGCCCCACAACAATTCATTGCAAGGAGACGGCAAATCCTTGACGATTTCTCTCACCAAAGCTTCTTTCTCCTTCTGAGCTTTCTCACCATCATCTTCTAAAGCCAAAATCTTATCGACCTGTTCACTTTGATAGTCAAAATGCTCTTTACTTGGATTTATCTCATACGATGTAGTTACATATTTGCTTTTCTTTCTTAGTAATTCCATCGTTTTGTTTCTACAGATTGTCATAAAATAGGTAGAACTTGACATACCAAGTCCCTCTGCTTCAACCTTGTTTTCTATTATGTTTTTCCACAAAATAACCAACGAATCCTGGAACACATCAGCACATTCATCTTCAGAAAGAGAATAACGGCTTAGCAGATAAGCCCTCGTTTTTTGCCATTGTTCCTTGGCAAACTTTTCCAGCTTTCGCTCATTATCATCCTTATGTCTATGTAAGCTTATAATCATACTTTAATAACTAAAGGCTTGTTTCTATCACTGGATTTTGTCGTACCAAGCGTATGTCTTGATCCATGAGTTGGGCAACGCGTTCTGTCCAAGAAATGTTTTTGTCAAGTTTTGTTGACTGTAATGTCTTGTTTACATAATATGACAACGAGCCATAATATTTTCCGTCTGCACGTATCTCGCTGTTTACTTGATATGATCTACAAGCTTCAAGAATGCATATGTTAGCCATATTGGCAGACTTCTCAACCTTAATCTTCCCACGTTTGTCAATACGAGGAGCGTAGTGCTTGTTGGACTTCGAGAATCCTTTGTCTGTTCCTCTAATCACAACACTATCCTCGTCTTCATCGCCGCGATAAGAAGAACCAGCATGACAGGCATCAATCACGACATATACAATGCCATTGGGGCCAACTCTATTCCTGATGGTTTTCAGATAACCGTTCAACTCATCATCTGTGATATGATTTTCTCCGGTATATTTACCTTGATGATATTCCTTTAAGGCGTCAAATGGAACCAGAGCTTCATCCCAACCATCACTCTCATCTCCGTCATAATCTTCGAATGGTTGTCCATGACAAGAAAAATGGAGATAGATAATATCGCCTGATTTACACTTTGCAGAGAACGATATTAGGGACTTTCTTATATTATTGGCTGTAGCCTCCTTGTTGCACAACTTTTGAATTGTAAAGCCTTGTTTCTTTAACGTGGGAGCTATTAGTTTTACGTCGTTCTCTCCATGAATATCATTCCAGCCTATGCCATCAGCCAATTGGTAATCCAAGGAATAATTTGAAATTCCAACAATAAATGCTCGCTTGCTTTGGGAGTATCCAATAAAAGGCAACAGAACTAAAAGCAGGCTTAAGACCGCTTTCCTAAAAATCGTCTTTTGTTTAATGATATTACCCATAGAGTTAGAATCGTTGTTTCTTATAGCGGCAAATATACATTATTTTTTCTAGTCGGCATACAAAATTTATCATTTTAACATTGTAAAGAGGATGTTAGCAAGCTGTTTGGGTGCAAATAATCGTGTTTTGAACTTTATTTGTATAATGTCCAATATGCCACTTGTGGCAATGTGAGCATTGATATGCCGCCATCTCTTTTTTGTCTTCAACATGCTCTATCTTCCATAATTTGATGGCTTCAAGGGCTGCGTCCTCATTGGGATAGGCCATCTTTTTCTTGAATACAACTTTTCCTGTCTGTGGATCATACATCTTCTTCCAATGAGTTGACTCTCCTCTTGATGTACTATGTATATCATCTACCTGGCCTATGTTATAAAGTTGGAATGAAATAGCTCTGCGTTTCCAATACCGATCTTTATTTGACAATGGCTCATCGCACATACTTTTGTTCATTCGATGATATGCCTGGCACATTCTTTTCTCGACAATTCGGCGGACAATTCGAGAGTCGTGGGCAGATTCTGTTTCGACGTCAAAATTCCGCAAAAGCATATCTCCTTTAAAATGTAATTTTTCCTCGAAAAGTCGGTGCGTTTGTCCCTTAAATCTGAAACACTGACCTTCCTTTACAGTATAGCGACATTTTTGTGTAGTTCTAGTATCTTCAACGATATGATACGAACTGAGACTATCAAAAAAACTATTCAATAGTTCTTTCATTGAAGGCAAGTCAAAGATTGGACAAAGAGCCTTATCTCTTATTTGTTTTACCAACCTCATTACTTTAATGTCTTTATCCTTAGTTCTAAGATATGCACTGAGAACTGACAGATTAGCTGACAACTTCCAGTTGTCTAAATTTCCATAATGATCAAGAGATGAATTCCAACTCTTTAATACATTTACAACTTCTGTATTCATAATTCTTTGTTTTTATCGATTACACACCTTTATGCATAATAAATACAAAAGGTTAACAAAGAAGTGCAAAAATTCCTCAGATAACGTTAGGACTGGCGCAGGAACACCTCGGGACGTCTCGCTCGAGTTGAATACCATCACCCAAGAGTTTCTTTTTCGTTCCCTTTATAAAGGAAAAATGGCATAGTGGGGAACAATAAGGGAAAGGACAATGTTCTGGTAAAGAAGATAAGGCCTGACCTATAAAAGCTTTGTAGGGGAATTGGCAATTTTACTGCGTCAGTCTCAAAATCTCAGAATCTCAATAAAAAAATGTGTCAGTCCATATCGCCATCCTCTTTCTATTTGCTTATAACTTATTAATAATTAGATATTTATATATTATTATATATAATAAAGAAGGACGTGAGGGTGACGAAAAAGATAACTGAGATTCTGAGACTGAGACTGCTAGAATTATGTGCACCCTCCTAATTCGTTATAAAACAACAACTTACGATTATCTATATTCCCCACTACAATACAATTCTATCCTCTAAAAGGCACAAATCATTTCAGTTTTCCGCTCTAAAAGCCATCAAAATCAATACAAAAACGGCACTTTTTGATAAGGAAACATGCGTTTGCTGCAAAAATGGTTGACGAGAAAAATGCGTAACCATCTCCATTTTGCCAAGGAAAAAGCAGATAATTCATCCCTATATAGCTGAAATCATCGATTGACCCGGGTGAATTCATGATTTGACCTAGCTCAATCGATGATTTCACTCGAGTGGCGTTTTTGGGGGAATTACGTCAAACATTAAACATTAAACATTAAATTACGACTCGATATTTTTGGGGGTAGAAAGAGAAACGTCGTTTCTCGATGAGCAACACGTCGTTTCTCTGGTAGAGATACGACGAAATGAAGAGCGTTCACATAAATGACCATAAATGTCTCATAAATATTTGTGGATAATTCTTGCGTCCCGTTGGTGGCAAGCGGCAGAGCCGAGCGTGTGTTCATTTATGATCATTCGTGTAGCGTCGCAGACAAAAAATATCCATGAACAATTCAAGTAAACAAAAAAGTAAACAAAAAACGGGCCTTAAAAATGGCCAGTTAACTAATTTAATCGTTTGAGTTAACTAAAATCATTAATCGAGTTAAATCAAATCATGATTTTAGTTAACTCAAAATTTTAGGGGTGTTTTTGGGGGATTTAGGGATATTAAAAAATATCTTACAAGGCAACTTAATTACGGCAATTGTTCAGTCGCTCGTTCAGTATCTCGAACAGTTCTTCTGTTTTTATGTTTGTGCCCGTAGTCGTCAGATGTTCCTGGGCACCTGTAAGATTGGTATTAAATCTACGGGTGAGGCGCTCCAGGAAACTGGCATCCTCCAGTTTCTGAATCTCTACATTTGGCTTATAATGAATGGAAATAAATATTTGTTTTCCTATTTCCACAATCTCAAAGGCCTCAACATCTGAGAAGTTAGCTATAAACGCTTTTGAGCCACGAACAATGAAACTCTGGTCCGTGATGGTGATATAGGCCTGCCCCGTTATCCGTTCTCTGATCATCATAGAAGGTATGACAATGAGACCGAGTCCGAAGAATAGGATACTTATAACTCCTACCACCTGCAAGAATATGGGATTCCAACGACCTGATGACGGATGGGCTATCATCATGAAGGCCATAGCTACAAACGCGGCACAAACAAGGGTAAGGAGGAGTGTTCTCCAGACAGAATGATAAATCTTGATTTCTTGCATGTTCTTATTTATTGTTTAATACGCCATCCACGCTGCCTGCCTCCAGCAGACGGCGTTCAGCTTCTTCATAGGAGATGCCAAGCGACTCCTGAATCATGCGGGTGCCGCGATCTACGAGCTTGGCATTTGTGAGCTGCATCTTCACCATGCGGTTACCCTCTACACGTCCCATGCGTATCATCAGCGTGGTGGAAATCATGTTGAGCACCATCTTCTGGGCCGTGCCACTTTTCATGCGACTGGAGCCTGTGACGAACTCAGGGCCTACAATCGTTTCAATGGGAAAGGCAACAGCCGAGGCAAGGGGCGTTTCTGGATTGCTGGTGATGCAACCAGTAAGCAGTCCGTGCTGACGGGCTTCACGAACGGCACCTATGACATAAGGCGTGGTGCCGGAAGCGGCAATGCCTATCACGGTGTCGTCTGCTGTAGGTTGGAAAGACGCGAGGTCCTTCCAACCTTGTTCAGCAATGTCTTCAGCGTTTTCTACGGCGTGGCGTAATGCCTTGTCGCCACCAGCAATGAGGCCAATCACCCAGTCTTCAGGCACACCAAAGGTAGGAGGCAGTTCGCTGGCATCGAGTACCCCCAGACGGCCGCTGGTGCCTGCGCCCACATAGAAGAGGCGGCCTCCGCGTTTCATCCTTGGTTCAATAGCTTCCACCAAAGCCTGAATCTGCGGCATAGCCTTGTGTACGGCCTCTGCCACCAGCATATCCTCGTCGTTGATATGTTGGAGCAACTCAGCTACCGACATCTGTTCCAGGTGATCGTAGCGTGAAGGCTGTTCGGTGATTTTATTTTCTATCTTCATTGCTGATATGAAATTGTTATCTCAGGTATATCTTTCCGTTGCTCACATAGGCACCCTTGGACGGCTTCTTGCTGAGACGACGTCCCTGCAGGTCGTAGATGGGGGCTGACTGACGGGTGATGGGTGATAGCGTGATGCCAGAAGCATCGGCTGCCCCCGTAATCTCTACATCGTCAATCTGCCACCAGTACTGCAGACCCTCGTTGGTGGTGTCGTAGCAATGGAAACGAATCTTCATGGTCTCTGACTGATAGGGTGTCAGGTCGAGCACTATCTTCTGATAGCCAGAGGCTGGTGTAACGGTCTTTCCTTCTGCATCGCGAGGATAATCGCCCAGCACATTAAAGAGCGAGGTCCATGAGTTGCCATTGTCGCTGCTCACCTCAACAAGATAGAGGGGGGGCTGCTTAGGCGTGGCGTTGCCACCATTGGTGTGTGAATAGAATGTCAGCAGCGTACCATTGGCAAAGGTGGGAGAGGTGAGCTTGGCATCCTGATGGATTTCCTCTGAGAAGGTCTCGAGCATAGACATGGCGTGCGTACCGCTATTCACCATCTTCTTGGCCTTTCCATTGGTAGTGCCCTCAGTATATTGCCATCCCTTGCCGCTCTCGCCCTCGTTCTCGATAACCCAGCCGAGAGGATTCTGCGTGTTCTCGAAATTATCAGAGAGAATCACATTACCCGTCTGCTGTTCCTGAGCAATGGTGAACGACTTGTTAAGAGCGGCGTCGCTGTTGCTGGTCACGGTCAGCGTAGCCTCGCGAGTAGCACCCGTGGTGTTGTCGCTATTGGCGGTGAGGCTTACGGTAGTGGTGCCGGCATTACCAGATACAGGCGTCACGGTGAGCCATGCAGGCACGCCAGTAATGGTCCAGTCATCGTCAGAGGCGATGGTGAGACTGGCAGCAGCATTAGCCTGTCCTTTCAGGGTGAACGACTCCTGAGAGAGAATCAATTGCTTATTACTCTCAAGAAGATCGAAGGAGATAGTCTCACCGCAGGTTGACACGTTGGCGATGGCGAAGTTGGCCTTGGTACCATCACTATAGAAAGGCTGCAGGGTAGCAGCACCTCCGATGCCTGTGCGACCGCTCTCGGCACTCAGCGTAGCTAGGGAGATGGTGCCATCGGCCGTTGTGGTGCCACCAGGACGGAAGATATACTGCTCGTCCAGACGGGTGGTGCCGTTGTAGTTGACATTACCACCAGTATAGGCGGGATTGATGCGATAAACGAGCAGACCCTCGTCAGGCAGGTTGCTGTCGAAGCCCGCCTTGCGACGATATTCCAGGACGAAGTATTCGTCACGTCCTACGGGGTGAATCTTATAGGCGATATTGTTCTTTGTGTCGCTCTCTACAGGATGAAGCGTATAGGTGCCGTGAGCCTTGATCTCAGGAATCTCGTCAATCCACTTGCAATAGCGCCACTTGGTATAGACCGTCATCTGCTGGGCTTGCATCTGATTGTCGCTCATCAGGTCCCACACGCCAACAGGATTCAATTTGTCGTTGACATGATAGAGGTCGTAGGTGCCCAGCGAGTGAGACATCTCATGGCAGAGTGTTCCTGTATTGAGCTTCAGTGGGTTGAACTGTGAGCCATAGCCATTGGCATAGTCGAACACGATGAGGTAGCTGGTCATCTTCTTACCCTTGATGCGTACTGCCTTGTCGTCAGGCAGTGCCAGGTCAGAACGGTGAGGCCACAACAGGTGCTTGTTGCCAATCTCAGAACCATTGCTCAATACGATGGTAAGGTTGTCCACGATGCCATCGTTATTCTGGTCTATCATCGCAGCGTCATCAAGGTCGTTGTTCAGTTTGTTGCAAATCTCTGTGACAAGCGTCAGCTCACGATTGGCTTTCTCTGTGTCGTCCTCATAGCCATCGGGTGCTACGCTTGACTTCTGTTGATAATAGGTACGCGTATGGGCTACCTGCATAGACGTGATGTTTTCGCCTTGCTGAACAGGGTAGAACGTGCTGCGCCATGACAGTTGGCCATAGCTGGCCACGCGGAAATAGTTGAATACGGAATTGGCTCCACTCGTCTCGTCATTGAACAGCTGCTGATAGGTGGATACGCTCTGATCGAAGGCGCGACGCTCAGTCTCAGTGTTCACCTCATCTTCATCAGCAAAGCGCACAAAACACACCAGGTTCTGCAAATCACCTGTGTTTTTGTCGAAGGCCTGCGTCGTTGTGGGAACCAAGAGTAGAAGGATGGCCGTAATGACCTGAAAAAATCTTTTTATCATGTTGTATTTAATCATAGTTTCTCTTTCGGCATGCAAAGGTATAGCTTTTTTTGAACATCTTGATTATTCGTGGTCAGTTTTTTTAATAAAAATATAATAATTATTATTTTTTATGTGGCTATTTCATGCATTTTTATTACTTTTGCAGCCATTATGAAAAATAACTGTTACAAAAACACTATTATGAAGCAAAAACTATTACTTATGATTACTTTGCTCTGCGTATTCGTTGGAGGGGCAAAGGCGCAGGAGCCTGCAATCACGCTGACAGCTCCTGCCGTAGAGCGTACCATCACCATTGGCTTGAATGCAGCCGGTAAGGTACAGATTGATTGGGGTAACGGCGAGAAGGTTGAACAGGAAGCTGCAGGTGCCTACGATGGTTGGGACAATGGGCTGGAGTTCACTGGCACACCTTCTGGCGAGGTAAAAATCTATGCTGAGGGCATCAAATACTTTCAGGCATTTACTAAGTATGCTGAAGGTGCAGATGTTATCACAGACGGTATCACCGCTATCGACCTGAGCAAGGCTACAACCATTACGGAGCTCGACCTGCATCAGAACAACCTGGCAACTGTTGACCTCTCTAAGTTGACAGCTCTGACTACCCTCACAATTGGTGTGAACAATTTCGAGACAGTTGACCTCAGCGCCAACACTGAACTGACAAAACTTGATGTCAGCGATGGTAAGAATAAAGGTGTTCTGGCGTCTATCGACCTGAGTGCAAACACCAAACTGACAAGTATTGTATTAAGTGGTAATAAACTGACTTCTCTGGATTTGACTCACAATCCAGTGGCAAAGACCATCACGGTGTTGAATAACCAGCTGACCAGTGTGACCTTTGGTGAGAATACAACATCAAAACACACGATCAACCTTGGTGGCAATAAGCTGACTTCTTTGGATATTACTCAGTTTACCACATTTGATGGCTTGTATCTCCGTGTTCGTGACAACGAACTTTCAGAGATTAAACTTCCTGGAAAGATTAAGCAATTGTGGGCTGATGGTAATAGTTTTACTATGGCACAGCTTTATGAACTGAAGGCTCTGGCTGGAACCCTGACTTTTACTACCACTTTCACCAAGCCTCAGGCACAGGCTCCTTATGCTATTGCAGAGAAGATGGAGATTGGTGCTTCTGTTGATCTCTCATCTCAGGCTAAGCTGGGTGAGACTGCAACTAAGTTTGCGTGGATTAACAAGCAGGATACATTGAAGGCCGAGACTGACTATACCGTAGAGAACGGTGTGTTCACCTTCCTGACTGCTCAGGATTCTCTCTATTGCGAGATGACAAACGCAGAGCTTCCTAATTTGAAATATCACACAACTGCTACACAGGTAGAGGCTCCAAAGGTACTGCCTCTGGCTGTTACATTTACTGCAGGTGCTGTAGAGCGTACTGTAACTGTTGGTTTGAATGCAGCCGGCAAGGTACAGGTAGACTGGGGTAATGGCGAGAAGGTTGAGCAGGAGGCTGCAGGTGCCTATGACGGTTGGGACAATGCGCTGGAATTCACAGGCACACCTTCCGGTGAAGTGAAGATCTATGGCGAGGGTATCAGTTACTTGCAGAGCTTCACCAAGATGGTTGATGGCAAGGTAGATAATGGTATCACTGCTATTGACCTGAGCAATGCTACTGCCATTACTGAGCTTGATCTGCATCAGAATAACCTGACTGCTCTGGATCTCTCTAAGCTTACTGCTCTTGATAAACTGACAATTGGTGTGAACAATTTCGAGACGATTGACCTTAGCGCCAACACCGAACTGACAAGTTTTGACGCAACCTGCTCCGCAGATGGTAATCTTACATCGCTCGACCTGTCGAAGAATACCAAGTTGAGTACACTCAAGGCTAACAACAATAAGATTCAGACTATCGATCTCTCAAAGAACCTGTCTCTGAAGACCGTCTACCTCTTGGGTAATGGCCTGACTGCAGTTAACTTTGGTGAGAACACCACTGCCAAGATCTATATTTCGCTGAACAATAACAAGCTGGAGACACTTGATGTGACAGCACTTACAGGTTTGTCTACTGGCTCCTTGCTTCTCTTGAATAACAACCTGACCGAGGTGAAGCTGCCTACAGCTGTGAAGACGCTGAACGTTACGGGCAACAAGTTTACACTGGCTTCTCTCTATGCATTGACCAATAGTTCTACAATCACTTCGCTTACCGCTGCTTCTATGCAGGATATGGTTATCGCTGACGCTATCAAGGAGAGCATCGACCTCTCTGCACAGGCTACTCTGGGCACGAAGGCTTCAACAATCAAGTGGTTCCTGAAGGATGGTACGGAACTGGCAGAGGGTACTGACTATACCGTAGAGAATGGTGTCTATACCTTTATCAAGGAGCAGGCTGACTCTGTCTATGCTACCTTGCTGAATACGGAAGCTCTGCCTAAGTTGACCACTGCTATCAAGACAACACTGGCAAAGGTTACTCCTGTTGTCGCAAATGGTATCAACACCGTTGCAACAGGCCGTAAGACAGGTGTGGTGTATAACCTGAAGGGACAGCGCATCGCCGCTCCTCGCAAGGGCTTGTACATCATGGATGGCAAACTGATGAGAAAATAATCTATCAGGTAGCTGAATACAAAATGCCCTGGCAGTCTCGATGACGCCAGGGCATTTCTGTTTGTATCTATTAAAGATGTGTTGCTTACTTAATCACCTTTTTACCTGCAATGATGTTGATACCCTTGACAGGTGAAGTCATACGCTGACCAGCCAGGTTGTAGTAGGCGTTGCGCTCCTGCTTGTTTGTAATAGTCTCCTGAATACCTACAGTCTCCTGTTTAGGAGTAGTGATGCGGATAGCGTGAACGTAGATAGCGTACTTGTGGCAGTTCTGCAATGCGAAGTAAACAGGGCTCTCGCTTTTGAAGGTTATATCATTGTTGAAACCATTGTTCAATGACTCAACGCCTTCCCACTTCCACTGTCCTGCGCCATGAAGTGAACCAAGCACAGATGCTTTGGCATAGATAGACTTCGTGTCGCCAGTCCAGGGATTCTCACCAGTACTGTTATCATTATCGATACCATTAGTGGACGAAAGCATCAAGGTACGTCCCAACATACGTGCTTCGGAAGAAAGCATCAGGTCGATGGTAGCGCATGAAGGCAAGTTGAGTACCAAACAACCACCATTCGTAGCCATCATGGCACTGGCAGGAGCAAGTACGATAGCGCCCTTGATGCACTCATCCTTGTTGACGCCCTCGTCAAGGATTGTGTTTCCTTGTGTGTCAACACCGTATGCTTCAGGATCAGCATAGGTCTCTGTGTAGTCAGGGTTGATGTTGGCAAAAGCCATCTGAATAACCTTGCCGTTGGGATCAACGGTGTAAGCATCTTCATTGATCTTACCAACGTATCTGTCAATCTTCTCTTGTGTGTTCAACCAGAGCCAACCATCTGCATCGCAATCGGCTGGTGAGAACAGGTTGAAGGTTTCCTGAGCGCTGGCATTCATCGTTGCAACGGCCAGCATGGCGAGTGTAACAATCTTTTTCATAATCTTTTTTTTTATTATCCTTT
>JAEEGG010019545.1_pt1 | contig 13645 bp, 11 predicted proteins | sample 9134161 | NCBI WGS metagenome assembly JAEEGG01 (sample SAMN16246543, study PRJNA631951) | gut metagenome | biome: gut microbiome; feature: rumen; material: CR-attached | host: Bos | place: Iran: Karaj | collected 2018-10 | reverse complement strand
CTTACGAGTATAACGGCATCACGCTCGATGCCCGCTACAACTTTGGCGTCACCAAGGCGTTCTCTGGCCTCGACGATTCAGTCCGCAACCAAGTCGTCACCATCACCTTAGGCTATAAATTCTAAGACAACGAATTCAGATTATATTCTTATCTTTGCCCCAAAAAATGAAACACAGCAGATTCCTCATTCTGATGCTTGGCATCATGGCACATTTGGGTGGGTACGCCCAAGGTTATGATATGGAGGTTGACGGCATCTATTATACGTATGATGTTGACGCCGAGACCGCCACGGTCACTTCTGCCCCGTATGACACCCCTTACGAGGGCAGCATTACAATCCCAGCAACCGTTACAAAAGGTCGTTTCACCTTTAATGTAATAGCCATTGCCAGAATGGCCTTCAGTTCTACAAATGTTGAGAAAGTCACAATTTTGAGTGATGGCGAAAAAGGTGTGAGGACTATTGGGCAGACTGCCTTTTCCTATGCACGCAAACTAAAGCAAGTAACCCTTCCTGCCACACTGGAATCAATGGGCAAGAGGGCATTTAACGAGTGTTCTGCCTTGCAAGCCGTCGTTTTGCCGTCCAGTTTGAAGTCAATACCGGAAGCCGCATTTAGTGGTTGTACAGCCCTGGAAACTGTCACTTTTCCTGAGACGATGGAGGCTGGCGCTATCGGCGAGAAAGCTTTCTATAACTGTGGTATCACGAAATTGACTTTGCCCAGAGGCATCGAGATAGGAGGAAAAGCCGCATTTATGTATTGTAGGCAACTGAAGGAGGTGGTCTTTCCTGATGACTTCTGGGGCATCAACATGTCCATGTTCTCCAAGTGTACCTCTCTTGAAGAGATAACCTTTCCCCATAATCTCAGGATTATTTCATCCGATGCGTTCTCGTATTGTCATCTTAAAAAGTTCACCATTCCTAACTCTGTAGAAGGTATGAGCTGGGATGCCCTCTACGGATGTACCCAACTGGAGGAGATCATCATTGAGGACGGCTCCGCACCATTGAAATTCTATTATAGTCTGGATGGCGAAGACGTCCCCGCCTTGAAGAAATTCTATCTGGGGCGTGATATCGATAACGATGAGACAGCCGATATCAGAGTTCCAATCACGTCATTGACCATCGGCTCGAATGTTACGGCGATGCCATACAGCTTTGGTGACAACCTGAAGGAGATCATCAGTAAGATTAAGGATCCTACGAATGTCACAGAGCGTTTCACAAAGTCCGCGAAGGCAAATGCGATCCTGAAGGTGCCGGAAGGAAGCAAAGAGCTATATGAACAGGCCGACGGATGGAAAGGATTCTTTAATATAGAGACCTATAAAGACGAAGGAACAAGTATCCGCTCAATTGATGTCCAGCAGTCGGATGACGTCTGGTACAACCTGAAGGGTCATCGCATCGCCACTCCCAGAAGAAATGGCCTGTACATCAAGAATGGCAAGAAAGTGATGATTTCACTTCCAAACTAAAAATAGTACAAGTCAGAAGAACAATGTAGGCAAGGAGTTCTTGCGCTTCTGGGCCAGTTCGCCCTTCATACGGCTGATGGCTGTCTTGAAGAAGAATGCCACCAAATGCTCATCTGTGCCTTCCGTACGAATCTGCTTGAGGGCTGAGATGTACTCAGAACGGTCTTCAAGCCTGATAATCTGTATAGGGTGGTCAGCACGAAGGAGAATAAAGTTCGAAAGAAGACGCCCAGTCCTACCGTTGCCGTCGCGGAAAGGATGCAGATACTCGTAATACCCGTGCCACTTGGCTGCCACCACTAACGGATGCTGCCCATCGTCAATGGCCTTCTGCGTCGAAGCCATCAGTTGTGGCACTCGGGCAATCAGCGTCTCGTGATCTCCAAATACCGTATCGCCAGCAGCCATATCCTCAGTGGTATATTCTCCTGCAATGGCTCCTGGGGCACGATAACTCAGGGTATGCTCCGTCACCAAACGGTTCACCTCTTTTAATAATGCCTCATCAAACGAATGATCCAAATGGCTCACCATATAGTCGAATGCACGAAAATGGTCTGCCATCTCCGTACACTCCAACAGCGAACGTCCCACGGGAATCATCGCCATTCCCTGCTCTCGAAGGATCCTCGTATCGTCGACCGTAAACGAGTTTCCCTCTATGGCACAAGAGTGCGCAGAAAACAGAATTTCGTTGTATTCCATCCACTGCTTCCTGCCCATCCTGTCGGCTATCTTCTGCTGATATTCCAGACGGACGCTCTCGTATTCTTCTATTTCCTTTTCAAACATCGCCTGCAAAGATACGATTAAGTGAGCAGAAAACCAAAGGAAAACTCATTTTTCTTCCTCGGCGTCCTCGAAAATCTCTGGGTATAGCATCATCTGTGAGCCTTGGTTGATACACTCCTTCATATAGAATTGCATCTCCAACGGGTCATCGCACTTCAGAATCTCCAAATAATGGCTCCAAGTCAATTGTCCAGACACTGTTTGGATTTTTGGGAATCGCACATAAAATAATCTCATATTGAATAGATTAGACCGAGAATAGCCTCTCCCTCTAAGCCTAGTGAGATCCCTTTAAAGGTTAGTCAACAGGGCGCAATAGAAGAGGGGGCAGATTCCATTGCGCCCTAAAACGGTAGCTGTTCACATTCCTCTACTGACAAATCTAACTTTTTTATAAGACTTTCAACGATCATACCTCCTGACTTCCTTAATTCTTCTAGAGCCTGTTTTCTTTTCTGCTCATAATCTCGTATGTAAAAATAATCCTTAGGGATATTACACATATTCTCACTGAGTTTCCCTCGATGTTTAAGAATTTCTATACCTATTATGCCTTTCAAATTTGAACCATGTTCGTCAATAATGATTCCATGTTGCTCATAGTTAGTAAAACCTATAACGACATCGTGGCCATGCAAATAGCAACATCTGCTAACATCTGTCAATGATGGTCGGACACCAGCCAAACCCTCCCTGTCATTCCATACATTGCAAGTGACAACTACAGGTATTTTATAATCAAAGATCTTTTATCCCAATATAAATAAGGGTGCAAAAGTGACAGGCACATCTGCGCCATAAAATACGAATATGAAACAAGTATTTCTTTCTCTTCTATTGATGTTAATGCCTACGTTGGCAAGCTCTAACCCCGTAGAGATTAACGGTATCTGGTATAACTAAGTTTCTAAGGTAAAAGAAGCTGAAGTGACGAAGAATCCGAACTATTATTCAAGAAATGTTGAGATTCCCGAATCCGTCACGGAAGATGGTATAGAATACAGCGTGACATCCATCGGTGATAATGCTTGATAGTCGGTGGGACAGGTGATTGGGGCATTTTACCCATGCACCTGTCCCACTGACTACTATCAACATAAAAGCACCTAAAATAAAGTTTTCAACGAGGATGAGTATTAATAGGCTCTAAGCCTAAACTGCTAAACACCAGCGAGATAAACAAGAACTGTTTGTCTCGCTGGTGCTTTTATTTGGGAATGTTGAAAAGAATCTGCCAGTGCCAATACTGCACAAGTTAGGTGGGAGGGCATTGGCAAAATTGTTATTCCAATGTTAAATTAAACTTTCCGTTAATACTAATCTTGCCGTTTTCTTCATCTGGTTGGTTCTCTAGCGTGTATTGGCCGCTATAGTTTACCTTCGTGCCATCTTTAGAAGGCTTGGAACTGGAAAAAGTCAAAGAACCACTTAATGTTATGAAATCGATGGCATAAGGTATCTTCAAGCCTCCTACGCCAGACGGGAGGTCGGCAGATTTTGTTGCTTTCATTTGCTCAAGCACCTTTAACTCATAGAAATTGCCTCCGCCAGAAAAAGTGTGGTCTGTAAGCGGGCTATATTGGATGGGATATTCTTTCCCTATGACGGGAAAGTCTTCGCCTTCAGGGATGGAGATGCCGACGAGCACAAGCCAGCTCTCGTGAAGCTCAGAGGCAGAATCATCGCGCAGAACAAACTGAAGATAGGCGACGGCGCCGTTGCTAATTAAGAACTTACCGGAGCCATTTAATGGGGTGTAAAAGAACTTATTGCTCAGAGCTTCGGCCACTGTCAGATAATCCCGATAGGCTTTACCATTAATGGTGGCCACACCAAAGTTGGTTTCCTGTTTGAGTACTTCGTGTTTTTCGCTGCAAGAGGCGAGGGAGAGTACAGCAGCGCACGTCACAAATGCAAGTCTCCAGATTTTCAAATTCTTCATTTCTTTTATGTATTTAAGTATACTATAATGTTTTATTCTTTTAAACGGCAAATGCAGAAAACCTTGCCTTACCTAGTGTTGAAATTATCTGACATGCGGGCATAAAGGAAGCGCGGACATCCTTCATCTTTCCCTCGTGGCTGTAGGAAATGCCATAATAGTCAGATAAGTTCCGCCCACGCTATGCGTGAACATTCACTTAATCTATTCTCTGACTATTATTCCTTGAAATTTCCTACATTTCGAGGTCTTCGAATGAGATAGCGAACGCCATTTTTTTAGCCCACAATGTTATTTGGAAACCGCTTTATCTGCGAAATCCGTTTGCAAAGGTACAACAAATTACTGAGAAGTGGCATACTAACGCTCTACTTTTTATATATTATTTGCAGAAAGAATAAGTTTGTCGAACTCGCCAATGTATTTGAAGGCCTCAGGCCGTGCAGTTTATTTGGCCAAAAATAGTTAAGAATGGCGTAAGTTACTGATAATCAAGTTTAAGGCAAGTTTTCAACGAGGATGAGATGTAGTCGGTGGGACAGGTGATTGGGGCATATTTCCTGCACCTGTCCCACTGACTACCGTGAAATTTGCACAACATAAGAGGAACGATATATTCTCAGGCAGCGATTCCTGTACGCATGACTTCACGATAGAGCATAGAGTCTTCATGGTCTTCAAGAAGTACTGGCTCTATCAGGACATTTACTTTTCGGATGTCTTCCCAGAGGTCAGCCCATTGCTCCCATTTGTTTGTGATTTCTCCCTCAGCGACAATCACGGCAACGTCTATATCGCTATCTGAATATCAGGGCAGACGCTCAATAGTTTTAACAAATGGTATTTTATAATAAATAAGGATGTTACTGACTAATAGAAAATTCTCATAATGTCTTGATAAACATTATGTTATATTAACATATAACTCTTGTGTATATCATATATTTTCATTATCTTTGTACTCTATTTTAAAGTATAGTGTACAATGGATATTTTGACTTTCAGCAAGAATGTTCCCGATTGTAGGGACGAGAAGAACAGGCTCTATGATGCCTCGGAATTGGTGTTTATATCTCTGGTTGCCGTACTGTGTGGCTCTGAGACGTGGAATGAGATCGAAGAGTTTTGCGAGTATAACTTCAAATACTTCAAGGATCGACTGCCAAACCTGTGTGGCGTTCCTTCCCATGATACTCTGAACAGGTTCTTCTCTGTGCTGGATATTTCCTGGTTTGAAAGGGCGTTCCGAGACTGGGTCAGGGACATCTGCGAGCAAATATCCGGCGTAGTGGCCATTGACGGAAAGGCCGTGTGCAGGAATCCGTCGGCATCCTCGAACTGCATGAAGAACCGCCTATACATGGTAAGTGCATGGTCAGAGGCGAACGGCCTGTGTCTCGGGCAGGAGAGGGTGAATGCAAAGTCAAATGAGATAACTGCCATTCCAAGACTTATAGATGCCCTGGACCTCAGGGGGTGCATTGTCACCATAGACGCCATTGGTTGTCAGAAATCAATTGCGAATGCAATCGTGAAGGCTGGTGCCGACTACGTGCTTTGCGTCAAGGAGAACCAAAAAGAGCTTAGGAGGATAGTTGCCTTTAATGTGAGAGAGGACAGGAAAGAAATCGAAGGATACTGCAAATGGTGTGAACAAAGCAATGAAGGCCATGGAAGGAAAGAATGGAGAGAGTGTGTCTGTTGTGACTTTGAGAAGCTGGCGCGCTTCTTTCTCAAGGGATGGACGGAAGCGAGGACTTTGGCCAGAGTTACTGCAAGAAGGCAGACGGGTGATGGTGAGATGTCAGAGGAAACGCGTTATTATATCACCTCATTGCCAGATGACCCGGAACTGGTTCTTAAGGCCGTAAGGTCACACTGGTCCATTGAGAACCAGCTGCATTGGAGAATGGACGTCGCATTTAGGGAAGACTTTACCAGAAAGACCAACAATGCAGCCATCAACTTCTCTGCATTAGGGAAAATGGCGCTGATGATGCTGAAATCATGGGACAAGAAGGTTGGCATCGCAAGCAAGAGGAAATTCTGTGGATGGAACGAGGATACCAGGGACACTGTCCTAGGCATCAAAAAGCAATGTTAAAACTATTGAGCGTCTGCCCTGTCTGAATATGACAGAAAATAAAAAAGAAAAGTGGAAAAAGCCAAAACTTAATGACATATGACATAGTATATCAGTTATATCATTGTATTTGAGATGGTTACGCGAATGAAGAAAGACTACTTAATGACATAAAAACGACATAGAAACGACATATTAATGACATACTAATGACATAAAAGGCATGAGTGAAGGGGTTTGAAGGCAGTAAAGTGGAAGAAAGGTGCCTGGAAAGTGGGAGAAAGGTTAGGGTAAAGTCTTAAATTCTCTCGAGAATTTCGGAGTTTACAGGCAGTAAAGTCGGAGTTTAGTCTAAGTAAACTCAGAGTTTGGTCTATGTAAAGTCCAAGAGTAGTCAGTCAAAAGCATTTGAAAGGATTATGATAAACAAAAGTCCAAAATATGTCATTAACATGTCGTTTCTATGTCGTTTTTATGTCATTAAGTCATAATATGAGTTTCAGTTAAATTATTGATATAGAGAAAGATAGAAATAAGATTATGTCGAATGTCATTAAATATTGAAAAAAAGAAGAAAAGAAAATGAAAAATGACGAAAGAATGAATAAAAATAATCACCAAAGGATGCCGATTTTAAGAAAAAAAGTTGTATCTTTGCAGGCCGGATTGCAAAAGAAATGCATCAATGGAACAAAGAAAGGATCAATAACAATAAAAACGGAATGAATATGAAAGTAACAATCATCAGAGACAAGGGTGAGCGCGAGGTGGTGAATCGCGAGGAACTGATCGGCCTGGCAGGGCTGATCCAGAAGGGTTGGCGCGAGAAGAGCGTGCGCCATTTGAGAGAGTTGTACCATCTGATTACGGTGGAACGGTTGGAGGACGGACGGGTGAAGACTAATCTGAAGGGCGGCATCCAGCTGGAACGAATCTGCTTTGCCAGCGAGTTCGACAACTATCGCGGAGAACGACGACAGCTGGGGTATAACGGGCTCGTAGTAATTGAAAAGAACGGACTGGAGACATACGAGCAGGCTGTGGAGATCAGGAACAAGGTGAGCAGGATGCCACAGACGATGATGGCGTTTCTGGGAGCATCGGGAAAGAGTGTGAAGATTGTAGTGAGGGGGGAATTGTTTGAGGGAAAACAGTTACCTGAAGGCGAGGAGGAGATCCGGCAGTTCCACCATAATATATACGAGACGGCGCGACAGGCCTATCAGAGCCAGTTCGGGATGGAGATAGAGTACCTGGAGCCGCGACTCGACAGGACGGTCTACATGAGTGCCGACCCAGAGATCTACTTCAACCCCGATGCGATGCCCTTCTACGGCGACAGTCAGCCGAAGGAGGCTATCGAGCGTGTGAATATTTCTGACAAAAGCGACAGTCTGATGCCTGGGCGAACCCTCAACCGCACCTACCGCCTGAACTGGCTTTTCATCGTGGAGAACGTGCTCGGAAAGGTTATGGAACTACCTGACGCCGACCGCCAGGAGACACTGTTGATGATGGTGGCCAGCGCCTGTCTGGCTGAGGGCATCCCGATGGCGAGGGCTATCGCGATGACACTCGAACACCCTGTCCTCAACAGCGACGAGCTGCTCGTCAGAAAGACCTTTTCCGCCGTCTATACGGTCAGCCTGCAGGAGGACTATTTCGAGAAGCACAAGCCGAAGCCGTTGGCGAGTGTGCCCAGGGAGACCATTCAGGCGATGCAGACGGAAATCTTCCTGAACGCCAACTTCGAACTGCGCAAGAACCTGATGACCGGCGTGGCCGAATATCGCGAGAAATACGCTGAGGATCAGACGTTTAAGCCATTGACAGAGGAGGTGCGCAACGATATGACGCTCAGGGCTATGGAGCTCGGACTGAAATCGTGGGACAGGGACATGAACCGCTTCATCGACTCCACCCGCATCGAGCAGTACGACCCCGTGAACCAGTGGCTCGACAAGCTGCCGCAATGGGACGGCCACGACCATATCAAGGATCTCGCAGCCCGAGTGCCGACCTCGCAGCCTCATTGGGAGATATATCTCAGGATGTGGCTCGTGGGTATGGTGGCCCAATGGCGCGAGAGCGACAAGCAGCTGACTGGCAATGCGTTAACACCGCTTCTGATAGGCCGTCAGGGTTGCGGAAAGACCCGTTTCTGCAAGATCATCCTGCCACCGGAACTGCGCGACTACTACAACGACAAGCTGAACTTCAAGAACGAGTTCGACCTGAATATCGCGCTGACCTCGTTCGCCATCATCAACCTCGACGAGTTTGACAAGACCAGCAACGGCCAGCAGATCGTGCTGAAATACCTGTTGAGCACCAGCGACGTGAAGTTCCGTCCGCCCTACGGCAAGACCATCAAGCAGTATCGCCGCTACACCTCGTTCATCGGCACCACCAACCAGCAGAAGCCCCTCGTGGATCCTACGGGTTCACGACGGTTCGTCTGCGTGGGGGTCACAGGCAACATCGACTTCAGCGACACCGTCGACCATCGACAGCTCTTCGCCCAGGCCCTACACCTATTTAATAATAAGGAGCGCTTCTGGCTGAACGACGACGAGATTGCCACGCTGATCCATGAGAACGAACCCTTCCAGCGGCTCAACGACCTGGTGGAGATGATCGGCGAGACCTTCCGCAAGCCAAAGCCATCAGAGCAGGCCCGCTGGTGGAGCCTGAAAGAGATCGCCCAAGCACTCAGCGGACGATACGACAACTACGATCCAAAGACCAGTTATCAGAAACTGGGCCGAGCATTGAGTGACCAGCAGTTTGACTTCGAGACAGACCGCAAGACATCAGGTCACTACTACAAAATAGTAGAAAGAGAAGAATAGAAGTAAAGTTTCTCCCCCTGCCTAGGGGGAGAAACTTTACTTCTTCTCGGGAACAAATGTCTCCCATGTTTGATCGTCATAGAAGACCCGGATCTCCTTCACACGACGTTGCGGTTTGTCAATGAATTTTACCTCCGTTCTTTCGATTTCCGGACGTGTACTTTTTACACTATTAAAAGAATAAGGTGCCTGAGCACTCTGTCGTGGGGTAGGAGAAGGAGACTGATCAAAATCGAGCGTCGGATTTTGTACGATTGGTGCACCACTTGAACCACCATCGTCAGCAGGAAACAGACTGTCGGCTGGGGCAGAGGGGCTGACATACATCTCTCCTGAACCAAACATCAGCCAGTCGGTACTGATGTTAGGAATTTTCTTTTTGATGGCTTCCACCACACCCAGGGTGGGGCGGGTGCGTTCATTATAGATACTGCTAAGGGTGGCTGGTGCCAGACCGATGAAGTCAGCAAACACCTGTTGGGTCATGTGCTGAGACTCCATAATTTGCCTGATTCTATCTTTCATATAGCTGATTGATTACTTTTAGGGGCATTTAGCCGCTTGTTTCTTTCAGTTTACAAAGGTAAAGCAAAATTTTGAATTATACAAGAAAGTAAGAAAGAATTTAGATTTTTAAACTTTTGGTTTATAGTTTTAGATTTCCAAATGTAACGATTTGGCATGTTGATATTTAGCTTCATAATCACAAACCCGAATTTACATCAATAAAGTATTACAAAGGATATATAGAGCCATAAATACCTAAACAACTGGCTATAAATAAGGTATTTATGATAGATTTACAAAAATAAGGCATATATGCATCATATAGGTGGGCTGATATAGGGAATATTTGAAGGTTTTTAGCATAATTAAGTATAACTAATTGGTTTTAAGGTGGTTATAAACATGAAAATATCTGTGTATATTTATAACTATGGATTATCGAAACTGAATATTCTTGTTTGCGTTTCCAAATATAAAACTTTGAATATTGCTATTATTTGCCGAATTTACATTTTTAAATTGTAAATATCCACCTTGAACGGTTTAAATTTGCAAACCATAATACAGAATACAAAACTTTAAAGAATGTGAAACGTGAATTCTTTAGGATCTGTTTTTTGATTTTTCGTCATTTCTCGCGTATTCTGGACAACGGGAGGAATTTCTGGAAATACGCGAATTTTGAAGGCCCTAAAATCGTCTGAAACCCCTTATTTTATCGGCATTTGAGGCTAAAAAAAGCACTTACGAAAAGTGCTATTTTTGGAAATTCTAGAGTCTAGAAGGGGTGTTTTTAGTGCAAAATGTAAAAAATCAGTTCCTTCATTAGCTCCCCTGGAGGGGTGTTAGGATTATCCAAACCCTTACTTTTGGCATCAATCTCACGTATCTTGGAAATTATCTGCATCACTTTCATTCCTGTATAATTTCGCATGCCAGTCATGTAGTCCTTGGCAGCCCACGGAGATCGCATTTCCAACCACTCTGCTACCGCCTCCTGGCTCTTCGGATTTGGCGAATAATACGAGATCATCAGATTCTGGAAGTAATTAAAGAGCAACGGGAGAAAAGAGTAGATACTTCCGGCCTTTGGATTTTCGTCAAAATATTTGATGATGAGATTTGCCTTGTACACATTCCTGTTCACAATCGCATCGCGGAGCTCGAAACCATTGAACTCCTTGCTCACGCCGATCTGGTCTTCCACCACCTGAGGGGTCACCCTCCTATCCTGCTCAGGCAACGACAGTACCACCTTCTCCAACTCACTCGTCAGTCGGCTGAGATCTGCGCCGATATTATCGGCAATCATCTGGGTGGACTTCGGATCGATGCTCACCTGACGCGAAGAGAGATAGTTCTCGATGAAGACAGGCAGATCCCTGTCGCGCAGCTTTTTGCTCTCAAAAAGTACACCTGCAGCCTGGATGGTCTTCACATATTCCCGTTTCCGGCCGTCAATCGTACCATTCTTATGGCACATGACCAAAACGGTGGAAGGCATCGGCTGCTTGAAATAACGCTCCAGCGGCTCCGTATTCTTCACATTCTGCGCCTCCTTGACGATTACCACCTGTCGTTCAGCCATCATCGGATAGCGGCGCGCCATATCGGCAATCTGCGAGGCATTCACGTCGGAACCGAAGAGGATGGTCTGGTTGAAATCGCGTTCCTCTAGCTGCAGCGCATGCTCTGCGATATAATCGGCAATCAGGTCGATGTAATATGGCTCGTCACCCATCAGATAATAGACGGGAACGTATTTACCAGCCTTCAGATCGGCCATAATACTGTCGAAACTTACATTTTTTGCCTCAGCCATTGCGTTATTTCGATTATTATTTGTACTTTTGCGCTTGCAAAGTTACAAAAATGTTTCGATTAAACCTACCTCCATACCCTATAAAAATACAAGAGAAGGGTGAAAAACGTCAGATTTTCGACTCCTTGCGCCGAAAATGGGTGGCGTTGACCCCTGAGGAATGGGTGCGTCAGCACTTCACCCACTATCTGATGGAGCAGAAGGGCTATCCCAAGGGGCTGCTTGCCAACGAGGTGGAACTGCGAATCGGAGAGAAACGGTTGCGCTGCGACACCTTATTATATAATAAGGAACTGCGCCCAAGGATGATTATCGAGTACAAAGCCCCTACCATACAAATTCAGCAGAAGACCTTCGACCAGATATCGGTCTACAATCTTCTGCTGAAAGTGGATTATCTGATTGTCAGCAATGGACTACAACACTACTGCTGCAAGATGGATTACGACCATCAATGTTATCAGTTTATGGAGTCCGTACCTGACCACCAAAATCTCTGACAAACGGATTACTCCATATCATCGGCATCGGTCACCTTCTTCGAGGATGCCGACTTACGAATGGAGCGCTTACGTGACTTCTTCTCCTCGCCTGTCACCTTGTCGATCTTCACACCTGCCAGTTCTGGGTCGATCATGATACGGCCACAGTACTCACAGACGATAATCTTCTTGTGCATCTTGATGTCGAGCTGGCGCTGGGGAGGAATCTTGTTGAAGCAACCGCCACAGGCATCACGCTGCACATAGACGATACCCAGACCGTTACGGGCATTCTTACGGATGCGCTTGAACGAGGTGAGCAGACGGTTCTCGATCTTGGACTCAAGATCCTTGACCTTCTCCTTCAGTTTCTCTTCCTCGGCACGGGTCTCAGTCACGATCTCCTCAAGCTCACCTTTTTTCACCTCCAGGTCACCCTGACGCTCGGCGATAGCATCCTCGCTGGCCTGCAGCTCCTCCTGCTTCTCAGCAATACGGGCGTTGGCCTCACGGATCTTCTTGTTGCAGAGTTCGATCTCCAGCGTCTGGAACTCAATCTCCTTCGACAGGGTATCATACTCACGGTTGTTCTTCACCTCGTTCAACTGAGCCTGATAGCGCTCCACGCTGGCCTTGGCGTCGCTGATCTCACCGTTTTTCAACGTGATGGCACGCTGGAACTCGCCAATCTCGTTCTTAATCTTTTCAACACGGGTCATCAGACCTTCGATCTCGTCTTCAAGGTCCTGAACTTCCAGAGGCAACTCACCTCTCAATGCACGTTTCTCGTCAATCGACGAGAGGGCAGTCTGAAGCTGATAAAGAGTCTTCAGCTTCTCTTCGACTGACAAATCTGTAGGATCTTTCTTTGCCATAATTCTTTACTTTTTATATGAAAGTTTGTTTAAATATACAATATCGGATTAGTGCAGGTTTCTGCGATGCAGGTCCTTACCCCAGGACATTCCTTTTCGATGATGTCGCGGAAGATCTCCGCCGTATACTGCTCACTCTGATAGTGGCCAATGACACAAATCTGAATCTGCTGCTCATAGCCGAAATACTGGTGGTAGTGCATCTCACCCGTGATGAAGGCATCAGCACCAGACTTGAGGGCTTCGTCGAGCAGAAAGTCCCCTGCCCCGCCACAAACGGCAACCTTACGTATCGGCCTGCGTAACAATTCGTTACACATAGCACACTCCACGCCGAAAGCCTTCTTGACGGCAATCACGAAGTCATCTGAAGCCATCGGCTCTTGAAGAGTTCCAATGATACCGCTGCCACATTCCACGCCTTCAACAGTCTTCGGAGCCAGGAAAGCGACATCCTTCAGACCCAGCTTTTGGGCGATGCGGAAGTTCACGCCGCCCTGGGCATTATCCATATTGGTATGCATCGAAACGACACAGAGACCCTCACGGATGGCCTTCATTACCGTCCGTTGCACGTCCGTCAGATCGCTGATAGTCTTTAGCCCTCGAAACAACAGCGGATGATGGCTGACAATCAGGTTGCAGCCCTTCCGGATGGCCTCGTCGACGATCTTCTCCGTGACGTCCAGACACAATAATGCCCCTGAAACCTCCGTCTCTGTCAGTCCAACCTGCAGGCCAGCATTATCCCAGCTTTCCTGGAGGGGCAGAGGCGCGAAACGTTCAAGGGCGCTCAGC
>JAEEGG010019541.1_pt1 | contig 13646 bp, 9 predicted proteins | sample 9134161 | NCBI WGS metagenome assembly JAEEGG01 (sample SAMN16246543, study PRJNA631951) | gut metagenome | biome: gut microbiome; feature: rumen; material: CR-attached | host: Bos | place: Iran: Karaj | collected 2018-10 | reverse complement strand
ACGGATCCGGGGATGGGGAGCCGTCAGAGGAGGAGGCGCAAGCCCGGGAACGCCGCAAGGCACGGTCCCGCGACCTGTCGGAGCTGTGGGAGGAGGATGAGCTTAGTGTGGCAATGGTCAACGGCATCATCGAGGGCGTCAAGGAATGGGGCTCGCTGGAGGGGAGCATGGCGGAGAGGCTCAAGGCGTCCACACGGGCCAAGATCGACTGGCGCAAGGTCGTGTCAGGTTTCCGCGCGAGCATCCTCTCGTCGAAGCGCAAGCTCACGCGCATGCGTCCCAACCGCCGCACCGGCTTCCTGAATATGGGGTCAATCCGCCGGTTCGACACGCGCCTGCTGGTTGCCGTAGACGTGAGCGGCTCCATCGGCAGCGAGAGCCTGAGCTACTTCTACGGCGTGATCAACAGCGCGTTCCGCTATGGCTTCGAGGCGGTGGATGTCATCCAGTTCGACTGTGGCGTGAGGGCCGTGCAGAGCCTGAAGAAGGTTGTCCGCGAGACCATCGCGGTGGGCCGCGGCGGCACGAGCTTCCAAGAACCCATCGACTATGCGGAGGAAGGCGGCTACGACGGCCTGGTCATCCTGACCGACGGCTACGCCCCGCAGCCGGACATCCCTGACCATATGCACTGCAAGATCATCTGGGTGTGCGAGAACAGGGACTGCTATGAGCAGCACCACAAGTGGATGGAGCAGTCGGGGAGAGTATGTACAATGGAACTGACTTAACAGAAAAAGACTATGGCAATGAAGTTACGTGATATGGGTGAGGAGGCGATCCTCATGGAGGCGCTACGCGTCGTGCCGGACTACCGCGAGAGGATCCACGAAACCGGGAAGTTCATCCTGGAGGACTGCGTCCGGGATGCGATGAAACGAATCGAATACCTGTTCCGCTCTGACCGCGGCCTCCAGACGGGCGACCCGCTGGGGCCGCAGAACCGTCGGCAGCTTGAGGTGCTGCTGGGGTATTTCCGGCCGAAGGTGATCGATGCCATACGGCCGGTCCAGCAGCGGTATATGCAGAACCGCATGGTAGCGGAGATCAACGCCGCGAGCGCCCAGGGAATCCTCCCGGCGGTGTTCGCCGCAAAGGGTCTCCAGGCCGAGGTCGAGGGGCAGCGCCACCGCGCGAAGGTGGAGGTCAGGCTTGCACCGTCACTGAGGGTAAAGTTTTATGTCCGCTATCGGGACCTGAACGAAAAGGAGGGCGTTGCCGAAGATGTGGTGCAGGCCGTGCTGGACCTCAAGGACGCCATCACGCGGCTGGGGAGCGGGGTGATGCTTAGCCGCAGGTAATGAAATATAAGTGTGGCTATCTGAAAGAATCCTGCGCCTGGTCGGTATAAGTCCTTAGAAACGAAAATAACACTTTTAAGCTATGGATAAACTTGACCAGGAAATGACCCACAAATTGATTGAGAACGCCCTGTCGGGCCTTGAGAAAGGGGAGATCTCGCCTGCTGCGGCCTTCCTTGCCGTCTGCTTTGCCGGCATGACGTGCCCCTGTCCCGAGGCCGATTACCACATGTCCCGCTTTCTGTTCGAGGGTATCGGCTGCCCTAAGAACGCGGAGGAAGGCATGGAGATGCTCCGTCGGAGCGTAGATGGCGGATGGCCGGCTGCGCAGACCGAGCTGGGACGGCGGTATTTCGAGGGGGAAGGCGTGGAGCAGAACTATGCCGAGGCCGTGAAGTGGTTTCTCCTTGCTGCGGAGCAGGACGACAAAAAGGCCCTCGACTGGCTCGGCAAAATACTCGAAGCCGAAAGGTCATACTATGGTTTTGATATGAGTGAGGACGAGTCGTGGCCGCTGGATGCGGATACCGATCAGGCATTGGAGATTCTGGACGAGAACGACATCTGTGTCGAATCTGGAAAGTATGAGTCGTATGACCCCAACAACAAGGGGTGTAACATCGGCGATCCCATCGTCATCACCCGGACGGAAGGCTATGTGCCTCTCGAGTATCTGGTCATCGAATTCCTCGTGTCGCCCCGCGAAATGATGCCGGTGAAGCAGGCGTTGATGAAAGACGAGGGGCGCTCGATTGACATCATCACGGTGGATGTCGCGGGCCAGGAGCAGGAATACTATTTCGATGTCACGGCGGGGCTCAAGGCTAAGGAAGAATTATTATAATGGCCCTGTTGGAAAACACCACGAAAATCGATAAATTTACAAGCCATAACGGAGATAGCAGTCTATTTGAGACATTTCGACTTTTATGAGATTCATCTACAGCCCTTATTTCGGTTCCAAGCCCTACGTCGACCTTCGTGGCCGGTCATCCATTATGTTAAAAGAGGCTCCCATCGGGACGGCGGAGCTTCTTCAGCAACTGGAACTCCGCACAGGTAACGTTCCCGGCCCTGCGTCCTCCGACCTGGACCGCCTGGTCAGCTATGTCCGGGCTATGCGCCATGCCTTGACGGAAGCCCCCGGCCTCTTCTTCGGACCATCCTTCAAAAATGACGAAATCGGCACGGCCAAGGTGCTGCTGTCATGGCGCGATGCGCTGAAGATGGCGCTGTGGAAGCCCGACGTGGCCCCTACGGAAAAGCTCCGCGGCCTGGCCCGCATCGAATGTCATTTTTCCGATAGCGGCTACGCTGACCGCTGGGTTGCGCTTCTCGATTATCTGGAACGGGAGGACGCCATCATCCCCGAAGGAATGGAGATAAAGTATCGCGTATCCTTGGATTCGGTCGAGCCATGTGTCCGGCGGGTGCTGGAGACACTAAAGAAAAAGGGGATGTCGGTGACCGAAGATTTCGTAAAGAAAGGAGCGGCGCCGGTAGGTACGGCGTTGCGAACGGTACAGGACGTGCTGCTCTCAGATGACAAGGAGAAACGAGAGGTGAAAGACGACGGAACGTTCCGTCAGGTCGCCTTCCGTTTCGGCGGGGACGCCACGCGCTGGGCGGCACTACATTCTGAAAAATGGGCCAAGGATGGGTCTCTCATAGTGAATGACAAGGTCAGCCCGATGAACGGAGCCCTGCGGTCACTCGGTCGCCCCCTGCTTCGTAATGACGTGGAAGGATCTCCCCAGTCTGCACAGCTGTTTCTTCTCGGCATAGCCCTGTTCCGCAACCCCGTGGATGCACAACGCGTGCTGTCGTATCTCCGGGCGCCCGTCAATCCAATAGGAGAGCTTTTCTTGATGAAAGAGAAAGCCAAGGGAGGGACATACTACAAGTCTCTCGCCCGCGAGCTTATTGACATGCTTTTGCGCAATGGCGGGCTGAATGACTGGGATAAGACGATCGCCGCCGCCATCTATGACCGCGAAGGTAAAGAAATGGAGGAGCAAAAACGGAATACGATTCTTGGACGATTCCTTATGTGGGAGAATACGGATGAGGACGGCTCTGTCCCGACCGGAGCATTGAGGTCGTGGCTGAAAAATATGGATGAATGGGGGCAGGCAAAGAGCAAGGATCATCCTGACGATGCGGGCTTCAAGTCCTTGTCGACCTACTGCGGAGCGATGTCTGCACTACTGTCCGATGCTCCCGATGTCATCCCGTTCGAACGCGCCGTCCGTTGGGCCGAAGGCATCTTCACCGTACAAAAAACGATGGTCGATGTGGCCGGTACGCATTCTCCTGACTGTGTGCCTGACTTGCGGGACATCCTCGACGGCCCCAGCGAGGTCATCTGGATGGGCGCTTCGGGCGATGAGACAGGCTACCCTTATTCTTTTCTCAGCAGCGAAGAGCAGAAGGTTGTCGGTGCGCCGTCGCCGGAGACATACTCCCGTTCTGGCTATGATGCCTTGGTGCAGGCGTTGTGCCGCATCAAAGGAAAGTTTATCATATTGACTTATGCTTGCGAGGCAGGGACCGTCCTGCCGATACACCCGTTGCTGACCGAACTTCGCGCACGACTGATTTATACGGTAGAGGATGGAGAAGAATTGCCTGTAGCGGTGGGGAGCGTCGACAGGCTTCCTGTACCCGCACCAAGGATGCCGAAAGAAGAATACCATGTGGATTCCAAACTGTTCGACGGACTGTCGGAGCCTAGCGCCAAGAATGGCTTACGGCCGGATCATGAGAGCGCGACGAGCTTGGATAAGCTGATTCAGCATCCTTTCGACTATGTTTTGGAGGACATCCTCGGCTTTGAGGGTTACGGCGAGGAACAGATCAGCGACCCCGCCATCATAAGAGGAAATGTAGCTCACCAGTATGTCAAGGATCTGGTCGATGCCTGTGGCGGAAACCTCAAGGAAATGGAGAGGCTTCTTTCGAAAGAGTTTTTGCAGCGCATAACGGATACCGCGCAGCGGAGAGGGGCTTCTCTGCTTAGTCCCGAAAATGCCCTGGAGTGGAGAAAGCTCTGCGAGTTTCTCCGCCAAAGCGTCATCCGCCTGCTCGATCTCATAAGGGATAATAAATTGAGCATCGTAGCTTCGGAAAAGAGATTTGAGACGGAGCTCCCGGTAATTGGGCCTTTTGTAGGATCCATCGACCTGCTGCTGAAGGACAAGGATGACAAGCTTGTCATTTTCGATTTCAAGTGGAATGACAGTTCTAAGTATGACAGAATAATGGAGAGGCGCGAAATCCTACAGCTCGTTTTGTATAAAGAAGCTGCACAGATCAGCCTTGGCAAAGAGGTCTCGGCATACGGATACTGGCTGTTCCCCAAGCAGAAGTTTTATACGGAGTGCCCGTCGATAAAGGGACCGAACGTGATGTGTTTTGGCGATGATGGCGACGTGGCTCCGGATACGGACAAACTGTTCGAAATGATATGCAACGCATACTCTTTCCGTATGGATCAGATAAGTCGTGGCATTGTGGAGGAGGGCGAGATGATGGAGCTGGCAGGACTGGAATATTGGAGAAAGCAGGATGACGAGAAGAAGCCGATGTATCCATTGAAAAGCGCATATAATCAAGACAACCTCAAGGGCCGGCCATACGGCAATCCCAACATTACGCTCAAGGGAGGACTGGAATAATGAAGAATATCCGATACATAAATGCCGGAGCAGGATCCGGCAAGACCTATACGCTGACCGAGACGCTGGCCGAACTGATTTCCACAAAGGAGACGACTCCCTCCCGCGTCATCCTGACGACATTTACCGAAGCCGCCGCGGCCGAGTTCCGCGTAAAGGCTCGGGAGATGCTCGTATCAAAGGGTCTGCATCAGGCAGCTGCCGAACTTGACTCGGCCCTCATCGGCACCGTCCATTCCGTGGCGTTCAGCTATGTGAAGCGGTATTGGTATATGTTGGGGCTGGGAGCTGGCGTGCGGCCCATGCCGGAAGAGGAGACAGACAGGTACATTGCCGCGACGCTGGCCGACGGGGCCACCCAGGAAGATCTTGCGGCATTCTATCGCTATGCTAAGGCCATGGACATCCGGTTGCCTGCCCCTTCGACAAAACTGGACAATGATTTCTGGAAGGAGGATGTGAAGGCTGTCATCAACAAAGCGGAGATGTTCTCCGTGGATGACCTGTCGGCCGGCCAGAATGAGAGTCTCCGCCTGCTGGAGGCCATGTTCAGCACTACGGATGACAAAGAGACGCTGGACCTGAGAAAAGATGTCCAGGCTCGTGTATTCAGGATCGCCGAGGATTCACGGGGCCGGTTCAATGAATACAAGAAACGGCACGACCTGGTAAGCTTCAACGACATGGAAAACCACTTCCTACGCCTTCTGTCGATGCCGGAGGTAAGGGCGGATATCGCAAGTTCCGTGGACTATGTCTTTGTCGACGAGTTTCAGGATTCAAGCCCGACACAGGTACGTATCTTCGACACCCTGTCTGAGATCGTTTCCAAGGGCAGCATTTGGGTGGGAGACTCCAAGCAGGCAATCTATGACTTCCGCGGTTGCGATACCGAGCTTACCACGGCCGTCGCCGGCATTATAAAAAAGAACAAAGATGCCGGGGTCGATGGGTTCGAATATGATATCCTTCGCCAGTCGTGGCGATCCGATCCTACTCTCGTTAAGTTGGCAAACAAGACGTTTACGAAAGTATTCGAACATCAGCTGTCTCCCAAGGAGATTGTGCTGGATCCCGTGAGAAGTGCAGGAGAACTCCCGGCCGGTGTTCCCCACATCTTCCATTGGGAACTCGAGGGGCAGAATGTGGACGGGAAGGTGTCGTACAAGAAAGAATACCTCCTGGTGGCCATTGCCTCTTCCGTTTGCAAGATGCTGCGGGGTGAGCATGCCATCAAGGAAGTCTATGATAAGGAGCTGAAGAAAAAGCGGGCGTTGCGTCCCTCCGACATTGCGATCTTGTGCAACAGTAACGAAGAGTGCAATGAAATCGCCGCCCATTTGCGGACATTGCGCATCCCGGTAACACGGGACAGGGAGTATAACGTACTGTCGAAGGAGGTGGCGCTGCTCATCGCCGCACTCAACTATGTCGTCGGGGATACCTCTCTGCTGGATGCGGAGCTGTCGTACTTGCTTGAGGACACTGAGGTGGAAACCATCATGGCAGAGAAGGACGCCATCGGCAAGCGTCCCCTGTTCGCGCGTCTGGACGGCATGCGGAAGGCTCTTCGCGGCAAGCCGGTATCGCATATCGTGGACAGCGTCATTGCGGAACTTGATCTCGAGAGCATGGCCCTCAAGTGGGGTGACGGTGCTTCTCGCAAGTATAACCTGGAGACTGTCAGGAAGCAGGCTACCGACTATGAAAAACGCTGCCTGTCCGGCAGCTCGTCCGCTACCCTCGGCGGTTTCATCAACGAGTTGAATGCGTCGCCATTAAAGGTGAGTCGGGATATTCAGTTCGATGGCGTGAATGTCCTTACCTATCACTCTTCGAAGGGACTAGAGTGGGGTGTCGTCATTCTTGCATCCCTGGGAAAGAATGACGTAGAGGAAAAGACATTCCTCAAACGTGAGTACGTGGGTGTCAAGGAGTGCAGGACCAGCATACCTGATGAGCGCAGGCTATACCCGGACTACTATATCCGTTACATCCCGAAAAGCCATCCGGCGAGGAACCTTGATGAAAAAGTAATGAACGTCCTTCGCTCACAGCCGGACCGTATAGAAAGGCACGAGCATGTCCGTGACCAGATGGCCCGCTTGATGTACGTCGGTGCGACACGCGCCCGCGACTATCTCATCACGGCGGTATCCTCGGGACCCAGGGCGGCTGGGTGTAAATGGCTACCCGCCATCGGCATCGATATACATGCTAAATACAACAACAACGACGGAGACTGCCAGTTTTGGGGCCTGGACGCTCCCTCCGCGTGCCTGGAGCATATCGGTATAGATGGCGTCCTCTATGCAGAGGAGGCATCCGAATATTCGGTGCTGCATCCGGCGGAAGCTCCCTCGCAGAGCGAAGCGAAATACCGCGACCCCAGCAAATACGAAGATAAGGCCGCCATCGCCGCGGCCGAGGCGAAGATCATCCAACCTATGGACCGGCTGGATATAAAACATGACGGCCTTGATGACGACGAATACGGCGACTGCATCCATGCCATCTATGCCGTCTGCCGGGAAAAGGATCCTGAGCATTGCCAGGCCGTGGCAGAACGGATACTGCATCGCTGGGGGATCAATGAGGAAGGAGCCGCCAAGAAGGTGGCCGAATCCTATGAGGACCTTTGCCTGTTCCTTGAAAAGCATTATGATCCTGCGGACTCCGTCGAGCATGAGGTGCCGTTCAGGCACCAGGATACAGAGGGACATGTCTTCACGGGCGTCATGGACATGCTCTGGAATACCGCACGGGGCACGGTCATCGTCGACTTCAAGACCTTCGGCGGGAACAAGGCGAAAGCGATCGAGGAGAGCGAGCAGAAACACTCATCCCAGCTGCATGAGTACAGCGAGGCGCTGAAAGCGGCTGGGAAGGAGATTCGGGCAGCCGTGCTGTTCTACCCCGTTACGGGCGCGGTAATCGAAGTCGGGAAAAAACAGAAACATTGATGACAATGACGTATGGAATATATCTTTGACTATCCGGACGAGGTGATGGCGCTGTATGCGTGCGGCCATACCTTCAGGCAGTCCGTGCGGATCGCAGATTGCATGGACGATGAATGCTGCGAACGCATCAGGCTGTGCATCAGTAACGTCTTCGGAAAATTCGAGCATGGCGAAGTCACGCTGATGCCCAACTATCACGATGAGGTGGTAACCGAGGTGGAAGCCAGGTTCAACCTTGTCAACACCATCCGCGAATCGTTCAGCGGCGCCCTGGAGCGGGCGCTGCCCCATAACAAGTACCTGAACAAAAAGGAGGGTGGAAACAAAGAGACAATCCAAACAGCCCAGTGGCTGCTGGCCATGTTTGCCTGCGGCTGTTCCATCAGACGGATTCTCAGGATGGCCGAAGGCGGGCTGGATGAAGAAAACATGGCCCTGGCCCGGTTATGCACCGATATCTTTTGGGGACCGTTTGACGACGTCGACCTTGACCTGCGGCCCTATGACAAGAAGGAGCCGATCCGTGAACAGGATATCCGGGACGCCCTGGTCAGGCTGTTCAGGGATTCAAGGCGGAAGAGGCTTGTCAAAGTCCTTTCCGGATACAACGGGAAGGAGTGGATGGCCTTTCCGCAAGAAGATGACGAGGATGCCGAAGAGATATCCATAGCCCCGGACTGCGAGGCGATCGGCGACTATGCCTATGCTTTCTGCACGAAGGTAACGACCGTAGAGATCCCCCGCTCGGTAAAGGTCATAGGGGAGGCCGCCTTCAAGGGATGCTCCGGCCTGACGCGTGTCGTGATTCCCGATTCGGTCACCTTGATCGGCGACCATGCGTTCGAGGGATGTACGGGCCTGACAAGAGTCGTAGTCCCCGAATCCGTGACCAAGATAGGCAAGATGACGTTCAACGGCTGTCCGGGCCTTGCAGGAAGCGGGCTGCTTGTGGAAGACATGGAGAAGGATCCGCCCGTGCCGCCGGTGTCCGAAAACGCCGATGACGACGACGAACTTCCGTTCTGATTTAATGGGCCATTTGCCCGAAAATGACTATATTTGTATGGGAATCCTGTCCGAGCTTGTCCTATTTATAGGAATGATACTCGACAGAATATGATTATTCAGTTTTTTTATCCTTTTTTCCGCATCTTCAGGGGCTCTGCGGCGCGCGGAGAATGAAGACGCACAGAAGTTGTTGCAACATTTGTTGCAGCATATGCTGATCCCTGACCACCCTCGGTACCGTCATGGTCCTGAGGCCATCGATTAAGACGAGAGTATTTGGACAGGATTCCCTTTTTTGTATGAACGCCTCTTTCGAAACCCTCGCCCAGTATGCGACCACGGACCGGATCCTCCGCCTCGTGGCCCGGGAGAGGGCTAAGTTTACCGCAAAATCCAAGGGAAAGTCAGAGCCGAAAGAAGAAGGCACCCTGTACGGGATGGTGAAGGGAATGACGCCGCCGCACCGCCTCTGGAGCGGCGCGGGCACCCTGAAGCTCCCGAAGAAGGAGGAGCGGGGGATAGGGAAATGGATTTATCCAAAGCGTGCCGCCTCCGCCCGCGTGCTGGCGGCGATTCATCGCCACTGGGAGGATACAGACGAACCGTGGAACCGCACCCTGCGGGAATTCATCGCCGAGGTGCAAGACAGTCTTGCCGCCGACGGCCCCCTGGTGCTCGAGACGCCGACGGTGATTCCCAAGATCAAGAAGACGGCTGAATCCGGCGAGCACATCTTCCGCCCGATATGCCTCTATAAGGATCTTAAGACCAAGGTCATCCTGGCGCTTACCTACCAGTATATCCTCGACAAGTTCGACCGGTGCTTCCACGACGACATGCTCTTCATGCGCGCGGCCCGCAGGATGGCGGACGGAAACTACGCCATGCCGAAATACCTGGACGCCATCGACAGCGTCGAGCGGTACCGCATGCGTTGCGGAAAGCAGAATATCTTCGTCGGCGAATGCGACATCCAGAAGTTCTACGACATCTTCAACCACGACGACATCCTCGCCTGCTTCGAGGACCTGTTCGAGGTGAAGAAGGGACGCGGCGTGCCCGACTGGGCGTTCACGCCGCTGCGCCGCGTCATCACCGCCTACCTGGATTCCTTCGACTATCCCGGTCAGGTGATGGGGAAGAACGGCGATCAGGCCTATTGGCAGAAAGAGAAACGCATCCGAACCAAGGAAAAGGACCCCGTGTGCAGGTTCGAATGGGTAGATCCCGCGGACTTCGTGCGGGTGGGCTGCTACGGCGAGGAAGAGCTGCAGAAGGCCATCGACGGCGGGAAGATCGGCATCCCGCAGGGCGGCGCCCTCTCAGGAATCATCGTCAACGTCGTCATGCGCGTGGTCGACAAGCCCATCGTCACGAGGGAGGACCCCCAGCGGCTGTTCATCCGCTACTGCGACGACATCCTGCTGATGAACACGGACCGGGACGCCTGCGAAAGAGACCTTACGGCCTACGCCCGCGAGCTGGTGCGGCACCGCCTGCTGCCCCATCCCTTCAAGCGCGTGGCCGACATGAAGTCCGGCCGGCGTAACAAGCCCGCCTTCTGGAATGCCAAGTCCAAGCTCACGTACCGATGGGGAGGCGGGGAAGGCGACGCCTCCGACTGGGTGGCCTTCGTCGGGTATGAGATGCGTCGCACCGGCGAGCGCCGCATCCGCAAGGACAAGATAGACCAGGAGTTCAAGCGCATCGCCCACTGCTACTATCGCGTCATCAAGGCCAAGGCCGTCAAGACAGAAGGGCTGGATGACGAGGGGCGCGAGTCTCTCATGCAGCGGTTCGACACCCTGCCCGGCCATATCCTCGACTACGAGAAGGCCACCGACAATGTGTACTCCCGGTCACAGGCCCGCCGCCTGGACAAATACCTGTACAAGAAGGCCCGTCAGGCGGCCAACAGGATCGGCATTCCGGACCAGGCGAAAGCCGCCGCCGCGCGGAAGGGCTATGTCAGGGCTATCCATCCCGGGCCGGAAAAAGGTTGATTCGGAATACCGGAGTCATCTGCGTCAGGGGCAGGCGCCAACTGGCCCTTGAGCGCGCGTTCGGTTTGGGCCTCGATTCTCATAACCATCAGATACCGCTCTCGTTCAATCCGACGTTCTTGTATCCCGCGCTCGATGTCCTTCATGAGGTCTTTCATCAAGGCGATGCTTTCGTCGAACAGATGGACGAACTCGGCAAAGCTGGCAGGATGCATGGAAATGACGGGGCCATAGCCATATAGTCTGCCCGAATTCCCGATCAGCGCCTTATATCCTTTCCATTCGTAATTTTTCGAAAGCACATAGCTCATGTTCGGGAGCGCGACGATGAAATGCCCGTTCTCGAGCTTTATGTCTTTCCGTGAGACTCCGCTGCGGATAAGGGCCAGAACGGCGGCTTCCATCATGCCATTCTGGGGATGGTAATGGGCTTCGGAGAAGGCTTCGACCGCATCTTCCCAGCTGCCGTAGACAATTTCTGAAAAGATCCGGTCCCGGTCGAGAGAGGAAGCATAGGAATGCAACGTCTGGACGAGTCCTGCCCTTTTTCTGATGACTTCTTCGAGCGCCTGTCTGGCGTCGACGATGTGATTGTATGGATTCATGTTTGGCTTTTTACGATATGTACGCTCCGGGGTTCGTTATCTTACGGGAGAACAGCCGTCTTAGAAGCGGCGCGTCCACTGCGGGCATGAGCTCATGGCCGGCATCCTGAGGCCGAGGGCTCCGCCGTTGCAGACGGCCGTGGCGTCTGTCTCGAACTCCACCATGATTCCGAAGACGTCGGAGGAGGTCCACCCGCACCAATGCGTGCAGGTGGCGCACTTCTGCCACCCGCTGGGAATCTTTGTCGTTCTCCTAGCCATGGGGATTGCTGGTAGGAATTGTCAGATGCGGGCCAGCTTGTCTGCGTTCAGACGCACGCGCCCTCCGGCACTGACCTTGTCTGCGGCCCACACAAGGCGGCCAAGGTGGCTAGAACGCACCTCCGGCGCACGGAAATGCATGTGGCACCTGATGGCGGCTGCCTCGTCTGCCGTCAGGCGAAGTCCGCAGACATCGCTGAGGATGCCGACGGAGCGGCGGCCGTGCCCATGGAAGCCCAGGGCCTCGCGGTGATGGGAAGAGCATATGTCGTGCAGCAGCGTCCCCAGGATGACGCTGTCGCGGGAGAGCCCGCGGCGGTGGGAGAGCGCAAACTGGCACGCCTCCAGGGAGTGACGCGCCAGGCCGCCCGTCACGTGGTGATGGGAGTGGCAGCGGGCTCTGAAGAAGTCGCTCTTGCAAAGATAGTCTATGACCGCGTCGATGCTCTCGCGGTTAGTGCTGCGCAGCAAGCGCAGGGTCTCCTGTCTGATTTGTTCGTCCGTCATGATTTCTGGGATTTGTCGCTTATATATACTCGGGACTTCGCTTTTTCTTTCAGTAGAAAAAACGTAATTTTACAATCAAATATCAAAGCTATGGCCAAATACGAGATCAAGGACGGGTCGGTATCATCCCTGAAGGAACGACGGCAATAGAATTTGACGCTTTCTATGAAAGCAGGGATCTTATCAGCATCATCATCCCGGATTCCGTGACTGAAATCGGGGAGAGTGCTTTTCAGGAGTGCATAAACCTTAAGAGCATCATCATTCCGGATTCCGTTGAAAGGATTGGATCCCGGGCTTTCGAAGGATGCCAGAGTTTGACGGAGATAGTCCTTCCTCGGGCGGCCGGGATGATGCCGGAGACAGTAGAGACGGACAACTATGATTTGTCTCTGGACTTGACTTTCTTTGGTTGCACGAGCCTTAGGAGCGTCAGGCTCCCCGAAACGATCACCCACATCGGCGGAGGGGCCTTTGAGGGCTGTGAAAGCCTGACCGAAATAGAGATTCCTGAAGGCGTTGAAAGGATAGGAGACAGCGCTTTTCGTGGATGTACGAGTCTGGGGAGAATAAAGCTTCCTGCTACGATAAGGGAGCTTGGCGGGAAGGCATTCATGGGATGCGAAGCGCTCACAGAAATCGAGATCCCCCATGGCGTGACAGTAATTCCCTCCCATGCTTTTCAGGATTGCTCGAGTCTAGCGAAGGTCACGATGCCCGACACCGTCGAGATGATCGGGGCGCAGGCGTTCGCACTCTGCTCATCGCTTTCGGCCCTGGTGATTCCGGATTCAGTGTTCCGGCTTGGATACGGGGCTTTTTTATGGATGCAAAAGCCTTACGAAAGTGGCCATTCCTGAATCGGTGAGAATAGTAAGGGAAAAAGCATTCATGAACTGTACGGCACTCGAAGAGGTTGATTTGTCGGGATCTGTTGAGTACTTTCCCGTAATGATGGCGGAATCGTTTGCTGGGTGTCCACGCCTTTCGGAAAAGACTGTCCGACAACTGTCCGCGCATCGCCCGAAATCCATATTGGGGAGTTTCTACGTTTACGACAATTTAGCCGAGGGGGATTTTGAAGAAATAATCCAACTCTTCAAGACCATTATTGAGTCTAACAATAAGAATGACTTTATTCGGTGTGCAGGATTGGCAATGATACTGGACTCCCGGCCTGAAATCGACCGGATTTATTTTCGTTCAATCCACGATCCTGTGGATGAGATAGCACTTGACCATGATGAAGAACATCTGGTTAACATGTGCTATCTGGATACGGACATCCTTGAAGAAGAGATGTTATTGATGATGGATTCTT
>JAEEGG010019539.1_pt1 | contig 13647 bp, 11 predicted proteins | sample 9134161 | NCBI WGS metagenome assembly JAEEGG01 (sample SAMN16246543, study PRJNA631951) | gut metagenome | biome: gut microbiome; feature: rumen; material: CR-attached | host: Bos | place: Iran: Karaj | collected 2018-10 | reverse complement strand
CGCCCTTGATGTTGTATTTAATGCGCTACTTATCCCGAGCTTTGGTGTAATGGGAGCTGCACTTGGAACAGCCCTTTCATTCGTGATAATCGCCATAGTTATGACATATATCCTTATTGTTAAGTCGCCTTCACTTCACCTGATAGGAAGGAAAGAAAAGTCTTCATTTTCAAAGTTTGCCGCAAATGAGCTTACGATGGAGCTGAAGATAGCAATTCCCGTTGCGATTGACAATATCATCATGGGCTTTGCATATGTGGCTTTTACCTGCATAGTATCACCCTTTGGAACTGTATCCGTGGCAGCAAACTCTTTTTCAATAACTGCTGAAAGCCTATGCTATATGCCGGGCTTTGGTATCGGTGTCGCAGCGACCACAATTGTTGGTCAGTGTATAGGAGCAAGGAGAAAAGATCTTGGAAAAAGACTTGGCTGGGCTGTCTATGAAATAGTCAATAAAAACAAAAACCGAGCTTCGAAAAGCCCGGCATTTGCTGTAAAATTAGTTTATGCTACTAAACAAAATCTTACAAGGAGATTATACTGTATCTTCCTTGTATCATCAAATCAAACTTCCGCTAGACATAGAAATATCTATTCCATCTGATGATCCGGTACGCTTGGTAAGTGCATTTGTGGAGGAAATGAATCTTTCTGATCTTTATGAGACTTATGACAGAATCAGAAAGAATCAGGCCACACCTCGTCAGATGCTTAAGATTGTCATCTATGCAGCAATGAACAGAATCTATTCAAGTCGTGATATTGAGTCTGCCTGCAAGAGAGACATTAATTTCATGTACCTTCTGGACGGAGCACCTGCTCCTGATCATTCCACCATAGCAAGATTTATATCAATTCATCTCTCACAATGCGCTAAGCAGATCATGGCACAGGTCGGAACCATACTGCTCGAACTTGGTGAGATTTCAGGTGAGAATATCTTTATTGACGGAACCAAGATAGAGTCAGTTGCCAACAAATACACCTTTGTATGGAAGAAAGCTGTATCCAGGAACATGATAAAGCTGACTGAAAAGATATGTATTTTCTGTGCTGAATGTGAAGAACTCTATGGGATAAAAGTAGTCTATAACGATCAGATATCATTACGCACCATTAAGCGTTTAAGGAAAAAACTGTATAAACTCAAAGATGATGAAGGCATCCTGTTCGTACATGGTATTGGAAAAAGAAAGACTCCACTCCAGCGTTCAATAGAAAGCCTTGAAGAATACATAGAAAAACTCAAAGAGTAGGCATCCACATTCCATGGTTCCCTCGGCTCATCGCTGCCACCGAAGCCCGGCAGGTCGAACTGTATGAATCTGTATCTGTCGTTTAGGGCATCCGCCACCGAATCATAAACCTCCAGCGTCGTGCCCCAGCCCTGCAGCATCACACAAGTCTCCTCACCGGCGCCTGTGATCTTTACCTTAATGTTGTAACCGTCTATATCTATATTCATCAGTGTTGCTCTTTCACTATCTGTTTCTTCTGTCGTGTTCCTTTGTAATACTCGCTCTTGTCTTTATACATGAGACTATCAATCTTACCCACGATGTCCGCTTCTTCATCCAGGTTGAAAATACTGCCTCCCATAGCCGCCGAGATACGGTATGGTTTGCCCGATGTTTTGTTATATTCATCCATGGCAGTCCTGATCTTCTTACAGGTCACAGGCACTATATCCTCTGATTTTGCCTTCATCAGGATTACGAACTCATCTCCTGCAAAGCGTATGACATTACCGTCATTGCCCACAACATGCGTCAATATACCGGCCATGGCCACAAGCGCCGCATCTCCCTCATTGTGAGAATACTCGTCATTGATAGCCTTAAAATCATTCATGTCGATCATGATGGCGGCCACCTTGTCATCTTTACGTCTGATGTAATACTCCCTGATCTTGCCTAACTCATAACGGTTATAAACCCCTGTCAGCTTGTCGACATACAGATATTCATTCTGAAGGCACATGACCAGTCCGCTGAAGGAGACCGCTAAACATACCGGCTGCATCGAAATCCCGTAACAGAAGGTTTGTATAACAACGCCTATCACCATGGGCATTAAAAACTCCCACACCGGGAAAAATCTCAAGGATCCGTCCCTTCGTCTGCCGCGGATATAAACGCAGATGCTGTACATGATCAGATAAAAAGCCGCTATAATATAAACCACATAAGCGGGGCCTCTGCGGTAAACATTATTCTCGTCTATCGAGAATACGACGGGCACAAAGATATTGATCACCAGAAGCACCGACTCTATTATGGTGATCACCAGCACAGTCCTGTACTGTATCTTCGATATCTTTTTATTGATATGCCTTACTATAATGGCTAAAACGCCCGTGCCTACTATGAGGTTGTACAAAAACAGGAAGGAATTGCCCATGAAGCTCACTACACGAAAGAGAACTCCCTGCTTTCCGTCCACTATGAAGGCCAGCGTATCAAAAGCGCAATTGAGTAATGTAAAGATTATGAGCAGTTGCAGTATCTTAGCCTCTGTCTTCCTGCCCGGAAGATCCCATGATTTCGTCAGAAGAATGAGTCCCATCAGAAGAACTCCTATGAGATCCGCCACATATACAGCTGTGAGATTTATACCCATACAATACATACCCTCCGTGTAAAGAAGATTATCAACTTTTTCATATGTATTGGCAAATAAAAAATCGTTACTATTCACGGGGGTGCTGATCTGACTATTCGCATTAAACGAGAACCTGCCGTATGGCAAGCCCTCATAAAAACCGATCAGAACCTTACTTACCTCAAATGCCAGATATCCGAATTGTAATCTGCTATCGTCCTGTCCGATGAGAAGTATCCGGCCTTTGCGATGTTGTTGATGCACATCTTCGCCCAGCGGCGTCTGTCCTCATAATCACCGATCATCCGGTCCTTGACGCGGATATAATCCTTAATGTCGAGAAGCGTCATGAACCAATCCTTGACTATCAGCTCATTATGGAGCCTGTTGAGGTTCTCGGCCGTACCCAGTGCCATGATCTCTGGTGAGATGATGAAGTCTACGAGCTTCTTTATCAGCTCATCATTCTCATAAAAGTCACGTGACACATAGGCATGTCTGTCATAGAGTCCGATGACCGTATCAGAGCTCTCGCCGAAGATGTAGATATTGTCATCTCCCACCAGCTCGTGGATCTCCACGTTGGCTCCGTCTTCGGTGCCGAGGGTAACTGCACCGTTGAGCATGAACTTCATGTTTGAGGTTCCGGATGCCTCTTTGCTGGCAAGGGAGATCTGCTCGGATATATCAGCCGCAGGTATGATGATCCCTGCCTTCTGAACGTTATAGTTTTCGATCATCACTACGCGCAGGTAAGGTGCCACCTCAGGATCCTTTGCACACAGATCCTGCAGGCAAAGGATCAGATGGATGATATCCTTTGCGATAACATAGGCAGGTGCTGCCTTTGCTCCGAAGATCACGGTGATCGGACGGGTAGGCTTCTTGCCGCTCTTGATCTCAAAGTACTTGTAGATCACATAAAGCGCGTTCATCTGCTGTCTCTTGTACTCATGGAGACGCTTTACCTGAACATCATAGATCGAGTCAGGGCTTATCTCTGTATTCTGGGTATCCTTAAGATACTTCGCTGCAACTTTCTTATTATTTGTCTTTATTGCAAGCAGCTTATCGAGCACCTCGGTATCATCTGCATACTTTAACAGTCCCTCGAGTCTGTCCGCATCCTTTAAGAAGCCGTCTCCTATCAGGCTTCTGATCAGCTCCGTAAGTTCGGGATTGCAGTGCATCAGCCATCTTCTGAAGGTGATACCGTTAGTCTTGTTGTTGAACTTTCCGGGATAGATCTTCGAGAAGTTCTTCAGCTCACTCTTCTTGAGGATGTCGGTGTGCAGCGCAGCCACTCCGTTAACGGAATATGAATAATGAATATCCATATGTGCCATGTGAACACGTCCGTCATCATCGATGATGTATGTGGTCGGATCAGCAAACTCGTGTCTTACACGGTTATCAAGCTCCCTAATGATCGGAAGCAGATGAGGAACAACCTCCTCCATATAGTCCATGGGCCACTTCTCAAGCGCCTCTGCCAGGATCGTGTGATTTGTGTAAGCACATGTCTTTCTGACTTCCGAGATAGCCTCGTCCATCGTGAACCCGCGAAGCTGCAGCAGTCTGATGAGCTCCGGGATGACCATCGAGGGATGTGTATCGTTGATCTGAATCGCGACATACTCATGGAGTCTGTGGATGTCTCCGCCGCGCTCCTCGGTCTCTGCGAGGATCAGCTGAGCCGCATTACTTACCATGAAATACTGCTGATATATCCTGAGTACCTGTCCCGCTCTGTCGCTGTCATCAGGATACAGGAAAAGTGTCAGGTTCTTTTCTATCTCGTTCTTATCAAAGCTTATGGAATCTCCGTTTACCAGATTCTCATCCACGGAATCCAGATCAAACAGATGCAGCTTATTGATGCCCTCCGTCTGATATCCGGGAACGTCTATATCATACATAGCCGAACGCACGGTACAGCGTCTGAAAGGAACCAAGAAGCTCCTGTCTGTACGATTGAGCCAACATTTATCCGTGATCCAGGGATTCTTTACCTCTTTCTGAAGCCTGTTCTCAAACTTCTGCTCAAACAGACCGTAATGATAGTTGAGTCCCACACCGTCTCCGGGCAGAGCCAGTGTCGCGATCGAATCCAGGAAACATGCCGCAAGTCTTCCGAGTCCGCCGTTTCCGAGTGAAGGCTCGGGTTCGTACTCCTCGATGAGCGACAGATCCTTGTTATGCTTCTTAAGTGCCTCCTTAACCCCGTCATACATGCCGAGATTGATGAGGTTGTTTGATAAAAGCTTTCCGATCAGAAACTCAGCCGAGATATAGTAAACCTTCTTCTTGCCTGAAAGCTTGGGACGATTTGCCATCTCCTGCTTCGTAAGGATCAGCAGTCCCTTTTGGATCTCTTCCTCGGTACACTGAGCGATCCCTCTGCCAAAGTTGGCCTTCAGTACTTCCTCTATCCTTTGTTCCATTAATCTCTCCTTTCATTATCACAATGTGCTCAAATGATACACAAAAGTTTTACCTTCCGTACAATCTCGTCAGTTTTTTCATCTCTGCCGAAAGATCCTTGGTCAGCGCGTCCTTGTCCATGCGCCATTTCCAATTCTCCCCTATCGTAGACGGAGTATTGATCCTGGCCTCGTTTGAAAGTCCGAGCCAGTCCTGCATAGGTATTATACACATATCTGCGGACGACGCCAGCGCTGCACGCACCAGCTTTCTGGTGAGAACCGCCTTATTCTTTACATGATAGTCGACATAATCCTGAACCTCGGCAAGCTCAGCTTTTTTGATGCTGTCCAGCCATCCGCGCAGCGTCTCGTTATCATGCGTGCCGGTATATACCACGCAGTTTTTACAATAATTGAAGGGCAGAAAGTCATTCGTCTTATCGGAGGATGAGCTCTCATCCCGTCCGTCAAATGCAAACTCCAGGACCTTCATATTCGGGAAACCTGTGTCTTTGACCAGCTTTCTGACGGAATCCGTCATAAAACCGAGATCCTCTGCAATGATCGGAGTCTCTCCTATCTCTTTTTTGACAGCCTTAAAGAGCGCCAGTCCGGGACCCTTCTTCCATTTGCCCTTCCTGGCATTCTTTGCACCGGCAACGATGCTGTAATACTCGTCAAAACCTCTGAAATGATCTATACGGATGACATCATAGAGCTTCATGCAGTTTTTCATACGCTCTATCCACCAAGCATATCCGGTCTCTTTGTGATACTTCCAGTCATAGAGTGGATTACCCCAGAGTTGTCCGTCTGCCGAAAAAGCATCCGGAGGACAGCCAGCAACTGCAACCGGACTTCTGTCCTCATCCATCTGGAAAAGCTCGGGATGCGCCCATACATCTGCACTATCCTCGGCAACATAGATCGGAATGTCACCGATTATCTTGATCCCGGACTTATTGGCATACTTCTTCAGCTTCTCCCACTGACCGAAAAATTCATACTGGATCCACTCATAGAAGAGGACTTCATCGGCATACTTTTGAAAAGCAGCCTTGATCGCCACAGGCTTACGAAGTCTGAGTTCATCCTCCCACAGCATAAAAGAAGCTCCGCCGTGTGCGTTCTTTAATGCCATGAACAGAGCATAATCCGGAAGCCACTTTTTATTCTTTTTCACAAATCGCTCCACCTTGGAACGCTTATCATCCGAGATCCTGCCAAAAGCTTTCTTCAGGAGCGGGTAGCGATTCTCATATAATAGTCCGTAGTTTATATATTTATCATCTGCCTTAAGCTTTGCACGATCGCACTCAGCCTTTTTCAGGAGTCCCTCATCTATAAGCTCCTTCAGATCGATAAAATAAGGATTTCCGGCAGCAGTCGAGAACGACTGATACGGCGAATCTCCGTAACTGGTCGGTCCTATCGGCAGCATCTGCCAGTAGCTCTGACCTGACTTTGCCAAAAAGTCCACAAATTTATATGCTTCTTTTGAAAAGCAGCCGATCCCATATGCACCCGGCAGTGAAAACACCGGGAAAAGTACTCCGCTTTTTCTCATCAAATTCTCCTTTTGATCAACCTATTTTCTTGACCGAATCGCGTGTCAAAAGCTCAGTGGGGAATACCGTGTCAGCTATACCCTCTTCCTGTGATATGAGCTTTAAGAGGATCCTGACGGATTCCAAAGCCATCTCATGACGCGGCTGGACCATCGTTGTGATCCTGGGATTCATGTAATCTCCAAGCTCTATACCGTCGAATCCGACAACCGAGATATCATCGGGGATCTTCAGTCCCGCATCATATATGGCGCGATACGCACCTATCGCGGTAAGATCCGATATACAGTAAACAGCCGTGAATTCTTTTTTTGACGCGATCAGTTCCTTGGTAACGACATATCCGTTTTCTACGGTGAACTCGTCGATATCCTTCTTCATATGAAAGACCAGATCCTCGTCCACTTCTATGCCGTGTTCCTCCAGCGACTTCCTGTAGCCCAAAAGTCGCCCTCCTGCGACTGCCATATCACCCTCGACACCGGCTATGATAGCGATCTTTTTATGACCCATATCGCAGAGATAATCCACCATACGCTTTGACGCAGCGATATCGTCAATACCTACTGTCGGACAGGGAGCATGAGGCCCCTCGATCGTATGTGAGACCGTGCAAAAGACATAAGGAACATTAACGTTTAACAGAGACTTGCTGTTGGGATTGATCCATCCGCCGAGGAATACGATACCCTTAAGCCTCTTTTCCTTTGAAAGCCGAAGCGCTTCTGCCGGGATGTTCACATCATTGTCAACGGAATGAAGCAAAAAGTCATAACCGTTCTTTTCAAGCTCGTTCTGAAAATCGTCATACATCGATGTGAAGAAGATGTTCCCAACACCACAGACTATCAATGCTATGGTGTTGGACTCCGTCATCTTGAGATTCCTTGCACTCGTATTCGGTACATACCTGTACTTTCTTACAGTCTCAAGGATCTTCTTTTTGGTATTTTCATTGATGCCCGGATCGTCATTTATCGCACGTGAAACCGTGGCAACTCCCACGTTGCACATTCTTGCGATATCTTTTATGGTAATATTTTCCTTCATGTTCAGCCTTTGACCGCACCTGCGGCAACTCCCTTAATAATATACTTCTGGCAGGCAAGATAGAAGATGATGACCGGAATGATGGAGAGCAGGATAAGTGCCATAGTCGCACCGAGATCCACCGTTCCGTAGCTGCCCTTCAGATACTGTATATGGATAGGTATCGTTCTGTATTCATTGATATCTAGAACAAGATAAGGAAGCAGATAGTCGTTCCATACCCACATGAGCTCCAGGATGCCTACGGAAATAAGGGTAGGAATAAGCATGGGTATAACGACCAGGAAAAATGTCCTTATCGGTCCGCATCCGTCGATCGCAGCCGCTTCTTCAACCTCCAGAGGTATCGTTTTTACAAAGCCGACAAACATAAAGACAGCAAGCCCCGCACCGAATCCGAGATATACGATCGGGATCGTATAGGGGGTGTTGAGTTTAAGTTTATCTGCAGTCTTTGAAAGTGTAAACATCACCATCTGGAACGGAACCACCATCGAGAATACACATAGAAAATATACTATCCTGCATATAAGGTTGTCTACTCTTGCAATATACCAGGCTGCCATGGATGTAAACAGTAGGATGAGAGCAACCGAAAAAAATGTGATCTCAACGCTGTAGAGAACGCTCTTGTAGAAAGGATAGTTTCCGAAGGTCATTCCCTTTATGAAGTTTGAAAAGCCCGCATACATCTCTCCTCTGGGGAGACTGAAGGTATCTGTCTTTACAAAGGTATTCACCTTAAATGAATTTATGGCTACAGCCAGGACCGGAAGCACCCACAGGATGCAAACGACAGAGAGAATGACTGTATAGATCGTTTTTCTTGTTTTATCACTCATTACTGCTGCACCTCTCTCTTTCTGGTACATGCGAGCTGGAAGAGCCCGAGTCCGGCTACAAGGATAAAGAATAATACCGCTTTCGCCTGTGCCACGCCGGTAGCTGCCTTATTGGAACCGTAGAATGTATTAAAGATATTGAGTGCAAGCATCTCAGTAGTCTTGATAGCGGAACCGTCAGGCTGAATGATGAAGGGCTGTCCTCCGGTCAGTGCCAGGTTCTGGTCAAAGAGCTTGAACCCGTTCGTGAGACTTAAAAATGTGCATATCGTAATTGATGGCATGACATTTGGTATCGTTATCATGAAAAGCGTCTGCATACGGCTTGCTCCGTCTATGCTCGCAGCCTCGATCATGTCGTCCGGGACAGCCTGCAGTCCTGCGATATAGATGATCATCATATATCCCACCTGCTGCCAGATCATAAGTATGATAAGTCCCCAGAAACCGTACTTCGTTTCAAGAAGGATCGAAGTACTGTATCTTGAAAGTATGCCGTCAAAGATCATGGCCCAGATATATCCGAGAACGATACCGCCTATAAGGTTTGGCATAAAAAATATCGTTCTGAAAAGATTGCTGCCCTTTATATTCTGTGTAAGGATGACCGCAACCGTAAAGGCCAGGACATTGATGAGAACAAGGCTTACCAGTGCAAAGACCGCCGTATATTGAAAGGAATGCATAAAGCTTGCATCCGAGAGCGCCTTGCCATAGTTTGAAACACCTATAAATTTGGCATCCTTTATCAATCGGAATTTACAGAATGAAAGATATATCCCCTGGACGAAAGGCCATATAAAGCCTATGGAAAAAGCCGCCAGAACCGGTCCCATGAATAAGAGAAAGTGTTTTTTTATCGATTCCTTCGGGGTTTTGGAACGTTTTCTGTTCATACGATACCTCCTGTAAAAGAGGGGCGGGCATTGCCCGCCCCACCGGAAAGTCTATAATGAAGATTCAGGGGTCCGATCAGTCAGCATTTGCCAGCTCATACTGTGTAGCCCAGCCATCAACGAAGGCGTTCTTTACAAGGCCCCAGTTAGCATCACTCTGATCAGCGTTATACTGGTTCAGTGCAGAAACAAGAGCTGCACGATAATCATCAACGTTAGGCTGATAGTTTGTTGCCCAGTCCATTACATAGCATCCGTCAGCATCGTATTTTGCAGCATCGTTTAAGAAACCGTTGGAAGATTCAACTGCGTTCTTGTAGGGCATGATACCAAGCTGCTCAACCATTGCCATGCTGGCATCGGGATCGGATACGAGCCATACCATGAAGTCGATTGTAGCCTGCTGGTCTGCTTCAGAAGCATTTGCATTAACTGCCCAGCAGTTCTCAGTACCGCAGTTAAGACCTGCCTTCTCTTCTCCTGATACACCACAGTAATAAGGGATCATTGTTGCATTCGGAACATCTCCGGATACTGCTGCATACTCCCATGAACCGTTTACGAAGAATGCTGCCTTTCCTTCCTTAAACTCAGCCTCAGCGTCATGTCCGCCGTTTGCAAGATCCTTGGGATCGGTAAGGCTGTTATTGATGATAAGGTCATAGAGCTTCTTATAGTTATCCATGTATGCACCGGTAAGGGATGCAGGGCACTCCTCCCACTTTGCTCCTGCTTCCTTTTCCTCATAGAAGTACTCAAGGTTAGCAAGATGTCCTGTGAATCTCCAGGAAGAAGAGTCATCCATATCAGAAGATGAGAATGCATCAAATCCGAGAGAACCAGCATTATTATGGATATCCTCAGCTACAGTCTTAAGACCGTCAAAGTTCTTTATCTCGTCCATACTGTGGCCGGCCTTCTCTATAAGATCAGGATTTACGATGATGCCGTAGCACTCATAGCAGTAACCGATGGAAACAAGCTTTCCGTCGCTGTCATAAAGGTTGTAAGCGTCTGATGAGAGCTCGTTAGCAATCCTGGTGCCTGTAAGATCCATTGCGTATTCGCCCCAGTCCTTAACACCTGCAGCATTTCCTATAACAAAGAGTGTAGGTGCATCGGATTTGTCCATCTCGGACTGAAGTGTCTGGTTGTATGTACCTGAAGCAGCGGTAACGATCTTTACCGGAACTCCGGTTTTCTCTGTATATTTCTTTCCGAGATCCTGAATGGTCTCATCAAGCTCGGGCTTAAAGTTAAGCCAGTAAACGGAGCCGTCTCCGGCCTTTGCTGAATCTGCCTTATCAGTGCTGCCTGCATCGGCGCTTCCTGCATCTGCTGCTGCACCTGAGCCGGTTGCTGCAGTTTTGCCGCAGCCTGTCACTATCGACATTGTCATTGCTGCACATAATAACGCACTAAGTAACTTCTTTTTCATGATCATCCTCCTTAAGCTGTTTAGCCAGTGAAATTATCGGAAACGTTTCCGATGGCATCACTATATCATGGAAACGTTTCCAATGCAAGCACTTTTTTCAGGTAATTATTGACAAGAAACGTTTCCGAAACTTTGTAACATTTTCACAAAGCTCCTTTATCAGTTATAAGTTTTTGGGGGTTGGAATAGAATGATTTATTTCCGAGATAATCGCCTATGCTATATATTAAAAGACAAACTCTACTCATGTTCTTTCACGTACTGTATAAACTCAGGTGTTTTAGACCAATATTTAATGCCCCAGTTTTCAAAATTCCATTCATCCATATATTGGTTGCATTCATAATCTACATAGTAAATAAGGTTATCTTTAACAACAAAGTTGGTCGAAAAATAATCGATATTTAGGCCTGCTTTCTTTGCGGCATCCGCCATTTCACGCACCTGCGCAATATAGGGCTCGACCGATATTTCGTCGCGTACCATATCAAAAATGGTTGGGCCCTCGATGTATTCTTTAATAATCCTCTCAGAGTCTTCATCAAGGGAAAGCATAAGTGGAATTCTTATTCCTGCATCTTTCAACCTTCTATAATCGTTTTTTTCCGCTTCGATCTTGTTGCCAAATGCATAGTACTCACACGGTTCATGGTGGATTTGCTTTAATACGACCTCTTTACCCTTTGATAACGCAAGATAGGAGTATCCACCCTTTCCGTGCCCCAATAGCCTTACAATTTCATATTCATCGCTGTTTACTCTGACAATCTTGTCCATTTCATCCTCTTCTATATTTCTGAATCCAGTCAACAGCAAAATCCACAAGTCTTTTTTGATTCATTAAGCGTAGTTCGGCATTTCCAATCATGGCTTTATTAACAGCATTGCTCTGTTCAAAAGCTTCTCCTATCCGGTCAAAATCCTCACCATCAACAAAAAGCGTCTCGTACTCTTTCCATACGCGCTTACCGCTTTCCATGATCGCACTATGCTCTATGCAATTATGCTTGCCGGGATAATCAGCGCGGACATCTGCAAGATGCAAAGACGTATTTTTATCATAACCAACACCGATAAGCAAAACCTCTCCATTCAGTTCATACAGTTTTCCTATTGGAGAGCCCTCTCCGAAAATATTGGAAAGGTCATGATCATTAACAAGATATTCTGCGTGTTTGCCCCATGCCGCAACGGATCTTGCCGGATGGTCGCTTCGCAGGGTTCCCGGCCATTGACGGAACGCTTCAGCTACAGCTCCCATGGTATTTGTTGGCGTAATTCTCTTATCATAAGCCGGCCAGTTATCGCGGATTATCTGCCAGTATTCTTCCGGAACGGTCCAATGGACTCCATCCTCAGGATCAAGATTCTTCCAGGATTGTGCAGGCATCATGATCGTACCGTCTTCTCCAACCACTTCAATCAATGCCTCAATAACGGCCTGCGCCCCACCACAGACATAGCCCATTTTAGATAATGCTGTATGAACCATTACCGTATGGCCTTTCGTCAAATCTACAGAATGCAGCGCATTTACGATTTCATTTTTTGTAATTGGTTTCAAAACCATATCTCCCCTAACAGTTTATATTAAAATATAATTATGTACCAATTTTATCCTTGGCGTAAAGATCTTGTCACTCACGCTGTCACATTTTTATAGAACGTAATAAAAGCTGTCATACTGTGGTATAATCGCATTTGGAAATGAAAGCTGAGTGTAGACATCATTTTATAAAAGTACTTCCAATCAGTGTAAAAAAATAGTGTAAAATGCATCATTGAATACTAGAAGTCAATGATTGCACGCCTTCAAGAAGATCTCACCATAGCATTGGTAGTGCGGAGGTCTCCAGTTCGATTCTGGACAGCAGCATGATAACTAAATGAATAAGAACAGGAACCCGGTTGCGCTGGCGCAAACCGGGTTTTTGTTCTTAGACATGCCAAACATGAGCAAGTAGGGCGATAGCCCGGATTGCGAATGTTTGCAGGATTGCGTAAGTTGCGCAGCAACGAAGCAGTCCGTCAGGTATCTCAAAGGTGACTTAATATTCAGCAAGTCACAAAAGCTCTCAACTACGGCTGGGAGCTTTTTCCAGGTATCCTCCCCTACCGTACACCCCAGCCCCGAAGGACTGGATATCATCTTTCTGTACTTACATTATCTTATTCTCGTAATCCTGCAGTTCATGGAATATGTTATCTACGATAGCAGTCTTCCCCTCAAGTCTGAAAAGTATAAAATATCTATGCGACAGGAAATACATTCTCCGATATCCAAGCTCAGTACCGTTAATTGCATTGTAAAGTAAAAGTGCGTTTTATATGTCAATGAAGCATTACGGCACAGATTCCCAATTGAACTCCACCTCATTCATATAGTAAAATGTATGGTATCAATATTCTTTTTCGCAGAACTAACCAAAGGAGGATCTCGATGCTATTCAGGAAAGAAACAAGCAATGATTCCCTGCTTGCCGCTATAGACAGCGGAAGTATAGACAACGTCCTTAAGGGCGGGAACCTGATAAACGATCAGGGAACGATTTCGGAAAGCGACAGAGAAGCGATACGTCGAATAAACGATAAGGCTGCTGAAATAGCAAAATACGCGAACGACGAGTCCGACAAGCTTAACATGGTCAATGAAATAATACATTCGGGTATGTGGGAGATGTATTTCGACTCCACAACCGGCGAGATCAACAGAGTCAATTGGAGCGATGAGTTCCGCAGGATGATAGGCTTCAGGGACAGGTCGGATTTTCCGGACACACTGGAGGCATGGACCGACAAACTGCATCCCGAAGCTAAAGATAT
>JAEEGG010019537.1_pt1 | contig 13649 bp, 8 predicted proteins | sample 9134161 | NCBI WGS metagenome assembly JAEEGG01 (sample SAMN16246543, study PRJNA631951) | gut metagenome | biome: gut microbiome; feature: rumen; material: CR-attached | host: Bos | place: Iran: Karaj | collected 2018-10 | reverse complement strand
GAAGAACTGCTTCTTTTGTCTGTGCGCGCTGTGAAAAGATTCTTAAAATTACTTCCTGCCTGTCAAATACTGCAAGTTTTGTGAGCCGTTCCCAGTTGCGCTGTTTTCTTGGTTCAAGGATATAGTCAAAAATAACGGCATCTGCGTTGAGTTCATGTGCCAGAGCAGAAATTTCCTGGGCTTTTCCGCTTCCCATTCCATAGGCAGGAGAAGGTTCGATTCGTGTAAGGTTAACGCTTCTTAATACTTCAATTCCAAGAGTAGAGCAGAGCCCTTCAAGTTCTGCAAGTGAAACCTGAGGTAAACCGATTAAGAGTGCTTTGACTTTTGTGTTTTCTTCTTCCTGTACTTCTATCATAATTGAACTTTTGTATCTGCTTTTTTTGTAGTATAAATTATTTTATAAAAACAGTGAATTATGAACTGTATTTTGCCGAAAATCTAATAAGGAAGTTTTTGAAAACTTTCCTTTGAATATTACGTAATTATTTATATACGGGAGAAAAATTGACTTCCAGTCAGAAGTTTTCTGTAAGTCTTTTAATTTCTGTACTTGCCTTCGGAGTATTTTCCGTACTGGTACTGTCAGGAAGATTCGGTTTTATTGAAGCTAAGTTTTACCAGCCTGCGGTAAGACGGCCGATAGAACAGAAAATCAACGGGCTTTCAGAGCAGGAAAAACAGTATAATCAGATTCTCATTGACCGCTTTACCTCATTCGCCTGTGATGAGGCAGTTCTGTCATTTTCTAAAACAGAAAGTACAGATGCTGAAGTAAAGGAACGCTCTGCTTCTCTTGCAAGACTTTTTTCTTCTTCTCCATATTTAACCGGAATCCGTATTATTGATTCGAACGGACGAAAGCTTCATTACAGTACTTTTGAATATGACAGAAAAAAGCAGGATAATAAAAAAATAATTTATGAAGATTATCAGAACATAGTTAAGCAGTCGGATGAAATCTCATATGAAAAATTAAACTGCCCTCAGGAAAAAAAATACAGGGTTTATCTGGACAGTAACCGTAAGCGCATAGTATATTCTCTGCCGTTTTCTGGAAAAGATAATTCAGGGAAGATTGCTCAGACTGGAACTGCTGTTTTTTACTGTGATACAGAGGATTTTACAAGATATCTTCATTCTAAGAATTTAATCACTTTAACTGAAAAAGAATCTTCAGAGTTTGTTTTTGACAGTGTAAATGGGACCGGCGGTTATGTGTTTGGTCTTCCGTACAGAAATCTTGAACTTTCAAAAAGCGGAATTGAAGTTTTAAAAGAAACAGTAATTCAGAAAGCCAGGGAAGTTGTAAAACTCAATACCTTTGAAACAGTAGAAGAAACTATTTCCTTGAGCGGAACTTACAGGATTTTAGACAAAGTAAGCGGACAGTCAGATGATATTCAGCAGGATAATTCTGAAGAATATTCTAAAGACAGTGCATATTCAGAAAAAGATGAAGCATTAAAGACTGAACATGAATTTGTTGTATTTATTAAAAATATAAATCCAGGTGAAGAAACTCCTGTATATCTGGCTCTTGTTTATGATTCAAATCTTTTTGAAATTACAACGGGAATCAGAGTTCTTCTTTTGACATTACTTTTTATAACAATATTCTTAGTTGTATTCCTCATCTTTAATTTAAGACATGATGACATGGTGGTAATTACTGACAGAATCAGAAGATTCCAGCTGGCATTTATCACTGAATATGTAAACAGAAATGATGAAAACTTAAAGTCTCCGGGCGAATATCTTTTGAGCCGCAGACAGGAACTCTCAGATGAAATTCGAAAAAGTCTTGGCCGCAGGGGAAGAAAGCACAGTAAAGAAGTTGATAAACTTTTAGAGCGCAACTGGAGCGAGATTTTAACCGGTCTTGGTGTTTCATCAGGCATGCAGGCTCTCCCGAAGGCCTCGGTGGACAGCGCTGAATTAAGAAGCATTCTTGAAGAAATTCTTGGAAGCGGAAAAATAAAAATTGCTGCAGCGTCAGTCGTGACAGGCGGTTCAGAAAAGGGCATCGTTGAGAAGGCTGAAAAAGCAGCTCCGTCAGCCCCGGTTGAAGCAGTTGAAGAAATTGAAGAAGCCGCAGATGCAGAGGCAGTTGAAGAACTTGATGACGTTGAAGAGATAGAAGAAGTTACTGAAGCAGAAGCTGTCGAAGATGCAGAAGAACTTGAAGATGCGGAAGCTGTCGAAGAAGCCGCAGATGCAGAGGCTGTTGAAGAACTTGATGACGTTGAAGAAATAGAAGAAGTTACTGAAGCAGAAGCTGTCGAAGAAACAGAAGAACTTGAAGATGCGGAAGTTGTCGAAGAAGCCGCAGACGCAGAGTCAGTTGAAGAACTTGATGATGTTGAAGAAATAGAAGAAGTTACTGAGGCAGAATCTGTTGAAGAAGCAGAAGAACTTGAAGATGCGGAAACTGTCGAAGAAGCCGCAGACGCAGAGGCAGTTGAAGAACTTGATGATGTTGAAGAAATAGAAGAAGTTACTGAAGCAGAAGCTGTCGAAGAAGCAGAAGAACTCGAAGATGCGGAACCTGTAGAAGAGGCTGAAGACGTAGTTGAGGCAGAGAGTGCTGAAGATGTCGGACTTGATGAATTTATGGAAGAAAGCCCGGTTCCCCTTTCTGCTGCAGAAAGTGATGATAATGAAGGGCTGGAAGAAGAAATGGACTTCGGTTCGCCTGTTCATGAAGTTGCTCCTGATCCGGAAGATGATAAACTGGTTGAAAATTTCAGTGCCGCTCCTATAGATTTTTCTTTCCTTGATGATGAAGATATCCGTTCTGGTGATGACGATGAAGATGCTGAGCCGTCCCTTGATGATATAGAAGAAGTTGAACAGGAACGTGTTGTCAGTGAAGAAGCAGCCGTTGAAGCTATTTCTTTAGTGGCCGCAGAAAGTGATGAGACAGACGAGTCTGTTGAAATTGCAGCAGAGAACGCCGTAGAAGTATCTGCAGAGAGTGCTGAACAGGATGAAGGTCTTGAAATCCTGCCGGATCCTCAGGATTCACATCCGTTCCTTTTTACAACTTTTGGCGCAAACAACAATAATATTACTGACCTTCCGCCGGATAATACCGACGCAATAGTTGAAGATGCTGACGGTCTTTTCCACATTGAAGGAAGGCCTGTGAGCGGTGATGTAAAACTTGATGCCGATCTAAAAAAACTTGTTGAAGCAGTTTTAAAATAGGACAGGGTTGTGGAGTTCTGGACACTTTTAATTTTTCTTGCGGTTGCAGTTCCGGCGTCTGTTTATGATGTAATTAAAATGCGTATTCCCATTTTTCTTGTTGCAGGCGGAATAATTGCCTATATCATTTTTTACGCTTTCTGGTTTGATTTTAAGTTTGTTTATTTTCTGCGTGAATGTGTATGGGGCGTGACAGGAACTGTTCTTGTATTGATTATTGCAAGACTTCTGACCGGCGGCGGACTTGGCTGGGGGGATGTAATTTTTGGTGTTTTTTCCAGTCTTTTTATCGGATATCCTCTGTTCTGTTTTATTTCACTTACGGTATCCGCTTTGACAGGTCTTATATTTTTCCTGCTTTTTTCTTTAACCAGACGGTCAAAAAACTCAAATGGTGTTGTTATCCGCCATTCTTTTGCCTTTCCTTATATTCCTTTTATGAGTGCAGGGACTTTAATTACTTATTTCCTGTTGTGGATTAACTGGCTTCATTTTTAGTATAATTGTTTTCCGTAAAGGAAAATTATGACTATTGAATTAAAAAATCTTGATAAACTTTATAAAAGTGAAGGCGGTGTTTCTGTTCATGCAGTAAATAATGTCAGCCTTCATATTCCTTCAAATCAGATTTTCGGAATTATCGGTAAGTCCGGGGCAGGAAAATCAACTCTTGTCCGTCTTATCAGTCTGCTTGAGAAGGCAGATTCCGGGGAAGTCTGGTACGATAATGAGCGTGTTGATAATCTTGAGGGAAACGACCTTATCGCCCGCCGCCGCAGAATCGGAATGATTTTTCAGAATTTCAATCTGTTTTCAAGCCGTAATGCACAGCAGAATATTGCCTATCCGCTTGAAATCTGCGGTACTCCTAAAGATGTAATAAAAAGGCGTACGGCAGAACTTCTTGAACTTGTCGGCTTAAGTGACCGTGCTAAATCTCCTGTAAGCCAGCTTTCAGGCGGTCAGAAACAGCGCGTAGCCATTGCCCGTGCCCTTGCAAATAATCCTGATATTCTTTTCTGTGACGAAGCAACTTCTGCCTTAGATCCAAAGACAACAGTTCAGATTCTTGACCTCATCCGTGAGATTCAGAAAAAAATGAACCTTACTGTCGTAATGATTACTCATCAGATGGAAGTTGTACGCGATGCCTGTTCGCAGGTTGCTGTTGTAAATGAGGGGCAGATAGTTGAGCAGGGAAGTGTAGAAGATATTTTCACTCATCCTCAGTCTTCTGTTACAAAAGATTTTATTTCGCACATTACAGCTGAAGAAGAAACTGAAAACGGATTTGTCCGCTGGAGTAAGGGAGGCGGTGTTTATTCGCTTCATTTTATCGGGGAGCAGACCGATGAGCCGCTTTTAAGTCAGGTGGCAAAAAAGTTTGATGTTGAATTTAATGTAAGGGCCGGCGGAATTCAGAGTGTTCAGGGAAAAAGAGTCGGCACAATGCTTGTTGATTTTATTGGCGAAGAAACTGAAATAAAAAAGGCCGTTGCCTTTCTCAATGAAAACTCAGTGGAGGTAGAAAAAGAATGAATCAGATAATTCAGCTTGTTGGAGTTTCTACTCTGCAGACACTTTTAATGGTTTTGTTTTCAACTTTCTTTTCTGTTTTAATCGGTTTTCCTCTTGGAATCCTGCTTTTTATTACAGGAAATACAGGAATCACGCCGAAGCCGGTTTTTAACATGGTTCTGAGCCGTATTATTGATGTACTCCGTTCTTTCCCCTTTGTTATTCTGATGATTGTACTTCTCCCTTTTACAAGACTTGTGCTCGGAAAAGCAATCGGAACTGCCGCTACGATTATTCCGCTGAGTATTGCTGCAGCACCTTTTGTTGCCAGGGTGATTGAAACTGCCCTTATAGAAATAGAACCGGGCGTAATTACTGCTGCAAGGGCAATGGGTTCAACAAACTGGCAGATTATTTACAAGGTTTTAATTCCTGAGGTGCTTCCGTCAGTTGTGTCAGGAATTACACTAACAGTAATTAATCTTATTTCATATTCTGCTATGGCCGGAACTTTAGGCGGCGGCGGACTTGGAGACCTTGCAATCCGTTACGGCTATCAGCGTTTCAGGACAGATGTAATGCTTGCTTCTGTTGTGGTAATTATTTTTATGGTTGCAGTAATTCAGTTTGCAGGCACAAAAATAGCCGAAAGTATTTTGAAAAAGAGATAAAAACAGCCCCGTGTCTGCGGGGCTTAATTATTTTGAATAAATGCAGCGCAGGGATGCGCTGTCCTGTAAAGCAGGAGTTTTCGTAGAAAACTGCTGCCAGTAAAAAAATCCATGGATGGATTTTTTTACTGCAGGATACCCTGGATGAGCTGGACGAAAAGGTACATTTTTTTGTAAACCTCAACGCTCAGCTGATTGATAGGGTGTTCTGCAAAGCGGTCAAGTTCCTTCCAGTTCATTACGATTTCGCCCTTAGGCTTCTGGTAGTCTTCAATTACAGTCTTTAAGATTTTTGCAAAACCAATCATCGCTTTTGTTGTATTTACAATGTATTCTTTTGCAAGAGAGTTTGTATCTTTTAAAGTTGTCTTTATGATGTTGTTTGCTTCACGGTCACGTTCTGCGCGAGGAAGGAGAGTTTTGATTTTTGAACCTATTTCTGCTTCTTCTGCAAGTTTGTCATCAAAGTTTGTAATTTCATCGCTGGCTTCGAGCATCTGATGATAGTAATTACTCATGTCAGTTGAAAGCTGTCCAACAGTCCATTTACCGCGGATTAAAACAAGGTCGGCATATTCACGCACATCGCGTTTAACATATTCGAGAAGGAAGGCTTTTAAATAGTTGAGCGGCTTTGCATATTCATATTTGCCGAGATTTCGTTTTTCGAAGGCTTCGCTTGCGGCTTCTGTGTAGTTTTTTAAGATTACTACTGCGCTTGTATTGAAAATCTGTACGAGCAGACTGTCGATTTTTGAGTTTTTCTGTTCGCTTTCGAGTTTGCGGATAGTGTTTGCTGCCTGAGTTTTTGTACTTTCAATGTAAGATTCAACAACATGTTCCTGCTTTGCGTTTACATCAGTAAAGTATTCAGGATCTTTTGTAATAAGCTGAATCATCATGTCAAAGACACGGCTGTCTCTGTACTGACGGAGCTTCTGAACGATTTTATTCCAGTGACCAGGTTTTACAGGCTCAACACCTTTTGCAGTTTTGAACATTGCCATAAGGTCATTCCAGTCTTCATCAAGCGGGAGGGAATAAAGAATTGCAGTAAAATCTTTAAGGTCATCTGCAATATATGCGCCTTCAATCGGATCAAGTTTTGGAGTCCTGTTAAATTCGCCTTCGCGCAGGGTTGAGTCGAATTTTTTGAGCATAAAATAAAAGTCATAAAGACAGAAAGCCTTAAAAGCAAGCAGCTTTGTGTAAAGACCGTCAATCGCATTTATTTTATCCGCATCGAATTCACTTACAAAGTTTTCAAGTTCCTGGTTGATTTTTGTTTTGAGTTCCCCGAAAGGCATGTTCTTGGAAAGAGTCATTATTGATTCTTCAGTCAGGTTTTCAATCTGCTGTTTCTGGGATTCTGTTAAAGAATAATCAACTGCAAGGTTTTTATAGTAATTGGGATTCTGCTGGCCTTGAAATAACAGCTGTGCAGGGGAAATTATTTTATAAACGTCATAGAAAAATTTTCCGAATGCGCTCAGGACCTGATCTGAACCAGCCCTGTAAAATTTAGTTCCTGAATGTGAAAGATTTTTTGCTATACCTTTAAGCTGCCTTCTTTTGAGAGCTTCAGGGTCGTTTCCGCTGAAAAGCGAAGAAAAAAGACTCTGAAAAAATGACATGCCGGACGAATTTTTACCCATAGTTTAAATATGAATTAATAAGTAGAAACTGTCAAGATTTATAAACGGGTAAGCGATTGCAGCGGCGGCGAAAGCCGTTGCGAAGCAATGGAGCGCGTAAGGCGCGGAACCCGCGAGAATGGCTTTGCCATTCTCGTTACGAGTTTACCGTCGGTAAACTCGCGAAAGCGCGGCGCAGGTTTACCTGCGATACCCCCGGAAAAGAATATATATTTTGGAGATTGCCTCCTGATTATCGGGAAAAACTTCCCTTGCAGGTCGTCTTCCCGCTGTTGTCTTATCACTTTCTCTTTAATTTATGCTTATTTTCTGTTATAACTATAGTAGAGATTAATTTTCTATGGGGGTTTAATTTTTTATGCTTAGAAAGTTGACTGCAGTTGCACTTTTATGTGTCTGTTCTGCTTTATATGCTTATAATCCGCCGGCAGGAGGTCAGAATCTTTTCCGCATTGCCTCTCCGGATCTTCTGACTGATGCTTCCTCTTCTGCGGGCGGGGCTCTGTCAGGTGTTTCTCCTGATTCTGTTGTTAATAATCCTGCTTTAACTGCCTATGAGCAGCGCATTGTCCTTAATCTTTCCGGAACACTGCTTTTTGACAGTAAGGACGCATCTGATAAATCAATGGGTGGTGCTTTTGAAGGAGGAATTCTTTTCCCTTCAAGATGGTGCGTTTCTTCATTTTTAATGCAGGGAATTTTTGTTCCTTTTTATGAAATGCATCTTGGAAATAACTTTGCCCTTTCTGCAAATGTTGCAAAAGACCTTAATGACAAGCTTGCAATCGGTATGAACTTTGCCGCAGATTTTTTCTGGGGTTATGATTCAGACTGGGCGGGCGGTGTAAATATGGGCGCTCTGTATAAGTTCGGAGACCTTTTCTTTATGAAAGACCTTCGGTTTGGCGCAGCCCTCCTTAACGTAGGAAAAACTCTTAAGCATACTGATGTTCACGGTGTAAAAGAGGATTATGCTTCTGACTGGCCTGGAATTGCTACTCCAAAAATGGGAATTGCAGCCTGCCTTCTCGATAAGCCTAATTTTGATATTGGTGCAAGCGTTGATTTTTCTTTCCCTGCTTTTCAGGACTTTGTTTTTGATGCAGGATTTCAGATTCTTATCTGTGATATCGTAAAAGTAAGTTCGTCATGGGAATATGACGTATGTGAATATTCAGAAGGCGCAAAGAATATTGTTCCTTCTTTAGGCGTAAGCGTTCAGTTCAAGTTTAATTCTAAGGACGGTTCAATTCTTGCAAATAAGGGCTGGGCTCAGAGTGAAATGACTGCCGGTGCTGCATGGAAACAGCTTTATAAAAACGTAAATGCAGTAAGTGCCGGTGCAAAACTTAACTTAGGCCTTAAAGATACACAGCCGCCTGAGATTATTTTGTGGGGAGAAGAATAATGAAAAAGACACTCTTAACTTTTGGCGCAGTTTTATGTGCTTCTCTGCTTTACGGCGAAAAAGGACCTGTTTATATTTCGCCGAACAATGATGGTGTTCAGGATATTCTTGAAGTTCCTCTTCAGATTAAAGAAAAACGCTATGTAAGCGAATGGAGTTTTATAATAAGAAACGAAAAGGGTGAAGTAATCCGTACAATCGGAAACAAAGAAAAACGCCCTGAACGCCTCGGCCTTAAAAACTTTTTTAAGCAGATGGTAACTCCAAAAACAGGTGTAACAATTCCTGCTTCTGTAACCTGGAACGGTATCATGGATAACGGAGAAACAGCTCCTGACGGAACTTATTATTATTCTTTCTCTGCTTCTGATGATAACGGAAATTCTGCAACTACAAGCCAGCTTGTCGTAATCGTAGATAATACAGCACCAGAGATTGAACTCACACAGCCTTCTCAGGATGCAAAAATCTTTGGTGAAGGAGCCAAGGCATCCCTTTCAATTAAGCAGGACGGTTCAAAGGAAGATTTATGGACCGGTACTTTCAGTGATGCTGCAGGTACTCCTGTACGCGTGTTCAAATGGACTGAAAGTGAACCTCTTAAATTTGACTGGTCTGGAACAGATGATAACGGCGTATTTGTAAAAGACGGCGTATATTCATATAAAATTACAGCAACCGACCGTGCAGGAAACGTTTCTGCTCCGGCTGTTATTTCAAATATCATTTACTCTGCAGAAAAACCTGCAACAAACATTACACTTACAGGCGGAAGATATTTTTCTCCAAACGGTGACGGTGTAAACGATACTGTTTCATTTGAAGTAAAAATTCCTGCCCCTGACCAGAGTAAAACTGGAAATAAACTTGTAGAATGGGCTGTTTCTGTAGAAGATAAAGACGGTAAGGCTGTAAAGACTTTCTCAGGCACAGATAATCCGCCTTCATCAGTTGTATTTGACGGAAAGACAGATAACGGTTCTGCCGCACCTGAAGGCATTTATTACGCTAAAGTAACTGCAAAGTACCTTAACGGCTTTGAAACAGTTCCTCTTAAATCACCTGAGTTTATGCTCGATAATACTGCACCGAATGTAAAGGTTTCACTTTCTAATTCAACTTTCTCTCCTGACGGAGACGGAAATCTTGATGTACTTGAAATCTCCCAGGTTACGGCTGCAAACGGTGGTTCTCCTGTTTCAAACTGGACTGGCCTTGTAACACATGCAGCGGGAACAATTGTAAAGACTTTTGATTTTGGTTCATTCCTTCCTGAAAAACTTGTATGGAACGGTCTTGATAAATCAAACGTCCTTTCAAAAGACGGTTCGTACCGCTATACACTTTCTGCAGGAGATGCTGCGGGAAACTCTGTAAAAATTGATTCTCCGCTTTTTAGTCTCGATACAAGTAAAACAGAACTTATTCTTACTGCAAGTCCTGCTGCCTTTAATCCTTCTTCCGGAAGCGTAAAGTTTACTCCGGTAGTTAAGAGCGGAAGTTCGGTAAAAGACTGGAAAATTGAAGTTAAAGATACAAAGGGAACTGTAGTATGGTCACAGAGTGCCCAGAGAGCTCTTCCTGCTGTTATTGAATGGAACGGTCTTGCTTCTGACGGAAGCAGAACTGCAGACGGACTTTATACTGCAAAACTTTCAACTGAATCTGCAAACGGTGCTAAGGCTGTAACTGTATCCCAGCCGTTTACAGTTGATACGGTTTCACCTTCAATTGAACTTTCTGTACCATACACAGTATTCTCTCCTGACGGGGACGGTAACCGCGACAATGTACCTGTAACCGTAAAATCATCAAAAGAAGAAAAATGGACAGCTGCAGTTCTCAACTCAAAGAATCAGACTGTAAAATCATATTCATGGACTGGAACTGTTCCTGCCTTTGCATGGGACGGTACAGATGACAGCGGAAACAAAGTTGCTGACGGTACTTACAAAATGGTATTTGCAAGTACAGACGCCGCAGGAAACAAGGCTTCAGCAGAAATTGCAGGCCTCACAGTTGATAAGAGGGAAACAAAGGCTTATGTAACTGCCGACAGTGAATACTTCTCTCCGAACGGAGACGGAATTGCTGATGTTCAGAAGTTTACTGTAAGGACAAGCCTTGCTGAAGGTATTTCAAACTGGTCATTCAGCATTACAAGTGCAGAAGGAAAAGTTGTACGCAAGTGGACAAGTGCAGATTCAAAAAATCTTCCTGCAGTAATCAACTGGGACGGAAACGGAACAGACGGCAAGGTATGTGAAGGTGCATTTACAGGAAATCTTGCCCTTTCATATGAAAAAGGAAACACAGTGACTGCAGTATCTTCTGCATTCATCTGTACAGTTACTCCGCCTCAGCTTACTGTAAAAACAGCACCACGCTATTTCTCTCCTGATAACGACGGTGAAGATGATGATCTTTACATCCAGTTAAAAGGAAAGAGTGCAGTTCCTCTTAAAAACTGGTCATTCCAGATTAACGACCCTGAAAACGGCAAGAAGTTCTGGTCTGTAAACGGAAAACAGACAATTACAGAAAGACTTGTATGGGACGGACGCGGAAACAACGGTGAACTTGTTCAGTCTGCTATGGATTATCCTTATGTATTTACTGCAACAGATTCACTCGGCATGACAAGCACTGTTGAAGGTAAAATCAGCGTGGACGTTCTTGTAATCCGTGTAGGAGATGTCCTTAAGATGGCTGTTCCTTCAATTATTTTCCGCTCAGATGCTGCTGACTTTAAGACAGAAGACGAAATCAAGGGCGGAATCAAGGCAAGCCAGAAGGCAAACAATGAACGCGTACTCAAGCGTATTGCCCAGATTCTCAACAAGTTCAAGAATTACACTGTAACTATTGAAGGTCACGCTAACAATGTTTCAGGTACTGAAGCAGAAGAAAATCAGGACACTGTACAGTACGGAAAGGCATTAAAGCCGCTTTCTCAGGAAAGAGCTGAATTCGTAAAGAGCGAACTCAAAAAGAACGGAGTTGACGGTTCACGCCTTACAGCCGTAGGCCGCGGAGGAAGCCAGCCTGTTGTTGCAAGAAGTGATAAAGACAACTGGTGGAAAAACCGCCGCGTTGAGTTTATCTTAAACAAATAGACCTTTTTCTTTATACTGAAAGCCGGATGACAGATTTTTCTGAAAATTCCGGCTTTTTTTATGGGGGAGGGACTTTATAAATTACTGTCCCCGGATTTATTTTCAATCAGTATTATGCTTACAAAAGAACAGCTTACAGCACTTGCCGACAGATACGAAACTCCTGCTTTTTTAGAAAAAGACCCTTCAAAGTTCATGCACCGTTTTCTGAGCGAAGCGGGCGGAAATGCGGCAGATGCAGAACTTACGGCCTTTATTGCAGCAAACCTTGCTTTTGGAAGGCGGGAGCAGATTTTAAGTCATGTCGAGATGATTTTAGGTTTTATGAAAAAAGACGGCATGAAACCTGTTGAATGGGTGCTCTCCGGTTCTTACAAAAAATATTTTACTGACTCCTGTGCTTCTTTTTACAGAATGTATAAGTACGCTGATATGTGGATTTTTTTTGACAGTGTCAAAAGCTTCCTGGAAAAAGAGGGGAGTTTAGGCGCATTTTTTAAAAAGGAATGGGAGAGAAAAATACAGGAGGGCTGTGTCCCGTTCTATGAAGCAGCAGATGGAGATGTAAGTTTGAAGAAAGGCGGGGTAATTTTTTTACATTCGGTTATTGCCTCTTCTTTTGAAAAGCCTTGTGCTTTAATTTCAAAATCAGAAAACGGCTGTGCAAAAAAACTTAATATGTTTTTGCGGTGGATGGTGCGTGATAATTCGCCTGTAGACCTTGGTCTTTGGACGTGGTATGACAAAAAAAATCTTTTGATGCCCCTCGACACTCATGTTATGCATCAGGCGGCAGAAGCAGGGTTTATAAAAAAATCAGCGTCAGGAAAGATACCTCAGGCAAACCTGAAGACCTGTCTGGCGCTGACTTGTAAAATGAAGGAGTTTTTTCCTTCCGACCCAGTCCGTTCAGATTTTGCTCTTTTTGGACTGGGAGTAAACCAGGGAAAGTAAAAACTTACCTGCAGTTTATTTTATTTAGAATACGTATGACCAGAAAAGACCTGTTGACCAGCATTTTCTGTCTGTTCCGTCAAAGGCTGTGCGCTGTTCAAAATCAATGTAAACAGCAAAGCTTGTATTTTTTGACATTTCAAATGTGATTTCAGGGCGGAGGTCTAAGATGTGACCGCCGTTCCAGTCATTTGTTTCAGCAGCATCATCCCATCTGTCGTCTTTTGAGCCCTGTGCCCATGACCCCCAGAAAATAAAGCCGAGTTCGTTTGTAATTGAGAAAGAAAGTGTTCCTCCTGTGTACCAGGCTGTGTCGTAGTGCGGGTTCTGGAAGAAGTTGAGGCCGAGTTCAGGACGAACCTTGAATTTTGTATTAGGAATAATAAAGGTAACGGCTGCACCTGTTCCGTATGCCTGGTCATGTTCTGCGTCTGTAAAAAGTGAGTCTGCAGCGGCATACATGTCGAGGATAAAGTTATCTGCTCCGATTGTTGCTCCGGTATAGAAGTTTGCCTGGTCATCAAAAGCTCCTTCTAAGGCAGCGGCAATTGAAAGCCATTTAACAGGCTGAATCTGTGCACCTAAGTTAACTGCAGGATCATCGGTGTTGAAGCCGTTAGGAATTGCTGCTCCCAGCTGGAATTTCATGTCTTTTGTATTATAGAAATAGCGGATGCCTGCAGCCCGTTTTGCATATTTATTTGCATATGGAACAAAGCCTACTACATCGGCTGAGCCCGGGGCGTCAACTGTAAATTTATATGTTCCGCATTCGTCAGAAGAAGTCTGTGTTACTGCGCCTGCGCGGTCATCATAGGAAGTTGAAAAACCTCCCTGACGAACGTGGGCATCATGTTCCCAGAGCCAGTTTCCGTAGCGGGGAGCAGGACCAACCTGCCAGTTGAGTTTTGTTCCTACACCCACATCAAGATTCTTTGAAGGGTGCCAGATAAAGTTTACATAGTATGAGTCCTGCTTTGTATTGGAAACGTTTGCCTGGTTGTTGATTGTAGCACCAGTTTTTATGTTTGCGACATTGGCGGCTGTCGTGCCGTCAAGTGTATTATCGCCTGCTCTGTATCCTCCGTTTCTGACTCCATATTTAAGTGAAAGAGGG
>JAEEGG010019535.1_pt1 | contig 13650 bp, 13 predicted proteins | sample 9134161 | NCBI WGS metagenome assembly JAEEGG01 (sample SAMN16246543, study PRJNA631951) | gut metagenome | biome: gut microbiome; feature: rumen; material: CR-attached | host: Bos | place: Iran: Karaj | collected 2018-10 | reverse complement strand
AAATCGGGTGCCGAGGGTGAAAGTCTTAAACTACTTAAAGAAAGTGGCGCTATTTTTTCGCTTCGAACGTGATATCCTTGCGGATGGTGCTCAGGTAATTGGGCGTGACGCAGAGAAAAGAGGCGAGGTCCTGCAAGGCAAGGTGATGCACGATGCCGGGACAACGACGTAGCAGCAACTCGTAGCGCTCGCGGGCCGTGGCGCGGTGGAGGTCGAGGTAGCGGGCATGTTTCTGATTGAGTAGGTGCTCGCCTACGACACTGCGCAGTTTCATCGTCTCCATGTTCTGACAGTACATCTGCATCACTTGTTCGCCCGTGACACGGAGCACACGGCTGGGCATCATCGCCTCGATAGTGGTCTGGGCAGGACGCCCGAAGAGGCAGTTGGGATAGTCGGTCACAAACTCGCCCGCGAACGAAAACCACGTGATATGTTCCCTGTCGTCGCTGATGCCGTGAGTCACATACTTTAAGCAACCATCCGTCACGTAGCCAAACCAACGCGATGGGTCGCCCTCGCGCTCCATCTGATCACCTTTGCGGTAAGACACCGCCTCACCCTCACGCTCGCAAAACTCACGCAGCACCTGAAGGTCAATACTGTTATTGCTGAATTTCTGTTCCATAAGTCAGTCGTGTCGTTTAGAAACATGCTGCCATCATTTCCTTGCCCAACTTGTGAATGTGGGCGAGAATGGCACTCTCGCGTTCTGCTGAAGGCTTCTTGAAGCCAATCAATTAATACACGGGCTTTACCACTTCCACCCTCATTCCGAGGGCAGCAATGATACGGTAGAATACGCCGACACTGGGGGTGATGACACCGTTTTCTATCTTCGAGATGTATGACTTTGTGGTCTGTGTACGCTCTGCCAGTTCGCTTTGAGTCATCTTAGCCTCTTTGCGCGCATCCTGAAGTATCTGACCAGAATAGAACGAGTAGGCAGCCTCTTCGGCTCTTGCACGTTCGGGAGTACCTTCCTTGCCGAACTTAGCATCAAGAACGGCATCGTAGTCAACGATTTTGTGATTGTTTGTCTGCATAATATGCCGTATTTATATTGCTTTCAATGTGAATGCCATATCGAAATTGATCATCTGTCCGCTGTCAACAAACTTTTGTAAAGTGTACATCTGTCAGAAACATGCTGCCATCATTTCCTTGCCCAACTTGTGGATGTGGGCGAGGATGGCACTTTCACGCTCGGCAGAAGGCTTCTTGAAACCATTGATGTAGTTGCGTAGCAGGGTGGCGTTCATGCCCAAAGAGCGGGCAAACTCTGCCACATTGATTTCCTTGTGGGTAAGGAAGAACCGCTGCATGGGCGTTGGCTCAGTATCGTCGTAGGCGAAACTCTCGAAACTGATGTCCTCGTCAAGTCCGCGCCAGTGGATGCCATCGAAGCCAAAAGTGTAAGCAGCCCTTTCTTCGTCGGTAGCCATCCGCAACTTGGGATACCAGAGGAGTGACTGGCTGTACTCATGTCCTTCCTCGTCACGACCGTATATGTGTTCGGCATCGAACCAAATTTCCTTAATCTTCATAGACTGTTCCTCCTTTATTTATTAAAATGTTCGTTCCAACGTTTGATAATGATATCAGCATTCTCGTCAATCACAGTTTTGATCTTGCGGAAATCGTTCGATTTAATGCCCTGCTTCTCAGTGAGAACAAACTCAGTGCCGTTCCACTCGAACTTGGCCATACCACCATTGCCCTCCACGTGGATGTGCAGCGGCTCATGTTCCTTGCTATAGAAGAAGAACGAGAACCCAAAGAATCTGAATACTTCTGGCATATTTCTTTCGTTTTATTGTTTATCCGCCACAAAGATAGGAATTATTTTTGATACCACGCACGTTTTAAACAATTATTTGCCATGATTTAACAATTCGGCACTACCTCGGGTCTCGAACAACGACTATACGTCACAGTTGCTCCCGTCCCTTTTGTGTCTAATTCCTCGCGAAGAATCTCCGCGTCTCCGTCACTCCACCTGAAGTCACACCTCCATCAGCCACTTCCACACTGGCACCACGGGTATTCTCTCTTCCGTGCCCTCTTCATCATAAGTAATCAGCAGGCACTTCCAGTCCTCGTGCGCCTTGGCATACTTCACCAGTGGCGGTACCTCCCTGTTGTATGTGGTCTCATCCTTGATGCTGTAGGAGACCTGTATGGCCAGCTTCTCGTCAGGCACAATGAAGTCTATCTCCTTCTCCGCGTTCATATAATACACATTCTTCTTGCCAAACCGCCTGCACAGTTCTACCGCCACCATGTTCTCCAATAGCGATGTCTCTGCATTCATCAAAAACAGATTCAGCAGACCATTGTCAACGAAATAGTATTTCTTCTGCATTTCCTTCTCCGTCAGTTTCCCTACCTCGTTCTCCATGGGCATTATCAGCCAACTGTCAGAGGCGTATTCCGCATAGTCTATCGTTGTAGGTACACTGATAGACGACCCTGTTGCCACAATCACGTTCTTCAGCCTGTTATACGACAGCGGTTGCTTTACGCTCTCCGCCATTTTCTTGATCAGGATGTTCAGCACCCTGTCGTTCTTAATATTGTTTCGAGCACAGATGTCCCCCAGATATATCTTCTGATACAGGCTCGACAGCATAGCCCGCTTGTTCTTAAACGACAGGATCTCCGGCAGTCCGCCGTAATAGAAGTATTCGTTCAGATGTCGCTTCACCTCGCTCCGTTGTATTGTGTCATACTCCCAATGTTCCTTTAATTCCACCTGTTGCGCTGCCAGATATTCCTTAAACGAATATGGGTACGCATCATAAATGAAGAAGCGTCCACCCAGTGTCGTCGCCACCTCCTTGCTCAGCATCTTCGCATTGCTGCCAGTCACATACACCCTATATTTAGCATCAGTCAGTCTCCGCACAAACTTGTCCCAGTGCGGAATGTTCTGCACCTCGTCCAGGAACACTACAGGTTTCTTACCATACAGTTCCAAATGGGCCTCCAGCAGACTGTTGAAGTCTTCCGTCTGGAATTCCGCCAGACGCTCATCCTCAAAGTCCACAAACAGAATCTCGTCCCATCCCTTTCCTGCTGCCTGTAACTGACGCACGCGCTGATACAACAGGTACGACTTACCCGCATGTCTCACGCCAACTATCACATAGTTGCCGTTCTCTTCAAAGTCTATGGGACGGTTCACAATCACCGCCTCATCCACTTCGCGCTGCTTACTAATCAGGCATTGTTTGATGACATCTTTACTGATACTCATATAAATTATATTTTATAAGAATTATACGTTTTTATTAAGTTTGGCTTACAAAGTTAAGTATTTATTATAAAACAAAATTAATAACCTCGGAATTTTTGCAATATTTTCACACTTTTTATCACAAGCCATTGTTTTAGCCTAAGGGCATGTAGTCAAGAATTGATAGTGATATAACAAAAATCCCTCCCGACCGCCGTAAGGGCGGAGGGGAGGGACGCGTGCCTGACTCACAAATGTTAGGGCTGCAGCGTAAACCCAAGAACCAGGTAAGCCTTTTGTGAACAGGGGTTGCCGACTACCTGTCCGAAGATGGGGATGGAGAACGAGTCAGTCACCTTGATCTCCTTTGTCGCCTTCAGTGCGACATTGGTGACGGCGAAGCCCGTCGTTCCGTAGAAGTCTGTGGCGAATGGGACGGCACCGGCCGTAGCAGTCCAGTCGACTGTGGCAAGTTTGAATGGGACATTGGCCTCAACATAACTGCTGTAAGCCCGTTTGCCGTCCTTGTTCAGCCCGTCGTTGCCGGCAATGTTCGTGTACCACTGCAACGAAGCCACTCCGAAGTCGTAGCCGACCGTTGCCTCAAACACGTGGTTCGTGCCGTGGGCGTCATACTTGAAATAGCGTGCCTCTGGGTCTTGACCGGCATTGAACCAATAGTCTGTGATGCCGATATTGAATCCGCCGGCCGAATAGGCGAGCGTCAGGTCGAACTCCTTCGTGTCGGCTGGGTCGGCAATGCCGTAACTGCCCCACGCGGACAGCGACAGTCCCTTGTATCCCACGCCGAGTGTCGGCTGAATGGCAGCGCTTCCCAGATCCTGGCCACGCCAGATATAACTACTTACGATATCTCCACTAATCGTCGTTTCTACTTCATCCTGTGCAAAGGCGGTCATTCCCATGACCATTCCCATTGCTAATAAAACAATCTTTTTCATACTCTTTTCTTTTTACTATTCACTTTTCACTATTCACTATTTAGTTATAGCATGCTTCTCCGTGCTCGTAGATGTCGAGACCTTCTTCCTCAACGCGCTTGCCGACACGCAGACCGTGTATCTTCTTGATGCCATAGAACAGGGCGAAACCGCAGGCAGCAGCCCAGAGGTCGATCACCAGAACACCAAACAGCTCAGCTGCGAAGAATCCAAAACCGTGACCGTAGAACGCACCGTTCGAAGTTGACAGCAGACCCGTCATCAGCGTACCCAGAATACCGCAGACACCGTGTACAGAGCTAGCACCCACAGGATCGTCGATATGCAGCACGTGGTCGATAAACTCGATGGCATAGACCAGTACGATACCACAGACGAGACCGATGATCACAGCACCTACTGGCGATACGAGGTCACAACCAGCCGTGATACCCACGAGACCAGCCAGCACACCGTTCAGTGTCAAAGAGAGTGAGGGCTTGCCGTACTTGATATAGGTGAGGAACATTGTGGCCACACCACCGGCAGCAGCAGCGAGGTTGGTGGTCAGGAATACGTGAGAGATGGCAATGCGGTTCACCTCACCGCTGGCAGCCAACTGCGAACCTGGGTTGAAACCAAACCATCCCAGCCAGAGGATGAACACACCCAGAGCGGCCATCGTCAGGTTGTGACCTGGAATAGCGCGGCTCTTGCCGTTCTTGTCATACTTACCGATACGGGGACCCAGTGCCAGTGCACCAATCAGAGCGAGTACACCACCCACGCTATGCACGATGGCAGAACCAGCAAAATCGTGGAACACATCACCAAAGGTGGTCATCATAAAGCCGTCGGCAGCATCGTTGCAGAGCCAACCACCGCCCCAAGTCCAGTGACCCTCAACGGGGTAGATGATCAGCGAGATGACAGCACTATAGATCAGGTACATCGAGAACTTCGTGCGCTCAGCCATAGCACCACTAACGATAGTAGCAGCAGTAGCACAGAACACAGTTTCGAAAATCAAGAAGCCCTCTACTGGCAGATCGCTCTCGTAGAAACTCAGGTCGCCCCAGTTGGGCATACCGATGAAACCACCGAGCACATCGCCTCCGAACATAAAGCCGAAGCCGAGGAAGAAGAACAACAACGAGCCGAACATGAAGTCGACAAAGTTCTTCATCAGGATGTTCGCCGTGTTCTTACTACGCGTAAAACCAGCCTCACACAGCGCGAAGCCCGGCTGCATCCAGAAAACCAACATGGCTGCCAATAGCATCCATACGGTATCGAGTGATAATCCAATTTCGTTCATAATCTTTTGTATTTGTGTTGTTGATGTTTAAATGAATGATTAGTGTTAATCATCATCACTTCTTGTCTCTCAAAACGGTGTCACCGTGTTCGCCTGTGCGGATGCTCCAGGTGTCGATCATGTCGCTCACAAAGATACGACCGTCGCCAACCTCACCCGTATGGGCTGTTTTCAGTATCACCTTCACTGTCGGCTCCACCAGCGGATCGCGACAAACGATGGTCAGCGCCACACGCTCAATCACGTCCGTAGAATACTGTACGCCACGATAGACCCTTTCCTGACGGCTCTGTCCGATGCCGTGTACGTTATGGTACTCAAACCAGTCGATGTCCGACGAGAGCAAAGCCTCCTTGACCTCTTCAAACTTGGTCTTCCTGATAATTGCTTCAATCTTTTTCATACCTTTTCACCTTATTAATTAATACTTACCCGTTTTGTTCGGGTTGACACTTTGTTTGTTTCACGATGCAAAATTACGACATTTTGCTGTAATATTTATAATATTTCTTTCATTTTGATTGTTAAAACTACAATTAAATGACATATTGTAAAGTATTTTGTGGTATTCGCTTCCATTTTGCTTACGCTTTGCCCTAAAAACCTATTATTTCGTTGCAAAGTGTCACCTTTTATAAAAGTGTGTTCGAACACACTCGACTTTATGGTTTACAAAAAATCCGCGAAACCTATTATGGCTTCGCGGAATGATTTTCAGATAACGGTGTGAATGGCGTCAAGCTTTACTCCATTTTTCGATGCGGTCGAGGGCTTCGTCGGTCTTCTCATGACTGTTGAAGGCCGTAAAGCGCACATAGCCCTCGCCTGAAGGACCGAAGCCGACACCTGGTGTACATACGACATTTGCACCATAGAGCAGGGCCTCGAAGAACGACCATGAGTCCATGCCTTCCGAGGTGCGCATCCAGATGTAAGGCGCGTTCTCGCCACCATAACACTCATAGCCCAATGCACGCAGACGCTTCAGCATCCTTTGAGCATTGTCCATATAATTGTCAATAGTTGTCTTTATCTGTTCCTTACCCTCAGGCGTGTAGATGGCCTCGGCAGCTCGTTGCGAGATATAGCTCGTGCCGTTGAATTTCGTACACTGGCGGCGCAACCACAATTGGTTCAGCGGAATGCGTTCACCCTCGAACGTCGAAACGGTAACTTCCTTAGGTACGACCGTATAGCCACAACGAACACCTGTGAATCCGGCTGTCTTCGAGAACGAATGGAACTCGACAGCACACTTCCTGGCACCGCGAATCTCGTAAATCGAGCGTGGTATCTCTGGGTCGCGGATATAGGCCTGATAGGCGGCATCGTAGAGGATGAGCGCATCGTTCTTCAGCGCGTAGTTCACCCATTTGCGCAGTTCCTGTTTGGTAATCACCGTGCCCGTCGGATTGTTGGGGTAGCACAGGTAGATGACATCCACAGGACGGCCCTTTGGAAGTTCTGGTATGAAACCATTTTCAGCCGTCGTAGGCAGATAGCGCACATTCGTCCAACGACCGTCGCGGAATGTACCACAACGGCCAATCATTACGTTCGAGTCGATATAGACGGGATAGATGGGATCGGTCACGCCAATAAAGTTATCCCAATGCAGCAACTCCTGGAAGTTACCCGTATCGCTCTTTGCACCGTCGTTGATGAATATCTCGTCGATACTGAGGTGTACGCCTCGCGTCAGGAAGTCGTTCTTCAGAATAGCCTCACGCAAGAAGTCATAGCCCTGCTCAGGACCATAACCGCGGAAGCCCTTGATAGTACCCATCTCGTGGGCAGCCTTATGCATGGCCTCCACCACGGCAGGTGCCAACGGTTGCGTCACGTCGCCAATACCCAATGAAATGACATCGGCCTTGGGGTGCATCACCTTGAAGGCGTTCACCTTCTTGGCAATGTCAGCGAACAGGTAGTTGTTCTGCAGGTTCAGAAAATGAATGTTTACTAATGCCATATTTAATTCTTTTTATATTTCTATCTCGCCATCAAACACAAACTCGGCAGGCCCCGTCATGTAGACACGGTTGTCCGACTCGCGCCACTCAATGCTCAGCGTACCACCATCCATCATGATGTCGCTTTTGCGCCCTGCCTTGCCCTTCAGCGCCGCAGCGACAGCCGTTGCACAAGCACCGGTACCGCAGGCTTGCGTGATGCCGCTACCCCGTTCCCAGACTCGGGTACGGATGGGCGTGTGGTCAGCGGGTTTGCCGCTGACAATCTTTGCAAATTCAATATTACACCGCTGTGGAAATGCCGGATGTTTCTCCAGCATCCGTCCCGTTTCGCCCACCTGATCGACATCGTCGGTAAAGATGACGTAATGCGGATTACCCATCGACACAAACGTACCCTTGTCCAGCACGCGATAGCCCATGAATTGCGACTCGTCCTCCAATACTGGCTCGCCCATGTCCACCGTCACGCTTTCCACCTTATTATTAATAATGTGTAACTTCAACGTCTTCACACCCGACAGCGTCAGCAGACGAATTTCCGTTTTCGTCGTCAGTCCGCGCTCATACAGGTACTTACCGATGCAACGGCTCGCATTGCCACACATCATAGCCTCCGAACCGTCCGCATTATAGATGTGCATCGTGTAGTCGGCCTCAGGCACAGGACTCTTGCCTATCAGCACCAGTCCATCAGAACCGATGCCTTTATAGCGGTCGCTCCATCGGACGGCTGCCTCTTGAGGGTTGGGCACCTTCTGCTCCATCGTATTGACATAGATGTAGTCGTTGCCGCAACCGTGCATCTTCGTAAACCTGATTTTCTGTGCCATATTGCTTACTATTTGGGTATTTTGCTATCCTTTTGCTACTTTTTCGGCTGCAAAGGTAAACAAAAAGACAGAAATACCAAAGAAAAGCATAACTTTTTGTGCTTATATTTACCCAAAAAGTGTCATTTTGTAAAGAATTCAACTACTAATCCTATCGTTTTGCTTACATCTTGCTATTTCGTCCCTTGATTTATCGGCAAAGTGTCAGTATATGTTAATTATCGTGTTTTTCTGCCGTTATTTCGTAAGAAATGACTACCTTTGTGACAAAGTTATACCTAACAAGGTTAAAAACAGATATGGAACAAAATAACGAGCTGCGCACGGCGTGGGACTTCGTCGAAAGTACGGGACGCAGCATATTTCTGACCGGCAAGGCGGGAACGGGCAAGACGACGTTTCTTAAAACCATCATGGAACACTCGCGCAAGCGACCCATCGTCGTGGCTCCGACGGGTGTGGCGGCCATCAATGCAGGTGGCGTCACCATTCACTCGTTCTTCCAGCTGCCCTTTTCGCCTTACGTGCCTGGTGCGAAGGTCGAGAGCAAGTTTGACTTCGGCAAGGAGAAGCGGAAAATCATCGCCTCGTCTGACCTGCTCATCATCGACGAGATATCGATGGTGCGCGCCGACCTGCTCGACGCTATCGATGCCGTACTGCGTCGCTTCCGCGAACACGGACAGCCCTTCGGCGGCATGCAACTGCTGATGATTGGCGATCTGGCACAACTCACACCTGTCGTCACACCTGAGGACGAGCGCATGCTGAAACCCTACTACGACACGCCATATTTCTTCGGCTCGAAGGCACTGCAGCAGATTGACTACGTGACCATCCAGCTCACGCACGTCTATCGCCAGCAGGACGAGTCGTTCATCGCACTCCTGAACGAGATTCGCGAGGGCCATCCGTCGACAGAGGCTTTGTCGAAGCTGAACAGCCGAGTTACTCCCAATGGTCAATGGTCAACGGTCCTCGCAACGCCACACTCTCTCCGAGAGAATGGTCAATTAGCCATCCGCCTGACCACCCACAACAACCTCGCCAATTTCTACAACGAGTCAGAGCTACAAAAACTCCCTGGCCGTTCGTATCAGTATCGCGCAGAGGTCAAGGGCACGTTCCCTGAATACTCCTATCCCACGGCTGAGACGCTGGTACTGAAAGAGGGTGCACAGGTGATGTTCGTGAAGAACGACCCGTCAGGTGAACACAATTATTATAATGGTCGCATCGGGCGTGTGATGGAAGCCTCGGAAAATCGTCTCACCGTCTATTGCGAGGGCGACGCGGAAGCCATCGAAGTGGAGCCGTTGGAGTGGGAGAATATGCGCTATACACTGAACGAGCAGACGCGCGAGATAGAGAGCGAGGTGCAGGGAACCTTTAAACAGTTGCCGCTGCGACTGGCGTGGGCTATCACCATTCATAAAAGCCAGGGGCTGACCTTCGACCGCGCCATCATCGACGCCAACCAGTCGTTCGCTCCTGGTCAGGTATATGTCGCCCTAAGCCGTTGCCGCACGCTCGAAGGTCTGGTGCTTGCCTCACCCTTGGAGCCTCGTGCCGTCATCAACGACGAGCGTGTCGACTCATACATCGCCCAGCAGGAATACCAAGCCGAGCGCAGCATCCAGCAATTGCCTGCGCTCAAGCAGGAGTACGAGCGCTACCTGCTGATGCAACTCTTCGACTTCCGTGCCATCCTGCTATTGGAAGAGTCGATGGTGCGCATCTTTGCCGAGTTCTTCTACCATAGCCACGCCTCGCTCAAGCAACTCCACGACCAAACACTTTTTGACCTGCGTCAGCGTGTTCTTGAGGTCGCCGTCAAATGGCAGCAGAAGATTCAGGCCATGCCTATCGCATCTCTTCGCGATGCCGACTTCCTCGACCGCGTAAAACGTAGTGCCGAATATTTTGCCGACCAGTTGCGCGACATTCTCACCAAACCCATCGAGCTCTCCGTCAAAGTAGAGACCAACAACAAACAAGCCTCGCGCCGCCTCAACAACGCCCTACCCGACCTCAAACAGGCGTGGCTCGCCCGCCGCTATCTGCTCGTCAAGATGGCCGAGAAGGGCTATACCGTCGACAACTACCTACACGAAAAGCAGATGTCCATGCTCGACGCCCTCGGTGAAGATGACGTGAAGCCCAAGCGCAAGCGCAAACCCAGAAACAAGAAGAAATGATTCCGCTCACATGACTCATATGAAGAAATATTCCATCACCATTCTCCTCACCCTCGTCGCACTGACGGGATGGGCGCAGGTTAATCCCACCACCGCCCTGCTTGGTTCGTGGTCGGGCAAGTTGAACGTCGGTGCCGCGTCGCTGACGTTGGTACTCCATCTGGAACAGGACGACGGCTACGTCATAGCAACGTTTGACAGTCCCGACCAGGGCGCGAAGGGCATTTCCGCCTTTAAGGAATTCCTGAGCGACGACTCGCTGGCCTTAAAGGTGGAGCAGATTGGCATGACCTACCGCGCACGGCTCAAGGACGACACACTCGACGGCACTTTTTCGCAAAACGGTATGTCACTGCCCTTGGTGATGACCAGGGGAGTGCCAGAGGTGAAACGTCCGCAAACGCCCAAGGAACCTTATCCCTACGCGACGGAGGAAGTGATGTTTCCCAATGCCACCGACTTCGCCACGCTGGTAGGCACGCTGACGTGGCCCGTGGGTTACGACAAAAACGCTAAGCAGAAGCCCACCGTCGTCCTGATGGTCACGGGCAGCGGACAGCAGAACCGCGACGAGGAACTGATGCAACACAAACCCTTCCTCGTCATTGCAGACTATCTGGCGCGTCACGGCATCGCCACGCTGCGTTATGACGACCGCGCTACGGGCGCCTCTGTGGGTGGCGATGTGAAGAATGCCACCTCTGAGGACTTCGCCCGCGATGCTGCGGCAGGCTTGGAATATCTGCGCAACACGAAAGCCTTCTCTAAGGTCGGTATCCTCGGTCACAGCGAGGGCGGACTTATCGCCTTCATGCTCGGTGGCAAGAAGGGAAGGGATAACATCGTGGAGGGTTACCCCGATTTCATCGTATCGCTGGCGGGCCCAGGGGTCAAGGGCGACACGCTTCTTGCGGCGCAGGGTAACCGCATCCTGTCGCTATCGGGAATGCCTGCCGACATGACCGTCGAGAAATACCGCCAGCAGGATGCCGTCCAGCAGATGCCATGGCTGAAATGGTTCATCGACTACGACCCCTCTGCCGACATCGCCGCCACGCGCTGCCCCGTCTTCGCCCTCAATGGCGACCGCGACTGTCAGGTCATCTCTTCGCAGAACCTCACGGCCATCGAGCGTCTGCTGCCGAAGTCGAAGCATAACTTCATTAAGGAATACCCTGGTCTGAACCACCTCTTCCAGCATTGCACGACGGGTCTCGTCACCGAGTACTCCGAGATAGAGGAAACCATCTCGCCCGAAGTCCTCAGCGACATCGCCCATTGGATTAACAGTTTGAAATGATTATGAAGAAAGCAATGATATACGTGCTGCTCCTGATGCCGTTGACGGTGTGGGCAGCGAAGAGTGATTTGAAGCCACGACTGGTGGTATGTACGGACATTGCGCCTGCCGATGTGGAGCCCGACGACATGGAGTCGATGGTGAGGCTGATGGCGTATGCCGATTGTTTTGAGATAGAAGCGCTCATCACGAGCGTCGGCTGGAACTGCGACCCGTATCCGTTGGAGTGGCAGCAGTATCTGTTTCGCGTGATTACAGCCTATGCCAAAGACGTGCCTAACCTCATGCGACGCTCTGGTCAGAAGAAGCACCATTCACTAAAGAAGGAGAACGGCCAGCAGGAACTAGGCTACTGGCCCAGTGCTGAGTACATCACGAGCCGTGCCGTCATGGGCAGCATGTATGGTGGCATCAAGTCCATCGGCGAGCGCAATGACTCACCAGGCAGCGAATTGCTGATTCGTTTGGCTGATGAGGACGACCCACGTCCGATATACGTTGCAGCATGGGGTGGTGCCAACACGCTGGCTCAGGCCATTTGGCGAGTGAAGCAAACGCGGAGTGACGACGAAGTCCGAAACTTCGTCCGCAAGTTCCGCCTCTTCACCATCACCGACCAGGACATGCAATACAATATGCGCATGAACCGCGCCTATAGCTCTCACATGTGGCTGCGCAAGGACTTTCAGGACGACCTGCAGTTCATCTGGGACGAGGGCGCCTGGCAGGAGCAGTGCGAACTGGGCAAGCAACACTGGACTCAGCATCAGCAGCTCATCCAGGGCCATGGCGCGCTGGGCAAGGAATATCCCAACTATAAATGGGGCGTGGAGGGCGACACGCCGAGCTTCCTCTACGTGATGCCCAACGGACTGAACGACCCCGAGGACCCGCATCAGTGCGGTTGGGCGGGCTATCACGAGCGCGGCCTCTGTGCCGACTCGCTCACCACGGCATGGACCTCCTGGCAGGAACCCCTGCGCAGCATCAGCGTCGGCTACAAACGTCGCTTCTATCCCGACGAGCTCAACGACTTCTGCGCCCGTATGCAATGGGCCGCTGAGGGCCGGGGCAATCTGAATCCGCACGTTGCAATCCGTGTGCTTGACGGTTCTCCCGTCAAGAACACCTCCTCCGTCACCCCTCTCCGCATCACGGCCAAGGCTGGCGATACCATTCGTCTCGATGCCTCGAAATCCTTCGACCCCGATGGTGACGGCCTCACGTTCCTTTGGTGGCAACAGCCGGAGATTGGCACAACGAAGGTGACGATCGACCAGACGGACCAGTCGATAGCCATCGTCCGCATTCCTGCCGACACAAAGGACGACACCATCCACCTCATCTGCGAGGTCCACGACGACGGTCCCTTCCACCTCGTCGCCTACCGCCGCATCATCATCACTATCAAGCGGTAATTAATGTTTTTTATCGATTTCCTGTGAACGATTTCCGTCTTTCTGTGTATGCATTGATAGAGAGACAGAAATCGTTTAATCAATTAAGAAACAAGAAATGAAAAGAGTATTCGTATGTATAGCGCTGGTGGCGCTGAGCATTGGTGCAATAGCACAGACGAAAGCAGTAAGGATTGAGAGCCCCATTGAGACATTTCGAAGTGATATAATTATCTCGGATTTCGCGATTAATAAGCACATCACTATATAATTTCGGGAGGCCGACGCTGAATCGCCAGCGTCGGCCTCCCGAATCTCTTTTTCGTCTGTACCTTAATATAAAACGTGTCACATTGTATCCTGGTGTGACATGAGCCTGCCAGTAACACTTATTGGCAGGCTCGTATTAGGGTGTGCTAGAATCTTCTATAATAGTTTAGAAACGACTTATT
>JAEEGG010019533.1_pt1 | contig 13651 bp, 8 predicted proteins | sample 9134161 | NCBI WGS metagenome assembly JAEEGG01 (sample SAMN16246543, study PRJNA631951) | gut metagenome | biome: gut microbiome; feature: rumen; material: CR-attached | host: Bos | place: Iran: Karaj | collected 2018-10 | reverse complement strand
AAACGTCCACGTGGACCTTGGCAGCGACCAGACCTCCCTCCACAACCCCTGGGCCGGCGGCTACTACCCCGCAGGCTACAGTCTGGAAGAGAGCAAACGGATGATGGCCGAAGAGCCCGAGCGCTTCAAGGAGGCGGTTCAGGCTTCGCTCCGAAGGCAGGTCGCCGCTATAAACCGGCTGGCCGGGCGTGGTATGTACTTCTTCGATTATGGGAACGCGTTCCTGCTTGAGAGCTCGCGCGCCGGGGCGGACGTTCTGCGCGAAGACGGCTCGTTCCGCTATCCTTCGTATGTCCAGGATATTATGGGCCCGATGTATTTCGATTACGGATTCGGCCCGTTCAGGTGGGTGTGTCTCAGCGAAGATCCCTCAGATCTGGAGCTGACCGACAAGCTGGCGATGGAGGTGCTCGGCAGGATTGCCGCGACCGCGCCCGAAGAAATCGCAGGCCAGATGCGCGATAATATTCACTGGATAGAGGAGGCCGGCAGGAATCGCCTCGTAGTAGGCTCGCAGGCCCGCATCCTCTACGCCGACTGCCAGGGCAGGACCGAAATCGCGCTCGCCTTCAACGAGGCGATCAAGGCCGGCCGCCTCAAGGGCCCCGTGGTTCTCGGCCGCGACCACCACGACGTCTCGGGAACGGACTCCCCCTTCCGTGAGACTTCCAATATCTACGATGGCTCCCGCTTTACTGCCGATATGGCGGTTCAGAATGTGATCGGCGACAGCTTCCGCGGCGCTACCTGGGTTTCGATCCACAACGGCGGCGGAGTAGGCTGGGGCGAAGTGATAAACGGCGGATTCGGAATGGTGATCGACGGCAGCGAGGATAGCGACCGCCACATCCGCGAGATGCTGTTCTGGGACGTCAATAACGGGATCGCCCGCCGCAGCTGGGCCCGCAATGAGGCCGCCCGTTTCGCGGCGGAGCGCGAGATGGCCCGTACACCCGAACTGAAAATAACCCTGCCCAACGAGGCTGATGCAGAACTTATAAAGTCTGTACTATGATACATTATATTTCTAAAGAACGCCTTTCGCTGGAAAAGCTGAAAGAGATATTTGATTCCCATTCCAAGATAGCCCTCAGCGAAGAGTCGAAGGAGGCGGTCGTAAAGTGTCGCCGCTACCTGGACGAAAAGATGAAGGATCCCCAGAATCCGATCTACGGAATTACTACCGGCTTCGGTTCGCTCTACAACGTTACGATTCCTTCAGACGAGCTGTCCCAGCTCCAGTACAACCTGGTAGTCTCACACGCCTGCGGCGCAGGCGAGACCGTCCGTCCCGAGATCGTAAAGCTGATGCTCTTCCTGAAGGCCCAGAGCCTTTCCTACGGACATTCCGGCGTCCAGCTCGCAACCATCCAGCGCCTTATCGATATGTTCAACGAGGACGTAATTCCGGTAGTCTACCAGCAGGGTTCGCTCGGCGCGTCCGGCGATCTCGCCCCCCTGGCCCACCTCAGCCTGCCGCTTATCGGCCTTGGCGAAGTCCTCTACAAGGGCAAGATCCGTCCGTCGGCAGAAGTATGGGCCGAGAAGGGTTGGGAGCCTATTACCCTCCAATCCAAGGAAGGCCTCGCCCTGCTCAACGGAACCCAGTTTATGAGCGCCCACGCCGTCTGGGCCATCATCAAGAGCGCCCGCCTCTCCCGGTGGGCCGACCTTATCGGAGCGATGTCCCTGGACGCATACGACGGCCGTATCGAGCCGTTCCTGCCGCTGACTCACCAGCTCCGCCCCCACATCGGACAGATCCTGACCGGCAAGCGTTTTATCGAGATACTCCAGGGCAGCGAACTCATTGGCCGCCCGAAGGAACACGTCCAGGACCCGTACAGCTTCCGCTGCATCCCCCAGGTCCACGGCGCAGTCAAAGACAACATCTTCTACGTCAACTCGGTCATCGAGAACGAAATCAACTCGGCCACCGACAACCCCAACATCTTCCCGGACGAGGATATGATCATCTCAGCCGGCAATTTCCACGGCGAGCCTATCGCCATCCCGATGGACACCCTCGCCATCGCAATGTCCGAGCTCGCTTCGATCTCCGAGCGGCGTACCTACCAGCTTATCCACGGCCACCGCGGACTGCCCAAGTACCTGGTCGTCAACCCTGGTCTGAACAGCGGCTTCATGATCCCTCAGTATACCGCAGCATCGATAGTCTCCCTGAACAAGGGCCTCTGCTGGCCGGCTTCCTGCGACTCTATCCCTTCTTCCCAGGGCCAGGAAGACCACGTCTCGATGGGCTCGAACTCCGCTACCAAACTCGCCCGCGTTGTAGACAACGTAGAGACAGTTCTGGCGATCGAGCTGTTCAACGCCGCCCAGGCTCTGGAGTTCCGCCGGCCTCTCAAGTCTTCTCCTCTTCTGGAGCGTATCTTCGAAGACTACCGTAAGGTTGTTCCCTTCATCGGAAACGATACTTACATGCATCCTTATATTGAGAAGTCGATTCAGTTTATCAGAGATAATCTCTACATCAAATGATTATTTTCAACATCGGAGAGCTTGCAGGTATAGCGCCTTCCGGAGTCCGGCTTTTAAAGGGCTCCGAGATGAAGGATTTCGGCGTACTACACAACGCGTGGATTCAGATTAAGGATGGCGTGATTACCGATTTCGGCACTGGAGAGGTGCCAGCCGACTCTGAGCTCATCGACGCCCAGGGAGGTCTGGTGATGCCGGCCTTCTGCGATTCCCACACACATCTTGTCTACGCGGGGAGCCGCGAAGGCGAGTTCCTAGACAAGCTCGCAGGGCTCACTTACGAGCAAATCGCAGCCCGCGGCGGCGGTATTCTGAACTCTTCCGATGTTCTTCACGACACCTCCGAAGACGATCTTTTCGAGCAAAGCATGGTCCGTGTCCGTGAGGTACTTTCTAAAGGAACAGCCACCCTCGAGATAAAGAGCGGATATGGTCTAAGGCCCTCAGACGAGCTTAAAATGCTAAGGGTCATCAGGCGCATCGGCTCGGCCGTCCCGGCTATCGTTAAGGCCACCTTCCTTGGAGCCCACGCAGTCGGCCGTGGATACTCTCATTCCGAGTATGTCGACGAAGTTTTAAATATGATACATGACGCCGCAGAGCTTTCCGACTTCATCGACGTGTTCTGCGACGAAGGATTCTTCACTGTAGAGGATACGGAGCGCATCCTTTCGGCAGCAGCTCCCTTCGGGCTGCGGGCGAAAATTCATGCAAATGAACTCGCCGTAAGTGGCGGAGTTCAGGTTGGAGTGAAATACGGCGCTTTGTCCGTAGACCATCTCGAAAGAACTACCGACGCCGAAATCGAGGCCCTTCGCGGATCTTCTACCATGCCTGTCATGCTTCCCGGCTCGTCGTTCTTCCTGGGCCTTCCTTACGGCAGGGCCCGCGCTTTTGTCGATGCAGGGCTTCCACTCGCCCTCGCTTCCGACTACAATCCCGGCTCCTCTCCGTCCGGAGATATGCGCTTCGTCCTGGCGCTGGGATGTATTAAGATGAAGTTGACGCCCGTAGAGGCGCTTGCGGCCGTTACTTTGAACGCTGCCTATGCGCTGGGAATAAGCAACGAAACCGGTTCTGTAACGCGGGGTAAGAGGGCAGATCTTATTATGAGCCTTCCCGGCTGGTCGCTGACCCGCCTGGGCTACAACTACACTACCCCGTTTATCCGCCAGGTCTTTATCTGCGGAAAATAATGGGAATCTCTGTCGAAGTTAATTTAGAAGAGCAGCGAGACAATCTGCTCCAGGTAGACGCGGTCTGTTTCGTCAAAGGTGTTTAATTCACGGGAATCGATATCCAACACGGCGATGACAGGCTCGAAGGGACGCCGTACGGGAACTACTATTTCGCTACGGGACTCGGAAGAACAGGCGATATGTCCCGGGAACTGATCCACGTCAGGAACTATAATAGTCTTTTCTTCCTTCCACGCCGTACCGCATACGCCTCGCCCAAAGGGAATACGGCTACACGCCACCGGCCCCTGGAAAGGACCCAGGACAAGTTCTTCTCCCTGTACTCTGTAAAAGCCCGTCCACCAAAATCCCATCTCGGAATGAACCATCGCGGCTATATTCGCCATCCTCGCGATCTCATCCTCCTCGCCCTCCACGAGAGCCTTGATCTGCCTAACCAGCAACTGATATTTTTCTTCTTTACTCATCACCTGCAAATATAACAATATTCTTTAGCTCCAGCTGGGATTAGCGTCTGGAGTCCTGGCGGAAGAGTTGCCAGGAGTTGAAGAGGTTGTGCCAAATTGCGTAGAGGCCGCCGGCCACGGAGGTGACGGGGGTGAGATAGTTGATGCCGAGCCAGATGATGAAGCCGGTGTTTTTCTGGCCGAGGGCCTGGCCGGCGGTGACTGACTCGGACGGGCCGTAGCGGCGGGCAGCACGGCGGCCGAGGGCGAACTGCAGCAGACAGCAGACCAGCGAGACCGCGCCGATTCCCAGCGCCACCCCGAGGCCAATCCCGCTGCCCGCCAGCGAGTTGGTAGCCAGTGAGATAGAGAGCATCAGGCAGATTCCCCAGATGTAGAATGCGACTCCGGCGTAGCGGGCAAGCCAGCGCTGAAGGCCCGGCAGCAGCCAGCGTATCAGCCAGGCCGCCAGACAAGGAAGTATCAAAATCGAAAATACCCTCTGAACCACCGCCCAGAAAAGAGGGAAGAATCCCATCTCTACTGCGGGGTGGACTATAGGCACCATCACCGGGATCAAGACGGATGCGAGCGCGTTGGCGAGCACCGTGTAGGTCATTATACCAGGCAGGTCTCCGCCCAGTTTGATAGTAATGACTCCGGCGGCTGCCGCTGTAGGACATACGAAACAAAGCATCGCACACTCCAGCAAAACCTTTGCGCCAGGATTACGTACGATTACTGTCAGCAAGGCCATCAACACAAAAAGCAAGGCTTGTATCAGAAGTACCCAGAGATGCCAGCGGTGGAAGCGCAAATCGCGCGGAGCCACGAGATTCAGCTGAAGGAAAAGCATCACTGCAACCATCACCGGCTGCACCCCTGCACAGACAGACAAGTACCCCGCTTCCAGAGACGATTCGCTCAGGTGTAGAGCAAGAAAAATCCCGACCCCGAGACTCATCGAAACGGGGAGCATCCAGTTGCGCAAGGTATGCGTTATCTGACTCATCTGACTGAAAAGTTTACTGATACGGAATTGCCGCGACCGTCTACTACTGTAACGGTATGTCTGCCCTCTTCAGGCGCTAGATTCATCTTATGTATTATGCGCGTCTCTCCAAGATAGGATTGGTCCAGGTGCCAGTACAGGACGGCCTGAGGATCGCGGTGGACGACGTGGAACACGGCGCCGGGAGTAGATCCGTCCAGCTGACGGGGCAAGGTAAGGATAGTGCCGGACTCAGGATAGAGGAATTCCATCTGGGCGGTTCCCTTTGCGGGAACTACTTTGTACTCGGGATGATAGGCCTTATAGTACCACTCCATCCCAGGAGGGAGGCGGAAGACTCCGCCCTGGTGATAAGGACAGACCGCGCTTTCCGAGGCTTTCGCAGGGAGCATTACTGTCTCCCACTGCGGGCAGTCCAGACTCTTGAGCATACCCGAAGCCTTGCAGACATCGAGGTACACGCCTCCTTCCAGCGGCTCTTCGAACCACTCCGCCGAGGCGGGAAGAAGGTTCAGGATGTCGAACATTACGGGGCCGGCCGTCTTCGCGCCGGTCATTCCCGCGACGCCGTGACCGTCGGCGTTCCCACACCAGACGCCGACCGCGTAATCGGGAGTCACGCCGACTGCCCAGGCGTCGCGGTACCCATAGCTCGTGCCGGTCTTCCACGCCGCTTTTCTTACCGAGCGTATCAGCTTCCAGTCGATTTCGTCTGGCCGGTTGACTTCCTTCAGCGCCTCGAAAGTGTACCATAACGCTATCTTATCCTTAAACGGCGAGCCGTCGTCCAGTCCGCGGAAGCTTCTGACCATCCCTGCGTAGGCGGCTGTAATATCGCGAAGCGTCCCTTCTCCGCCGCCCAGAATCAGCGACAGTCCGTAGTAGGATGCGTCATTGGCAAAGGAAGACATACCGGCATCGCGCAGGAGCTGAAGGAAGCGCGGAGCGCCGTAGGAGCGGAGCAGCTGGACCGCCGGGACGTTGAGCGAACGGGCCAGGGCCTCGGCCGCAGGGACTGCGCCATGGAACTGAAGGTCGAAGTTTTCGGGGGTGAAGCCGCCGAGATTGACCGGGGTATCGGGAAGGAGAGTGCGGGGCAGAATCACCCCGTCCTGCAGGGCCGCGCAATAGAGGAACGGCTTCAGGATACTGCCGGTGCTGCGCGGCGAACGGGCGATGTCTACCTCAGATCCCGCGCGCAGACGGGTGGCGGAGGAATTGCCCACGTATGCGAGGACTTCCCCGCTGCGGATGTCGATCACGACCGCGGCAAGATCTGCAGCTCCGCTATGGTCCAGCTCGTCTGACCAGCGGTCTGTCAGCGCCTCGACCTGGCGCTGGAGGGGAAGATCGATAGTGGTCACTGTCCTTTCGCCGCGAGGCTGCCCGTCGACCAGATGGCGCGCGATGTTCGGAAGCGGGTATGGCGCATCCGGGAGCGGCTCGGCCAGCGCGTCTTCAAGGGTAGCGGAGTCGAAATAGCCCTCCTCGCAGAGCCGGCGAAGAAGCCGGTCGCGCTTTTGGAGGAGCCTGTCGCGTCCCTTGCCGGGGTGGATGCTGGACGGAGCGTTCGGGAGCACGGCCAAGGTCGCCGATTCGGCCCACGAAAGCTGGTCTGCCGGACGGCCGAAATAGCGCCAGGCGGCCGCCTCCAAGCCCACGACATTGCCGCCGAATGGGGCGTGGGCAGCATAGAGGGCCAGGATCTCGTCCTTCGAGCAGCGAAGCTCCAGCCGGGTCGCCTTGACGGCTTCGACCATCTTCTGCCAGAGCGTGCGCTCCCGGCCGCGCGAGAGGCGGATTACCTGCATGGTGATAGTGCTGCCGCCGCTGACTATGTGGCCGGCTTTTACGTTGCTTACGAGGGCCCGGACGAGGGAAACCGGGTTGACGCCGGGGTGGTGACGGAAATGCCTGTCTTCGAATTCGATGATGGCGCTAGCGCAGCGGTATGGGACCGAATCTGCGGGAGGAAAACGCCACTGCTGATCGTCTGCGATACGGGCTCCGAGGAGCTGACCGCTGCGATCGGTAACTACTGTAGCGTAGGACGTGCCTTTAAAGAGGTCCTTCGGCAGGCAGAAGAACCAGCCTGCCAGAAGGACCGCAAAGATAATCAGTATTATTTTCCAGCGCCGGGTCATCTGACGACCGCAGCGGAACCGGATGCGGTATTGGCGAAGATGTGTGGATCGTACATCGCCGAGCAGGTCACTGCAGGGAGAGTGTACTCGCCTTCATAGGCCGCGCGGAGTTTGAGGGTAAACGTACGGGAACTATTTCCGCCAAGGTCGAAGAACCAGTTGCAACGGTCGTCGCGGATATCCTTGTAGAGGACATTTTCGTCCTGGACGCCGCCGCGCATCCTTTCGTTCTGGATCTCCCAGCCGGAAGGGATACACTCGCTGAGGACTACCGAACTGATGTAACGACGGGAAGGATTGTAGACCTTTATCTTCGCAGTAAATTCAGTGCCCTGGGTGATGTAAGCAGGATTGATAGTATCTCCGTCTTCGTCTTCATAGACTACTGAGACTCTCAGGCCGTTTTCTGCTTCGGGGATATAAGTTCCGGCAGGAGCGCGGGAGATTGTCATGAGCGAAGCAAAGAGGGATTCTTCGGAATTGTTACGTACCTCTACTTCTCCGGTTACAGTCTTCGAGTATACGGCCTTGGCTGAAGTAAGGGCCTTTCCGTTTACCTTGGCGCTTATCGACTGGGAGCCTACCTTTGAGTACAGGCAGTCCATAGCGATCGAGGCGAAGGCTGATTCCTGGGTAGAATACCATCCGTAGTTGATAGTCCTCGATATATCCTGAGCTGTACGGAGGGCTTCAGGGAGCCTGTCGTTGAGGGCAAGACCCATCAGGACAACCGAATTGTCGCGCAGCGAAGAACCGTAAGTAAAGTCGGAGCTTGCGTATCCGTCTTCATCGTCTTCGATACGTGCGATCAGTTCTTCGGCCGCCTGAGCCCTGCCGGCAGCCGCATAGGCCGCGGCGAGCATCCACGCCGCGCGGCCGCTCAGCCTGCCGGCCTCCTTCAGGCGGTTCATCGCTCCGATCGACTCATCGTTTGCGACCGCGAGAGTGTAGAGACGGTAACACTGATCGAGCTCATAATAGGGCTCGTCCTTACCCTGACGGTAGGCGCGGCTTACATTGTTCTGGAAGCGCTTCCACGCGCTAAGGACATCCTGCTGGACATCGAATCCGGCGGCAGAAGCCTCGCAGAGGAACTGTCCGGCCATCGAGGTGATCCAGCTGTAGGCCCATGTTCCGCCGGGCCAGAGGGTAAAGCCTCCGTCGCTCAGCTGACGGCCGTAAATCTGATGGATAATCTCCGGGATGAGCGCTCTCGCCTCAGCCGCATCTTCCTCTGAAAGCAGAGGCAGCAGATGCAGGTAAGTAAGGCCCTTGGCAGAGAGCTGCTCGGTACAGTTGTAAGGGTAGTTCTTCATCTTGCGGAACATTCCGGCAGCATCTACTGCAGGGAAGCCTGCAAGTTCCAGAGTTGAGCCCTCACCTGCATCGAAGGTCACGGATTCGCCGCCTTCGAGTACCGTCTGACTGATGTTTATAGTCTCAGGGTTGGGGTTCACTACCTGGATATTGACGGTCTCCTTAGCCTTGTACGAACCGCTGACCGCTTCGATCTTAACCTGAGCGGGGCCTTCGCCTACTGTCTTGAGGGCGAAGCGGACGATCTTGTCGCCAATTCCGGGGAATGCTACTTCGGAGCTGGCTATTCCATCCACCTTAAGAGCTCCAGAAGCCTTTACGGTTACCTTGGCGTTCTTTACGTCGTCTGCCATCGCGAAAACGTTTACAGGGAGGACTATCTTATCGCCAGTTGCCGCCTGAGCGGGCAGAGAGCTAAGAAGCATCAGAGGAGATTTAACGGTAACGGTCTTTTCAGCCTTACCGTAAGCGCCGTCGTGGCCGGCTACGACCATTATTCTCAGGCTTCCGACATACATCGGGAGCTTAATGTCGTGGTGGGCCGTGCCGCTCGTAAGAGTGAAAGGTCCGAGGAACTTCACTACGGGGTTGAAGCGATTGTCTTTCTTAGCGGACTTAAGGGTTTCCTGGTCGCCGCCGACGCTGAACATCGAGCCCATAGGGCCTCCCCTGAAGCCTATTACTCTGTCGAAGAGATCCCAGGTCTTTACTCCGAGAGCCTCGGTCCTGTACATTGCTTCCCAGGGAGAAGGAGTCTTGAATGCGGTAAGATCGAGGAGTCCTTCATCGACTATTGCGAGAGTATAGGTCATCGGCTTGCCGGATTTTTCGAGGACTTCAATCCTGAACGTCTTCTCAGGCTCCATCGTTCCCGGCGCCTTGATAACCGGAGTCAGATGGGACTCAGGGTTCTCCACCTTTACGCGTTTGACTCCGTAGAGGCGCAGCGGCAGGTCGTTTTCGGTAACGTTATACGGCTGGACAAGAGTAATATTGACATAGAAGTTAGGCGCCATCTCGTCTGTAACGGTGAAGGTATACGGAGTATCGTTCTCACCGTTTGTGGCCACCCATTTTCTGGAGATAACACCGCCGGCATTTTCGAGAGAGACCAGCGCACGGCCGCCTGCTGCCGCCGGGATGAAGACTGTAGCCTTCTCACCGCTGAGATAACTCTCTTTGTCTGTATTGAAGGTCAGCATCGTCAGGGCCTCGGGGTCCTTGCGGCCTGCGCGTCCCCAATACGAGTAGTCGTCGAGCATTACGGTCTTACCTGAAATATGTCCTCCATAGACATCGCGGACTACTACAAGATAGCGTCCCCAGTCTTTGTCTTCTGCCCTGAGGGTGAAGGTGACATCTTCTTCTCCTGATACAAGTTCGCCGGCAGCCACTGCATTGGAGTAGTTGCTGTTTACATAATTGATCAGCTCTTCAGGATCATTCTCCCACCACCAGCTCCATTTCAGTTTGAATATATAGTATTCCAGATCTCTGCCGGTTATACGGTTACCAAGGGCATTGACTGTAGCGACGCTGATAACGTGGTCCTCGCCGGTCTGGAGATAATCTCCTTCGGGGAATTTAACTCCTACATAAGCGGGGAAAGGAGAGAACGGGAGAGACTGAGTAGTAAAGCTTTCGTCTCCGCCCTTTTCCTCAACTGAAGACACTATGAAGGCAGACAGAAGGCCCGGAGCATCTTCGGCGCCAGGGAGGTCTATCGTAGGCTCTGCATTACCTTCCGAATCAAGGGTAGTTTCGAAGAGTTCGTGTTCGCTTGCGGTGAAGGTAGACAGAGGGTTACGGAAAATGTATTTCTCAAAGCCCTTGAAGGTAGCCGGGCCCTTGGAGAGGGTCATCTTCGCCTTTGCCTTGAGGCCGGAGGCGGGAAGGCCGGTCAGCCATGAGGAATGGACATACGCATCGAAGGTAGAGCCTCCGATAAGCATATTGCCTCCGAGGTCGAGATTGACCTTGAGGCGGTTGGGCTTGATCGTTTCGATACGGAGGCTCTTATGGAATGAAGAGCCGCCGACTTTGATGTATGCGTTCCATACGCCGGTCGGGTCCTCGGGAGAGGTCGCAATCGGGAAGGAGTAGAATCCGTCATGGCCCAGGGAGCTAAGTCTTGTGTAGAACTGGCCCTGAGGGGTATAGAGATCGAGGGCGGCCGGATGTTTTTCGGGAAGCAGTTTCGCTTTGTCGGCCAGGATCATGGTGACATGGAGAGTGTCGCCCGGCCTCCAGACTCCGCGCTCGCCGTAGACGAAGGCCTTGAGGCCCTTTTCTACCTTGTCTCCGGCCACATCGAAGCGGCTGAGGGATTTCTCCTCTCCGTCTTTCATTCGAAGATAACCTGTAGTCTTTCCCTGGCGGGCGACTACCGCGAAGGGCTTGCGGGCTACCGGGATCTCTGCAAGGCCCTCGGAGTCGGTCTTTACCGAGGCCAGTCTCTGGAGCTGGAAATCATAAACTTCCAGGTTCACTCCAGCTATAGGAGTCGCATCTTTGATATCAGTTACCGCGGCCCACATCTTCTTCCCGTCCGCATACTTTGCGACTATTCCAAGATTGGAAGAGATTATATTCACTCTCGGGAAGCGGTCGGAAATCATATAGTATGACGGGGTGTCCGGATTGTCTCTGTCCGACCACTCATAGTTTGCCCAGTCAAAGTCGCTGTCCCACCAATAGGTGTCCGGTTCGTCCCACTCCTGTTCGTCTTCGTCGGAAGGCTTGCCGCTGGATACAGGGATCATCTTGGGAGCAGCCTTACCTCCATACAGGGAGTATTCCTTGCGGAAAGAGAGCTTGACGCGATAGATGGCGCCCGGTTCCTGCTTGAAGAGTCCGGACAGGTCTATGCTGAAGTCGTTCCATTTGTGGAGATCGATAGAGGTATCCTGATACAGAGGGATCTGACGCTGATAAACCAGTCTACCCGAACGGCGGAGTTCCGAATATCCGTCATATTCGTTGTCCTGCAGGAAGAGCAGAACGTTGTTTTCGTAAATCTTGATGACGCTGATATCAACCGAAGAGAGGTTGACAGCGCGGAACGGCAGTATCAGAGACTGCTCGTCCGGGAGGATATTGCCGGAAAGAGGCAGTTCGACCGCCGGGAAGGGATCTGCCGGAGGGAAGGTTGTGATGAAGTCTTCGCGGAGGCTCTGGCCGAAGGCGCTGCGGACTCCGTTGTAGACCGCCAGAGAAATCTCATCGCCTCTTGACTCGTAGTATACCCTGGCATAGTTGTCTCTGATATCGATGGTCTGGCGCAATACTCCGGAAAGCTCGATAAGACCTTTCTTGGAGGCCTCGGATGAAAGCGGCTCGCTGAAGCAGACCTCAACGCAGGGATTGCCCGTTCTGATGATACGGGCATCCACAACCTTGAACTCACCGCTTGCGGGGACTACCGTCTTGAGGGGCGCGGGCTCCTGGAAGCCGTCTACCTGGAGCCAGAGGGTAACCGGGATGTCCTTCGATTCACGGGCGATGCCGGCCGTCTCGAAGCGCCAGGACTTGCCCTCTCCGGTGATAGTTATCGGGACCTCCGGATCCGCCGCCATGAAGATGTTGGACTTCTCGACCGGGGCACTGAGCTCGATGCTGCCCTGGATCCTGGCCTCGTCGCGGATGATTATCCCATCGAGGGTCAGCTCGGCCGTATTCTGGAGGGCCTTGAATACGAAGGGGAACTCTTTGCAGGCCTTATCGCTGACGTCGACGACCTCTCCCAGCTTGAACGCTCCTTCATAGACCACGCCCTCCTTAAGGGCGGCATCGGGCACAAACTCGACCACGGTCGGGCTCAGCCAACGGGAAGAGCCCGGCAGAGCCGGCTTGAACCTGAAGAGATCGGTTTTCTGACGATCCATGGCGACCGGATAGGCCAACTCGATACGTAGCGTAGTAGTTGCAGGAACTACTCCGCCAGTATAAGCTTTGACATATGATGCAAAGGCCGGATCGGGGTTGTTGATTACCTGCCTGGGGGCGTCTGCTGCCGCTGCTAAAACCAGCAGCACGCAAACAAGGACTCTTAGGAATCTCATGGCTATAGACGATTTATTACCCATTAATTACTTGATAAGGTTCAGGAATTCGTTGCGCGTTTTCTCGGAATTGAGAAACGCCCCGCTGAATGCCGAGGTAGTAGTGATGGCGTTTGACTTCTCTACCCCACGGATCTGCATACAGGTGTGGTTGGCTTCGATAACAACGGCGACGCCCAGCGGATGCAGCGCTTCCTGGATACAATCCCTTATTTGGACAGTAAGCCGCTCCTGGACCTGAAGCCTGCGCGCATATGTTTCTACTACGCGGGCTATCTTGCTCAGGCCGGCAATATGACCGTTCGGAATATATGCGATGTGACACTTTCCTATGAAGGGCAGCATGTGGTGTTCGCAGACGCTGTACAATTCGATGTCTTTGATGAGTACCATCTGCTGATACTCTTCCTCGAACATCGCGCTGCGGATAATCTGAACTCCGTCTTCTTCGTAACCTTTTGTGAGGAACTGCATTGCCTTTGCTACACGCTCAGGGGTTTTTAGCAACCCCTCTCTTTCGGGGTCTTCACCAAGGAGCTCAAGTATTGATTTGACGTGTTCTGCGATCTGTTCAGTGACCTTCTGATCGTATTTTTCCAGTTTAGTGTATGCCATAATTTTAATGTCATACAAAGTTATTGTTTTTTTATCTATATTTGCCGCCAAATTGGAATAAACAAAAAACGAAATACTATGTTTTGGACACTCGAATTAGCCGGAAGCCTTGACGATGCGCCGTGGCCCGCAACAAAAGACGAACTTATCGACTACGCCAACCGCTCAGGAGCCCCTGAGGATGTTATCGAGAACCTCGAAGAACTCGAGGACGACGGAGAAATCTACGAGTCCATCGAAGACATCTGGCCCGATTATCCTACCAAGGAAGACTTCTTCTTTAACGAGGAAGAATATTAAGAAATTGCTATTTGTAATCGTTTGATTATCAATAGATTGAGAAAAAGCCAGGGAT
>JAEEGG010019532.1_pt1 | contig 13651 bp, 12 predicted proteins | sample 9134161 | NCBI WGS metagenome assembly JAEEGG01 (sample SAMN16246543, study PRJNA631951) | gut metagenome | biome: gut microbiome; feature: rumen; material: CR-attached | host: Bos | place: Iran: Karaj | collected 2018-10 | reverse complement strand
AGTACAGATAGAACTTCTGATAGTCTATCTGCTCTGATATACCCAGCTCCTTATGCCGCTGGAGCAATCGTAACAATAAGTCTTTATCTTCTTTCGTCATATTTCGTCTGTAAAAATACAAATTATAATTCACATTAGCCATTAGACTTCATACATCCGACATCTTTCAGCCATATTCCTCTGCAAAGATACAAAAAACTATTCTAACTGCTTCCTATATACGGCATCTAATGTCTGACCGTCTTTATCTTTCCAGACGAGCCAACCGTTATTGCTGCTGCCTATGCAGAAGTCGGCAGCTGTGCTTGGGCTTGGGAAAGTCTTGTCTGATTCCAATTCCAACTTGTCACCATTGCTGACGGTATAATCTTTAAGAAGATTCTCACGCTTCTCTTTCCATGTAAACGATGGAACAGACAATTTGGCGATAATGCTACCCTTTAAGACGGTGAATCCGTTAGCATCATAGAAACCTTTCGCATCACATCCACGCCCCTTTGTATAAAACAGATGTTTTTCCTTTGGTTTTGCAACATCAAAGATATTGCAGCCAATAAAGGAAGTGAGGAACTTCACGTCTTCAAAGAATCCCTCCATATCATCTTTTCTGTATTCTGGAAGATTAGGTGCCTTAGGCGTCTGCTTGTTCTCGTTCAACACGAAAGTGTTTGATGTCTTTGCCTCCGCAATGGCCCGATGCTCTAAATATTGCACATCAGCCTTTGTCATAGCAGCATCTTTCGAGATAAACAGCAACGCCTTTTGCCAAAACGCTTTTTTGCTATCATGGTCTTTCACCCGTTCACGGAAATTCTCCGTCTCACCAATGTATGCCTTTGGCTTTGTTGCTTCATCCTCACCCAACAAGATATAAAATGCAGGTGTCTGCAACTCCTGTCGCTCATTCAGAATAGAGAGATTAGAACGTGGAATCACATACATCTGGCAAATCTTATTGCTGATGAACACATACTGAGTCCCTTTCGGATCTCCGTCTATCAAATATGTTGTTACTGTCTTGCCCATAATTATGCTCTTCCAAATATACAATCTTCCAATTCTCTATACACGACCATATCAGGAGTAATATAATGAGATAACTCAATCTTAAAGTTTTCTGGATTAATAGAAATATGCATATTGCAGAAATTCTTTATTCTACCTGTTACATCCTTTAGATTATGATTATAGATATCCGTAACATATGCATCATAATCTGATTCTGAGAATGTCAAGCCTTTAGATTCACAATAACGAATTAGGACTTCTTTGTCATACAAATAGTTTTCTAACTCCCAACGTTTAATTACTCTATGGTTTTTTGGATTATTATCTAAATAGAGTCTGCGATCATTTTCGTTATTCAATGCACCTGAAGACATATCTCTATCTTTACAAACCCATATCTCCAAGTCTGGAAATACTTTTCCCAAAATAGCAAGAGCAATATTACTTCTTTGATCCAGTTCCGTATTGCCACCACTTGATACAAATAATGTATCAGGATAAGCTTCTCCAAATATATTGTTATATACTTGAGCATCCATACCTTTTTCTATCCCATTAGTTCCTGGTCTATCTTTTCCTTCACAATAGACTATACGCTTGGGGCAAATTAAACCAGTCAAATCATCAAGTGCTGTGGCAAAGATACGGCTCCATTGATTACGATTCTTTTGTATTGGTGTTAATATCTGGTCCGTTGTTGCCCATGGAACATCTGCCCTAAACTCTATTATCTGGCAATCCTCTTTTAATTCTTCTTGAAGAGCTCGTAAAAAACCAATACTATGCGTAGCTACCCACAATTGGCAATTTTTACCAATTAATTTGTTGATCTCTAAAAGCAGTTTTCTTTGAATAGCTGTATTTATGTGAAGTTCTGGCTCATCTATTAAGAATATAGTATCATCATATTCATCCTGCCGTAAATATAAATCTAGAAGAATGTCTACAACTTCTTTCTCGCCAGATGAAAGAACATTGAACTCAAATTCTTTTCCTTCATAGTCAGACTTGCTAAAGAACAATGTACCCTTATTATCCTCAATATCCCCAAGGCTTGTGATATACAAGTCAAGACATTCTTGCAAAGACTTATTCAATTCTCCTATAATATAAGATTTGGCTTCTGATGGCCTACAATCATGCTCATTCAGATATTTGTTGTATTTGATATTTAAACGGCTATAATTACTTTCCATCTTATCATCAATATCAGCAGAAGAACTCGCTCCATAGTTGTTGAGACGAATTTCATTCACAGCCCTTGTCTCGGAAATTTTAAGATTACTATTATATCTATAAGGACTTCTGAATGAAAATATAGTATTTTCTTTTCCTTCTTGAGCTTTCTTCTGATAAATACTAATATAATTCCCTTCTACAAATTCCACACCTACTTTTTGATAGTCATATGAAGGAACCTGAGCGATAGAATGATAATGAAAATCTCTATTCCCTTTATTTCCTATCATTCTATATGCATTGTTTAAAAAAAGCATTCCATCAAACACACTGCTCTTTCCGCAGCCATTTGGACCGACCAAAGCAACAATTCGTTTAGGTGAGTCTCCTAAATCTATTGTTAAGGACTTAAATCTCTTGTATCCTTCTAATTTTATTTTCTTTATAAACATTGTTTATATTTTATTTTGTGACTTTATCTAAAGCTTACTCAAACATTTCTTTCTCAAAAAAAGTAATAGCCTGCAACCGCAACTTACTAGCTTCCTTTTGCAAAGAATAAATCTGTTTTTTCTCTTTACTGATATGATCAATAATACTATTTTGGGTCGCTTCTGGAGGGCAAACAATGGGTATTTCCATGAAAGCCTCTGTATCGACACTTTCAACGGTTACACCTTTTTTTTGAGCTGTATTTAGGACTAGGTCTTGCAAAGAGTTTAGATAGTAGAAGAAATATTCCTTTTGTATCTTTGATTCATTTACAATAATTGCCTTTAAATCTTGATTAATAGCTACAGGATAATCTGTAATACAAATAGGGAAAGAGTGACGAAGTATTCCACTTCTGAAAACCCCTAGAAGTGTTCCTTTGGGGTATATCTTCATTTTCGTTTCTACAACTCCTTTAAGAGATAATTTGTCCTTTATATTATGCAAATAATCCTCCTTCATATCTTTTGCAGATACCCAATATACATCATTCCCCCAATAATCGGCTCGCTTAGTACTCGGAGTTTTGCCACCTTCAAGTAACTCAATAACATTGCTTATCTTTAGGACTTCGTATTTTGCACATTTAAAGCTATATCTCTCATATTTGAGGATCTCGTCTATAGACCATTTTGTTAGTGTTCTATAATTAACGAACAAGAGTTTTTCACGATCGCAATTTGCGTTATTTATAGTTATTCCTAAAGAAGAACACAGCCAAGTTGTTATATTATTTTTCAGCTTTATAATTTCCTTTTCTTTTTCATTAGCCTCATTTATCCTATCAGAGAAGTTCCTAACAATAATCTTTTGTTCTTCTAATAGTGGCAATGGAATCCTCTGTTGTAAAAACGCATCAACATCAATTCGTTGTCTATTGGTAGTTCCGCTACTGCATGATTGAGAAAATTTTGCAAAAGCATTAGTCGTAGTTATAAGAAGGAGAAACGTTGGATTAATAATGGCCTCATCAATATTGAATACAGGGAAATCATTTGTTACAATTGCGCCATCTAACTCTTCTGGAATAATTCCAAAGGCACCATTTCGGGCATCAATCTTCGAAAAGATAAATTGCCCTTTTCTTACAACGATTTGTTTCTTCGTTCCAATTTCTGCCCCTTTTTTCTTACCTCGTTCTACAACTCCACCATTATTGATTTTTAGAGTGACTTGAGTATATATTGTTTCATCATCGATATCAATAACATTTCTATTTCGTGTAAGGAATTGGCCAATAGGTACAAGTTTGTATTCCTTATTGTAAGAGATCGACTGAGAAATGGCACCTGCAACACTCCAATTTGTTAGATTATTGAAGTGTTCATAATGTAATATGGTTCCTATGTTATTCATGCCAATAGTTTTTATAAGATTTCTGGTTCGCAAACGACTCCTCCTGCCATTCGAATTCGAGTTACAACTCCATCATTCGAAACATTATAATTCGTACTACGAACAATCTTCTCCCATAGTTTGTTCTCCTTGCGATATTTAGTATACTCCAGTTCCAAAGGCTCAAGTTCGTTTTCGATCTTTGTACCGGTAGAGCTTATTCCTGCTTTCTTTACTTCTGCAATAGGAACGATATAATCAAAACGCTCTTTTATGAGATGTTTTATTTCGTTTTCAATTGTTACCTGTAATTCTTTGATCTGTTTTCTAACCTTTGCTTTTTCTTCTTTAGTTAAAGCTCCATCACCTTTTTTCTTTATATCAGTTTCAAAAGAGTCTAATTGTTCCTTATACTTATTATAGATTTCAATATGGGCTTTTGAAGATATCTTGAGATACTCTTGCTCTTCATCTGGAGTAAACTTTTTAAAGAATAAGATACTAGGTTTTACTGTAGCTCCAGATGCCATGAATACATCTTGCGGGATGGATGTTATCAGCAATATCTTTGCCTTACTTTCAACAAACTCACGAACTTTCTGTAGATTGGAGTTGTTTAATACACCTTCTGGCAATACAATCCCCATTCTCCCTCCAGGTTTAAGCAAATTCAGACATCGTTCTATGAAAAGGACTTCTGTTAACCCCGATAACTTTCCTAATTGATAAAGGCTCAAAAGAGATTCATTAATGTTGTCGTTTACTTGTTTCAAAGCCTCTTCATATGCGGAACCATATCTTTTAATATATGCTTTTATCTTCTCTTCGTCCTTAAATCTATCCGCTTCAGTAATCTTTAATTCTTTATCAATATGAGCACCAAATGGTGGATTGGTAAGAATTACATCAAAACGATTTTCAAAGATACCATTTACATTTAGAAGTCCATCGTGGTGGTGTACCCCACCATGACCATCACCATGCATAATCATATTCATTTTTGCTGTACGAGCCATTCGTGGATTTGCATCAGTTCCATAGATACAATCAAACGAAAGAGAACGTAGGCGACCTTGGGGATTGTTAATATCCAACTCTTTATTTAACTTAGAAAATGCATCATTTACTTTTGCATCAACCTCTTCCTTTTCTTTCTCTGAGAGATCATCATAGTTGTCTTGAAAACACTGCTTTTTTATCTCTTCTTTTTGCTCTTCTATTTCGTGTTCTATATTTTCTCGTACATATTCAAATGTACGAATAAGGAAACCACCTGATCCACAACAGGGATCACAAACATATTCTCCTTCCTGAGGATCGAGTACTTTCACCATAAAATCAACTATGGTGCGAGGAGTAAAGAACTGTCCTAATTCTCCACGGAATGTTTTTCCTAAGAATTTTTCAAAAGCGATTCCTTTTACATCATCTGAGGTGGTTGACAGATTGTAGATTTCCAGATCCTCCACTATCTGTTCAAAACTATTCTCTCGTATTTCTATCTTTGAGTTATCATCAAACAGATGGTCGTTCGCAAATTCTTGCTTTGTTAATTCAAACAAATGTTGATAAAAAGGTATAGCATCTGATATTTTAAGTTCTTTATTTAAATTATCGTAATTCTGCTTTAGGGTTTTAAAACGATCTTTTGAGAATATCTGAGAATCTGAATTCTCGCGTTCGTAACGTATCTTGATAAATAAAACCTTGCTTATCTCATCAAAAGCTGCCTCTGGTGATAATTTATCATTGTTTCGGATAATATTGTGACATTTGAACAGTAGTTTTGAAAATTCATCACGAGTAAACGCTTTCGTCTGCTTTAACAATTTGTCAATCTCTTTTTGATTATTTGCCTTTGATGCATTTGGAATATCAACAATTTCCTCTAATCTATCAGGGATCTTACCTTTGACTACTTTGAAAATACGAGTTTCTTTTAAATTGGTTGTTACAAAGAAGTCCGCATGAGCCCATGAGGCATAATTCATTCCCTGAAAATAATCTTCTTTATGGATCGTTACAGATTCTGCTTTACATTCAACTACAATTAGAGCATCTTTGTTTTCGTCTCGATCTACTTTATTTCTCCAAATAACAATATCAGCACGGGCTGCACCTTGTCCTCTTTGAGAATTTGTCACTTGCATCTCCTGAGCCATTTGATCAAGAGAATAACCATAACTATCTACCAAACGGCAAATATACTTTTGTCTCACTTCCTCTTCTGGCTTATTTACTAACCACTTATTCTTTAAAGGAGCAAATATCTCTTTATCGTTATTTCTTCTTTGGACTTCCATAATTCCTAATCTTATGTCGAGGTTATTAATGTTCTTACATCCACATCCAATATTTGAGCAATATCATTCAGCTGTTGTATAGATGACTGAACCTTATTGGTGGACCATCTGGAAACGGTATTCTCTGACTTGCCAATTTTCACCCAATCCTCGCGAAAGCTGGGATTAGTTAGGATATACACATAGCCAAAGTCATTTTTTGCCATTATATCGGTTTTAAGTTCTTTATCGTGCAAAGATAATCCATTTTTCTCAGAATTCAAATAAAAAACCGAGTTTTTTAATCAGATTCCTTCAAAATCGCCTCTTTTCCGTATTCTACTGGTCGTAAATAGTAATTGGAAAGTATACCACCATAATAATCGAAAAGTATACCACCTTAATATCACGGCAGGGGCTGGATACTTAGTCACAGGAACAGGTTTGGGTATACCCAGATGCCTGTCCCCCATGACTACTAAAACAACTTCAAACGTGGGCTTCGCAGCTGACGAATGACCGAAACTAAAACACAATATATAATGTTGTATCTTATTATTTCACGATAATCTTAATCGTCTTATCTCTGATCTTCACAAGGCCGACATCGCCTGGATTAAGAGAGGTAGAGATGAAGGTGCTTTCTGAAGCAGCTTTCGCTGAACCTACCATCTTACCGGATATATCATAAATGCGGATAGGCGTTCCCTCGTCAATACCAGAGATCGAGAGCGTACAACCATTGCTCTGTATCAGTACAGGCTTAGACGGTATACAGGCCACTCCGTTGACAATGCCTTCCGTCTTTGGTTCAACATCAATCCAACATAATGTCGCTGTCGCAATGTCAGAATTTTCATAGCCTGACTTTGTGGCATATACACTGATAATATAGGTGACAGTTAACTGCACTTCGTTACCACCATATGACTTTATATCAGTATCAGTAATGGTTGACTGAAACTCGGCCCCTTCTGTTTCGCAGTGGTATGTTAGTTTACCCTTTTTATAACTAATAGTGGGTTTTGCGCATTTCTTAGGTGTGGTTCCTCCTCCGCCACCTCCAGTCCCTTCTTCAATATGCAAGAAGTCCTTCCAACCCTCGGCTGCCTTATACTTATCGATGGTGCCCTTTGGTACATACAATGTTCCTTGTCCAAATGTTGTATTACTGAATTGACTATTAGTAGCCGCTTTTCCTGATATTTTAAAAGGGTCTTCAATCAAAGAGACAACAGTAAGAAGTTTTGTGTTGTTAAATGCTCTTAGACCGATAGATTTTACATTTCTTCCTATTGATAAAGCCTCAATACCACTTGCTGAGAAAGCCCCAACTCCTATAGTAGTTACACTATTAGGTATTTCAACATTGTCTAACTTATCACAGCGACAGAAAGCGGCCTGCTCTATTGTTTCTATGTTTTCGCCAAACTTAATAGTTGTAAGATCGTCACAGCTATAAAAAGCGTAGCTACCTATAGAGGTGACAGTATTAGGGAAAGTCACCGTATTTATATTGTTGAAACCCTGAAAAGCATATTTTTTTATTTTTTTAACGCCATTAGGAATGACTAGATTTCGTGTCATAGTTCCATTCAATATTAAACTTGCATGTGCATTACCAGACGGGTTGTCACCACCACTACCAAAGTCAATATTACACCAAGCTTCCAAATCAGATATGTTCACACTCTGTAGTTTTTCGCAAGTTGCAAAAGCGCTTCCACTAATTTTCTGTACACTCTTAGGGATCGTTACGGTAGTTACATTCCAGCACCAGAATCTAGTAAGAGAAGTAACACCATCCTCAATAATGATACTTCGAACATCTTCCCAATATTTCTTCCATGGTTCACTAGAGCTACTAAAATCATACATATCCCCTGTTCCAGAAATAATCAGAGTTCTTGTTGTTTCCACATAGGTCCAAGTAACATTATCCCCACAAGATCCGCTATCATCTGCCCAAGCCAGCACAGGCAGCAACATCATAGCGAGTAATAGCATTTGTTTCTTCATAATTGTGCATTTTTATCTTCTACAATCAATCATAATTGTGCCACCTTGACACTTGTAAACTTGGTTCACTCTAGAATCTCCCTTATAATGGGATTCCAAAGCTTCTCTAAGATTTTCATATTCTGCCTCATCTGCCACATGCTCAATTCTTACATTGATTAAACGACCAGCTGGAGTTACTTTGAAGTCATTATCTTCTGTATATCGAGTATGATCTATACCTCCAAATAACCCATAACTTTCATATGTTGTAGAAAGTTTCTCTACAAAATCGTCAGTAATCTCATAAAGCTTACCATATTTGATATTATTACAGCTGGATAGCAATAATATTATTACAAAACCGATAATGCTCAGTGATTTATGTCGTACCATAATTGTTTAATGTTTTTATTAGATGCCTCACAAAGATTCAGACCCCATCATGTTTCTACATTGATTTATTATTAGGCTATTCCTCTCTCCACACTAAAGGTTCATCAACATGGAATGAAAAAACTGGACGGCCGTATTTATAAACAGGAATATCTATCTTTATATCTTTTGACGATTTGCATTTCTTTATGAAATCTGAACTGTTACGTAAGAAAATTACATTCGAGCTACCATCTGCAGCTTCATTAAAATAATACTTTTTAGGAGATCCCTCATCGAACCTTGCTGTTACATAATCTGTACCATAATAACTTCTTCCGTTTATTTGTCCTTTTGAGATTTCTATGATTACATCATAACCATATTTCTTCATATATCTAACGGTAATATATGAATAGGTTAATCCTTCGTAGGGGAATTCCTGTGAGATGTAATCATCACTTTGAATTCTTGCCCAGATATTTTTGGTGTCACTTATCGGGTCATTATTAAAAGAAAAAGACCAAGTCTTTTTATCAGGCTCAGCAGGAATGGCCGAACCATCAGGTTCTACAGTGTCAACAGCAACACTATCCACTACTTCGGTATAATCTTCTTCTGCAGATGCAGATTTCTTTGACCCTCCACAAGTAGCTACAGCAATTATAAGGATAACAATAGTAATAACTCCTATGAATATAGGAAGCAAGCTAAATTCATCTTTCTTAGGTTCTTGAGGTGAAGAAGACTGTGGCGTTTCTTTGTTGACATTTTCGTTTGTAGGTTCAACAACCTCATCCTTTACTTCTTCAACCTTATTTTCAGATTGATTCTTAAGAGATTCTTTTTTAGCCTTTTCGGCTTTCCATTGTAAGAATTCCTCAAATTCTTTCTGCTCTTCTTCGGTCATAATGTTAGTATTTATTTGTTAGTATTCTTATGAATCTCACATTTGAGTGCCCATTGTATTATTATTAGTTGCCATCATATACGATGGAATTACTTAAGATCGTCTTCGTTGTTCCATCCATATATGTAATGACCAATTTGTTAATTCTCATTTCTGATGCATCACCAGAAGTGTAATGTGTAGCCCTATCCCAACTCCACGATCCTGATTCGAATGGTTCTACGGGGCCAACACCTCGGACATTACCGATAGGTGACTTGCTATATTTTAAAGCACATCTATCACCTACTGCATTGAAAACACTGAAATAGAAATCAACATATTTGATTGTTTTATTAGAAGTGTTGAAAAATGAGAAATGTGACTCTATTCCATTAGCAGAATTGAGATACCATCCCCAATCTTTTATATAACCATATGGTGCAACTTTGGTAATTTCATCCTTAAATTGCAAATATCTAATAAGATTTATCTTTGCAACATCTAAATTGCTTAATATATCATTGTTATTTGCAATAGAATCTCGCCAAATCTCGACATATTCTGTAAACTTCTTGTTCTTTCTAAGTTCATTAGTTATTTCATTGAAATGAATAGCGTTATGAACTTTACCTAACATAACCAATACCGGTTCTTCGCGTAGATAATATATAGTGTCTGAGTTAATGGAAATTACATACAAATTTTGATTTCGATGTAATTCATCGCAAAATCTGCACCTCATTAAAACACCTTCCCCCAAATCTAACTCATGCCAGTCATGTTCTTTTCTATATTCATCTAATTCTTCAAATTTCTTTTGAACAGAAGCAATAGAGTCTTGAATTTGTTGTTCTCTAAGTTTCTTTTTTACTTCAGCTATCGAATCATTCTTTTTATTATAATAATCATCCATCTGTTTCTTTACCTCCTCGAAGTAAGAGGGGAACTCCTTTACATTTATATTCTTTACATTGTGTTTTTTTAAAGTGGATATTAGCTCTTTCTCTTTCTTATTATCGGTGGTAAAGTAGTAACCTATCATATTTTCATTATAGAAATAGTATCTTTTGGCGTCTTTCGAATAACAGAAGAAGTGTTCTTTTCCTTTAATTGTCTTTTGATAATCATCTGCCATTATTACTTGTGGATCGGAATAATTTTCTGGATGATAATAGCCGTCTTTACCTATTTTATATTCAACAAGACATAACGGTCTCATTGAAGAAGTAAGCCTTGGCCTCTCATTGTCAACATATATTTGCCCGAAAGATGTTTTTGAGCATAATAGAAATAGAATATATAAGAAAAGAGTTCCTCTGTTACACAGGGATAGGATAAAAAACATCTTCTTCATATTGTTTTAAATTTTATAGTAGAATATTCCGTCTTATTTATTGATGGTGCAAAGATATGAATTATTCTCTAAAGTTCCAAATTTTGAGGCGTTTTTTTATAATCTCACAGTAGGGACAGTCCTAGGGTTGTGTTAGTCACAGGGACTGGTACTTGGGTATACCCAGATGCCTGTCCTCATGACTACGGATTGCTGCTGCAAATATAAGAAAAGATTTCGATAATAAAAAGGATTTTCCTCTTTTTCTTCAAAAAAAGCTAGAAATAGTTTGTATATTCAGAAAAAAGCCGTATCTTTGCAGCGTGAAAGGAACCTATTAGGATAAGAGCCCCGGTTGGTCCGGCAAGCGACTTATGAAAATAGAAGCACTTTTAAACTCCGTTTAGGACAGGAGTCCCAGTTGCTCTGGCAAACGACCTGTTAAAACGGAGTTCCTTTTTTTAGGTTCTTTACTTCTGCATCAAACATTGCCTGGCTGATAATGGCATAAGGCTTGTAGATTCCTCCATCAGCCATTTTACGCATACAGAGGATGGTCCTGGCACCCAACTCACGGCTATAATAAGAAAAGTATGCTGCCTCAGGATGTTTTCCCACAATCACGGATCGCCATCCCAGATATTCTGCTTTCGAAAGGAATCCAGGTAAATCTCTGGCAAGGGCATTCTTAATTGCATTAAACTTATTGCTTTTTGTACTCTTGCCAACAATTGTTCGTAAGTCAGACTTGGTAATCTCAACATCCATCGTGATTTCGTTTGTAATAGTAAACCGCATGGGGCTGTTCTTTAATGAATCAGCCATCTGTAGCACCTCCTTACGAAGTCGCTTACTCTCACGATAGAAGTCATCTTGAGTTCGTTTTATGTTTTGCATATCTTCTATTTAAAGCAACGCTGTTGCAAAGATAGTAAAAAAACATATACGCTCCAAGAAAAACAGCAAAAATCTTTAGAATTAAACACTCTTTATCCTTATGTAGGTGTAAATAGTAATCGAAAAGTATACCACGATAATAATCGAAAAGTATACCACCTTAATATCATGGCAGGGTCTGGATACTTAGTCACTGGGACTTTAGTACTTGGGGATACCCAGATGCTTGTCCCCATGACTATCTTTCTCAGAAGATAAAGATTCCATCCTTTAAAATGCGTTTTCTTAAACGAGGATTAAGGTTCTGATGATTGCGGACGATATCGACAGAAGATCCTGTAGCCTCCTCCAAAAACTCCTTGGCATCCATTAAAAGGAAAGGATTTGGCGTCTCTGTATCAACAAACAAATCAATATCGCTGCCTTCCTTTTGCTCTCCCCTTGCAGTAGACCCAAAAAGAGACAAAGATGTTATGCCATACTTGTCTTTAAGTATGTTCATATATCTTTTCAGCAGAGCGATACATTCGTCTTTTGTCATATGCGTAATCATTAACGGTGCAAAGATAAGAATAATTTAGAAATGCGCCAAATAATTAGGGAACTTTTTGCTGTTTGTCGTTTTCACGCATCTGATTGAAGACATAACCTACGAGGCTTTTGCCTGCAAATGTACGAAGCAAACAAACCAACATCTGCAGAGGAAGATATCGCCTATCTGATAGGTACCAACGAAGACTTTATCAAGGACAATGGTATGCGCAAAAAAGCAGGCCATCTCCGTATAGGAAGTCTTTTTGTTATAATCTAATTCTACATCTATTGTTTTGCAAGCTGTTTATGCTGGTGCAAAGGTACTAATTTTTTACAATCGCTATTCCTTATACACGATCATATCTGCCAGCTTAAGGAAGTAGTCGTTCGACCAGATATCGAGTTCAGACTCGTCAAAGACATAGCGAAGTACATCCTCCTTCACAACACTTATATCTGTCTCGGAAAGACGCTGCCTCAAAGCCTCAAGAAAGTCATCCATAGACATTTCAATACCATTGAACTCGCTGATTCTTTTTTGCAGGCAAAGTTATAATTTTCCGTTGAGAAAATAAAGAAAAAGCTTACTTAATCTTCCAAAATTAATATTTTTTATCATTAATGCGATTCCGCCCTACTCTTCTTTGAAGGTTCGGTCTCTCTCGAAGGTGATGTCGGAGTAGAGTTCGGGGGAGCCTTTGTAGCTTTCAGGGATGAAGTGGAGGCGGACACCGCGGATGTGCTTCTTGGCACGGAAATCCTTGAGGTTGTCGACCTTCTCGCTCTCGATCTCGAGTTTCAACAGGCCGAAGTTCTTCAGGCGGACCTTGTCGCCCATCTTCAGATGACGCATCACCGTTTCTGCGACAGTCATCATCAGGCCTTCAAGCACACCACCACTGATGCTCATGCCTCTGGAGGCAGCCTCATCAAACAGCTGACGACTCTCGATGGTCTGGTTGTGAACGGCTACGGCCTTGTATTTGCCATAGGTAGGAAGCGTTGGCTTGGTTTCTTTCTTGATCCTGTATCTCATAAGTTTAAATATTTTGATGCAAATTTACACAATTTTCGAGAGAATTCAAGAAAAACCGTCAAAAATACAACAAAAATTAAGATTCTGATGACAAGCAATCATAAAAAATAAAAAAAGATTGAAGAAAATACGGAAATTACTGACATCCGACATAAAATTAAGGTATTTGTCTAATATTCAATGAATTACAATTTTACTTACTGACATAAAACCGACATAAAACCGACATAATACTGACATACTACCGACATAAATCCGTCATTAGAGTGGTCTTTTGGTATCAAGTGGCA
>JAEEGG010019520.1_pt1 | contig 13658 bp, 9 predicted proteins | sample 9134161 | NCBI WGS metagenome assembly JAEEGG01 (sample SAMN16246543, study PRJNA631951) | gut metagenome | biome: gut microbiome; feature: rumen; material: CR-attached | host: Bos | place: Iran: Karaj | collected 2018-10 | reverse complement strand
ACGAGCGCCTGTCCGAACTGATCGGCAAGTCCGGCCGTATCGGACGCAATACCGTCATCCTTTCCAAGTCCGGAATCGGTAAGGTCAATTCGGCCGTCGGGACCTATCAGATGATACAGGAGCACCACCCGGACTGCATCATCTCGACCGGCGTGGCCGGTGGCCTGGGAGAAGGCGTGGATGTGATGGACGTCGTGGCCGGCACACAGATGGCATATCATGACACCTGGTGCGGAGAAGGCAATGCCTACGGTCAGGTACAGGGCCTTCCCCTGTTCTTCGAATCCCATCCGGCCCTGGTCGCGCAGGTAGAGGCGCTTCGCGATACGCCGGGCGCTCCCTGGATCCACACCGGTCTGATCTGCAGCGGCGACCGTTTCATCTCTGATCCGGCCGAAGAGGAATCTATCCTGTGGCATTTCCCGGAAGCTATCGCCGTCGACATGGAGTCTTGCTCCATCGCGCAGGTGTGCTATCTGTACAATGTCCCCTTCATCAGCCTGCGGGTGATCAGCGACTCCCTGAAAGGCGACCGCGGCGAAGCGTATGCCGATTTCTGGGCCACGGTCGGCACCACTTCCTTCTCCGTCGTCCGACAGTTCCTGGAGGCGCTCCCTGCCAAGCTGTAGCCTGCTTTTGATTATTACGGAATTTGTGTAAATTAGCTGAACCTAACCAAAAGGATTCGATATGAAGAAAATACTTCTGGGAGCCGCTGCGCTCCTGTGCCTGGTCTCTTGTTCCTACAGGGTCTTCCCTTCCAGCACGGTGAAAGACATGGTGATGCAGACAGCCGAAGAGGCCGCGGCGAAAGAAAACATCGAGATCTTCCTGTCCGAGCAGGAAGTCTCCGGCCCATACAAACTCATCGCTTTCCTGGAAAATGTATCCCCGTTCCCCGCGAATTCCCTGAAGCAGGCCGTGCTGAAGGCCAACGAGCTGGGAGGCAACGCCATCATCGTCAATTCGATGCGCAGCGTCAAAGTCATTGAGCTGACTGGCAACAAGATACGGAAAGCCGCTCCTACCCGTGAAATTCTTCCGCAGCCCAAACCGGAGACCCGTACTGTTTCGTCCGAGAAGGAACAGTACCGCGTACAGCGAGAGCCTCGCCCTCAGAGGGAGCCGCGGGAGAAGGGCCAGTCCGAATTCGGTAAACTCGTCGACAAGGTGAAGAATGCGCCCATCTTCCAGAAGAAAGAGACTCCCGCTGAAACCACACCCGTCGAGACCAAGCCTGCCGAAAGCAAGACCGTCGTGACCAAAGTCGCCGAAACGGCTCCCGCCAACAGTCCGGTCTTTGACGAAAGCACCTTGCAGTGGTTCACCAGCGGCTATGTCTACAGGGCCAAAGAGCAGGAGCAGATCGAGATCATCGATGCGATGAACGAAGAGATCCGCAATGACCTCAAGGTCTGCAAGACCAAGGCGGAAGCAGACTTCATCACCAAGAAGATCGAACAACTGGAGAAATACAACAATACCCTGCCCATCCCGTCCGGCACCCAGGCCGGCAAGATCAAGGGGTACAGGAATATGCTCAAGAAACTTGCCGCCAAGTTCTAACGGCTACATCCCCGGACGACGGGCGACGATGCGGATGGCTTCCGGATGCTCTGCAAGGAAGTCATCCGTTTCGTTTACCACCAGCAGCAGATAGCCGCCACCGCCGGCACCGGTCATCTTCCAGGCCAGCACATCCTCATCCGCGGCATAGCGGTCGATATAATCTTGCACGCCCGGCTGCATCATCGCCGGGAACATGGCCACCTGGGCCTCAAAAGAAGCCTCATACGCTGCGGCAAAAGCTTCCAGGTCCCGGGCCAAAATCGCGGTCCAGCAACGGTCTGCGGCGGCGGCAAGCGCCTGGGCCCCTTCCGCATTCACCTGTTTCCCCTCAACGACGGAACAATGCTCCCTGCGGGGGAACATCGGCACCAGGCAAAGGTGACTCTCCAGCCAGGACAAGACTTTTTCATCCGTACAGGACTCGATGCGCTCCGGCCAGAAATGACAGTCGTAGAAATGGCGGGTCAGGCCCGGCATGCAGATGCCGATGGCATCCTGCGCCCCGCTGATGAAGCCGTTGGAGCGTTCCGGGTCATTTTCGAAACAGAAGACAAGTTTGGCCAACATTTCGGGCTCCATATGGGGCAGCTGATAAGGCCATATCTTGCGGATGTTGTTGCGCGTGGAAGTCGCCAGTCCGCAGCGGTTCTGGATCTCGAAAGTCGGTTCGATGCTGAGCGTCAGGGCCCAGCCGGAGGCATACTTGCTGACATAAGGCTGGTCGATCCAGGTGCCGGCGAGGTCCACGCGGGTCGGGATCTGGCAGGGGCTTTTCTTCAGGTCGGTCGAGCTGCGGGCCGCAAGACCCGGCTCCGGCGTGCGCTCCAGCACCACATACTCGATGCCGCGGGACTCGCAGAGGCGGCGTTTCTCATCATTGCCGCCGTCACTGTTGACCACGAAAATATCCGGCTTGACGATGTCCAGCGTCGGGACGAAATCCATGATTCCGTGCCCTGCATTGATGTAAGCGTCTTTGACATAACGGATCGCCTTGACCATGAAGAGACGCTCCTGTTCGGAATACACCGTCTTATGGTGCTTGTAATCCAGGATCGTCGCATCACTGCCGATGCCTACATACAGGTCTCCGTAGGAGGCTGCCTGCTTGAAAAACTCTACATGACCGCTGTGCAGCAAGTCGTAACATCCGGAAACAAATACTTTCTTTGCCATATGCTATTTCTTCTTTTCAAATGAATAACGGATGCCCAGGGACGCTCCGACGTTCTTGGGCAGGACCTCGCCATAATCGGCGAACAGCCCGTAAACGAGATGGAGGCCCGGTACGCCCAAGATGCCGTCGACCGTCCCGTTGAACGCTGCGCTGAACTGATGGAGCGCAGTCTCGGAGACGCTCCCCCAGGGACGCTGCCAAGCCGATTCTCCGGCATAGGGGTTCACATAGGTCCCATAGTTGCGGCTGTATGTGAGCATCAGCCTGTAAGGGTGCTTGCGCCACAACTTCCCGGACAGGCCCAGATGGTGCGCACGGAGCCGGTTATTCTCTACACCCAGCGTGCGGAGTCCGCGGCTCCACGTGCCGGCATGCGTCCCGGCCGGGAAAAAGAGAGGCTCGCCGACCGTACGGCCGAAATGCGTCCAACCGGAACGATATTCGCCATTATTGAAATAATCATCTATTCCCGTCGTCTTGCGGATGCCGGGCGCGTAGGGGCTTTCCTCTCCCCCGAACCATTCTATATTGACCGGACCGGACTGGACACGCGTGTAATGGTACTCGAAGACGATATCGGAGATCCATCGGTCTTTGTCATCCCATCCAAAATGCAGGGTATTGACCCCGTCCGGGAAATTTTGGAGTCCCATTCCGGAACCGTCGTCATAGGGGATGTCATGCTGGGCGGTCAAATGCCAGCCGTCGCCCCGATAATCCGCCCTGACCATCTCTCCGCCCCGCTGGTCGCCGATGACATTGAGCTGGTCCGTCATATCGCCCGAGGCGTTCGCAGGCCGGCCGAAGATGACGCGCAGATAATTCTCCAGATTGACAGGCATGGAGGCATGGTCGGGATGGGTTCCGCCCCACATCGCAAAATGGTCCAGCGATGCGCTCAGGCTCAGACGCTCGCCGATGTCGCCCCTCAACCCCACTTGCGTGCGGTGGACCAGCGCTCCCTGCACATAACGGAGGTCCTGCGTCTTGTAATCTCCGAAGGCCCCGTACAGCCACAGATGCCGCCCGGTCCAGGGAATGGCGACCGGTTCCAGGCTCAACAGCCAGCCGGGCATGGTCCGCGCATTGCCGCTCTCCACGATATGGCCGCCCGTGACTGAAAGCGAGCCCAGCGAAGGATCGGCAGCCATGAAATCCTGACTGCGGCGCTTCTGTCCCAGATCCAGCGTAAAAGCCTTCCAACGCGCGCTGGCGTAGAGTTCATCCACCATGGGGTGGAAGGGAGAAGAGGCCGGATCCAATGCATCATCATATAGATTAGCGGCGAGGGACGCACCCCAGCGCCACTGGAATGTCTTGCTTTCGTCGAAAGGCATCCCGGCCTGCACCCACGCCAGGGACCCGGAGGATTCCGGCATCAGGCCATACTGCCCTGTTGTCGCCCAGAAAGGTAGGTTACCGGACGAGGAAAGCGTGCCTAACAGCAGGAGAGAGACGAAAAAATCATTCATACGCCGTATCCGTTAAAGGTAACCCTTACACTTGCGCCAGACCAGATGCCAGGTCTTCCAAAGCGGGCTCCAAAGCACCTCTGACGGATAATCGGCCAGGAAACGGAAGAAACGGGCGGCGAGACCGCCTCTTCGCTGATCCGCATGGCCGAAATTGCCGGACAGCAGGATGTCGTCCAGAAGACGGGCGCCCCGCCGAGGGTCTACGGCAAACAGCGCCGGACAGCCCGGACTGCCGAACAATTCCCGCTCGACATACGCCAAGGCTTCTCCAAGACGGAGAAGTCCCAGCCTTTCCGCAAGGCCACGCACTTCGGTCTGCTCCACCACAGAGAGTGATTTCATGATATAATGGTGGTCCATCACCTGCCGCAGGCCGACCCCTTCATTTATAATATGCTTGCTGATGTGCAATAGCGAGAAAAGGGCGGCAAAGGCCGGCTTCGGATAACGGAAGCCCAAGGCATCGTCCCCGGCCATATCCCAGGCTTTTGCCTGCGCCTCGAAATAACGCTGGAGCGCGCGGTTCCGGAAGGGATTGTACATGAATGCCGGCAGGAAATGGATTTCCGTCTCTACATCTTCGAAGAACCGGGCCTCCACATGGTGATACACAGGCCGCCGGAGCGGATACCGGCCTTTCAGGTACGCGAGCACCTTCTCCCGTCCGCCGGGAACCCAGAGATCGCTATCTCCGCTTTGCCGCAGGGTGGGATCCGGATAGAGACGGGCCACCCCCTGCCCCTTCAAAACCGCAGAGCGGAAACCGGCTTCCGAGAAGATTGCCGTCAATTCCCGGCTGCGCTGATCCACGAGCGCATTGCGCCGCACAGCTTTGGTCCGGTCCATCATCCAGCGGCGGCATTGGTCGCGGGAGGGCATCTGCTCCTCCGGCAAGACATCCAGCGCCCGGAACAGGACCCCGGACGCCGATTGCTCCCCAGCCGTCTTATACAACCTGTCCCATTCCGCCTCCGAAGGAGCAGCGTCAAAAGACGCACGCGCCCCCGTAGCGATCCGGACCAGTTGGAAGAACAGCGGAACCATCATGAAACGAGAACTTTACAGGCCCCAGTCGGAAGCTTTATAGCTATCCTTCGGCGCATTGGGGACATGGACGAAGAACTCCAGGCCGGTCAATGCCTCAATATCGCTGACACGATAAAGGTCTTGCGCCGAGGGTTCATGCTGATGATTTGAGCGGTGGGTCAGGATGACGCCTACACATTTCAACTCTTCCGAAGTACACTCGTCCACCCGCTTGCCTGTATTGCCGTTCTTTGTACGCAGGAGAACCTTGTACCAGGCTGTCGGAACCTGGAAACTCTTTCCGTCTCCGTTGGTCCCGGTCTTTTTCGTCACGGTGTTCCCATAGCGGTCGGTGAAGATCTCGAAAATACAACCGATCACCTGATAAAGCGTATCCGCGCACCACTGCCCGTCCACCATCTCTTCCAGATTGTTCCAGGCACCGCCTCCGGTGTTGAATCCCGACTGTAACTGGGCTCCTATGTTCGAATAGTAAAACACCTGCTTGTTCGTGGCCACCGATACCGTACGGTCCGAGGATCCCAGCATATGGCCGCGGGTGTAGCCTGTGAACTTTGCACTTTGTTCACAATTGATGGCAGGGTCGTTCCGATAAGAATCATTTCTCCCGGAACTGCCCTTGTAGGAAACGTGCATCGGTGCAGCGACCCAGACGGGATGCCGCATGCTCTTGGAATAGCAGGCGGAGAAATTGCGGATCGACGGGGCGTCGGCGCGCATCGTCCAGGAATAATAATAGTCCGGATTGTCGTCGTCGATGCCGTTGTGGTCCACATCCTTCTGGGCAGGCAGTTCGAACCAGCCGCGTCCGCCGCTGCCCGCGCTCTCGCTCTCCGTACGGAAACTCTTGAGCGTTCCGGTGTAGGTCACCCCGTCAACTACGATATAGGGCTGATAATAATACAGCGTGCCTTCTTCGAGCCCGGTCAGCTCGGCGGTGAATGTACCGCTGCTGCTGAGGGCGTCCGTCGAGCGGACAGTGATCCCCAACGACTCCGTCTTACCGTAGCGGAATCCGGCTTGTGAAGGCACGGATGTGACACTCTGATAAGAAGCGGTCAGACGGGCGGCGACCGTGCTGCGGGTCAGGATCCCGGAGGAAGTGATTGCCGTCTCTTCCTCCTGTCCATCCCCGGACGGGCCCCGGAAGAGCGTCGCCTGAGTACCAGTAGCACCAGAATAGGTACGGAAGCCGGAAGTACCATTCAGCCTTAAGATACGCTCAGGGTACTGGGCAAGCTTGATCTTTACCAACCCGTCGCTGCCATATTCAAATGCCCAAAGAAAATCTGTATCGGAAGAGAACGGCTCCGAAGTGCTAGTCTTAATGCCGTCATTGGAGTTGGTCGACCCCAGATAGTTACCATTCGCGAATTTCAGGGAATAGTACTGCGTCCCGGAGACTTTGGCCACGGTGACTTCATATTCCTTCGTCGTAGAAGTGCGTGCAATCTTTCCGCCGGAAACGGAAACCGGCTTATGCTGCAACCACTTACTGCTCACCGTACCATTCGCCGCATAAGCATCGCCCGCCACGATGAGATAATGGCCGGACCAGTCGTCATAACTCTTGTCTACCTTGACATACTCATCCGCTTCCGGCGTACGCCATTTGCTTTCAGGGATGGAGAACGCGCCGAGACTGATATTCTCATTCCGGTCCAGATAAAGGGGAACGGGATTGGAGTAAGAGGCCGTAGCGCCGTCCTTATCCGTAAACACGACCTTCAGGCCGCCAAAAGACCCGGGTAATACTACGGCATAATAAGTCTGCCCCGAACTGAAGTTCCCGGAGAGCGTCACGGAGTTGTAAGCCCCTTCTCCATAGGCTTCCACGGAAGGGGCATTCCCGTCGTCCGACATCAGGGAAACCCGTCCGCTCATTGGATTGCCGGACGCACTGATTTTCACGCTTTTGACGGTATGCGACGTGCTGAAAGAGAAAGACAGCAAGCCACCGACATTTCGGAAATACAGGTCTCCGCCCGCCTCGGTATAGGCAACGGCCAAATTGGCTCCGGGTCCGAAGGAACCGGCCACCGCAGTCTGTTCCGAAGGCAGCGTAGCCACCAGGGTCTCGCCTCCATCCTCAATGACCGCATCCGCTTGATAAGGATACAAGGCCACATAATACTGGTCAGCCGGCGCCATGCCGGAGAAAGTGGCCATCGTGCCCGCAGCCGCCGAATTGGAGAAACGGTTGTTGGATGCTGATGTCTTGTCAAAGACACTGATCTCATCCGTTGTGCTCCACTGGATAGAGCGGTGGTCAGTTCCCAAGGAAGTCCGGCTCAAGGCATCCGTTTCCGTATAGGCACGGAAACGCATCTCACGGACGACACCTGAAGGCTCGGGGCTCAGACAAGAGCCGAAAACCGACAGCGCGGTCAGCAGGGATAATAACATTCTCTTCATATCCATCCTCCTCATTCCCAATCATCCCGGCCTTCAAACTCTCCTTCCTCCGAGAAGGATTCACCCGTACCGCTCGTACACAGGGCGGACTGCTCCTCCATCTCGAGTTCGGACAAGTCCGGCTGCAAATAGGGGCATTTCATAGTTTCTAATAATCAGAGATATCTAACTAAATCAGATATACATGTTCACAATCGCCTCGTAGAGCTCCTGCTTGCCGGAGGTCTGCTTCGGCTCGCCGTTCTTCTTGGCATAGGCGACGGCATCTTCGAGGGTCAGCTTGCCTTCCTCAAAATCCTTGCCGATACCGCTGTCGTAGGAAGCATAACGCTCCTTGAGCATCGCGGGGAGCTCGGATTTCTCCAGGATGTCGGCAGCTGCCAGCAAGGCGCGGGCCATGCTGTCCATGCCGCTGATATGAGCGATCAGGATATCCTCCAAGTCCGTGGAATTGCGGCGGGTTTTGGCGTCGAAATTGGAACCGCCCACCAGGCCGCCGGCGCGGATGATCACCATCATCGCCTGGGTCAGTTCATAGATATCGATCGGGAACTGGTCCGTGTCCCAACCGTTCTGATAATCACCGCGGTTGGCATCGATCGAGCCCAGGAGACCCGCATCGGCGGCACACTGCAGTTCATGCTCGAAAGTGTGGCCCGCCAGGGTGGCGTGGTTCACTTCGATATTGATCTTGAAATCCTTGTCCAGGCCGTGTGCGCGCAGGAAACCGATCACGGTCTCCGTGTCCGCGTCATACTGGTGCTTGGTCGGCTCCATCGGCTTCGGCTCGATCAGGAAGGTGCCCTTGAAGCCCTTGCCACGGGCATAGTCACGCGCCATGCGGAGCATCGTGGCCATGTGCTCTTTTTCCCGCTTCATATCGGTGTTGAGCAGGCTCATGTAGCCTTCGCGGCCGCCCCAGAAGACATAGCATTCACCGCCAAGCTCGATCGTGGCGTCCAAGGCGTTCTTGATCTGAACCATCGCCCGCGCCGCGACGTCGAAGTCCGGATTGGTGCTGGCGCCGTTCATATAGCGCTTGTGGCCGAAAACGTTGGCCGTACCCCAGAGCAGCTTGATGCCGGTCGCGGCCTGCTTCTCTTTGAGATAGGCAACCACCTCCTTGAGGTTGGCCTCATACTCTTCAATGGTCGCCGCTTCATCGACCAGGTCCACATCGTGGAAACAATAATAGCCGATGCCCAGCTTCTGCATGATCTCGAAGCCGGCGTCGACCTTGTGTTTCGCGCGCTCGACGGCAGTCGCTCCCTCGTTCCAGGGGAATTGTTTGGTACCGGGACCGAACTGGTCGCTGCCCTCGGCGCAGAGCGTATGCCACCATGCCATCGCAAACTTGAACCAGTCTTTCATGGGACGGCCGGCGACGATGCGCTCAGGCTCATAATAATGGAACGCCCTGGGATTCTTGGACTCTTTGCCCTCAAAGGGGATCTTTCCGAAATCGGGGAAATATTCTTTCATAGTGTTTATAATGATTTATTCAACAATTCTTTCCAATTCTGATAAGCTGCCTCGAGAGCTTCCTTCCACTCGGCGCGGGGCTGGACCTCGCCGACCCGCTCCAGCGTCGCGAAGGCCTCCGCGGGCGACTTGTAAAATCCGGCGCCCAGCGCGCCGCCGCGGGCAGCTCCCAGCGAGCCGTCGGTATCGTACAACTGGATATTGGCGCCGCAGAGGGTCGCCAGGGTCTCGCGGAACAGCGGACTGAGGAAAAGGTTCGCCTTGCCGGCGCGGATGACCTGCAGGTCCAGGCCGAGGTCGCGCATCACGTCGATGCCGTAACGGAAGGAGAACGCAATGCCCTCCTGCGTGGCGCGCAAGAGGTGCGGAGTGCCATGCCGGACCAGGTCAAGGCCGGACAGGGCAGCCCCTACGTTGCGGTTGCCCAGCACGCGCTCGGCGCCGTTGCCGAAAGGAAGGATCAGCAGGCCGTCTGACCCGGCGGGAGCCTTTTCAGCAAGCTCATCCATCTCGGCATAACTCATCCCGGGCGCGACCTGGCGATGCATCCAGCTGTTGAGGATGCCGGTGCCGTTGATGCACAGCAGCACGCCGTAGCGGTGCGCGTCAGGACGGTCGTTGACATGCAGGAAGGTATTGACACGGCTCTGCGCATCCGCCTTGGGTACGTCGGTCACCCCGTAGACGACACCGCTCGTGCCACCGGTGGCCGCCACCTCGCCGGGCTCAAGGACGTTGAGGGAGAAGGCGTTGTTAGGCTGGTCGCCGGCACGGTATGCGATCGGTGTGCCCGCAGGGATCCCCAGCATCTTCTCCGCCGCCTCATTTGTGCGGGCGGCCACGCCGATCGAGGGGACCGTATCCGGGATCAGGGCAGGGTCGATGCCATAGTAATCAGCCACGAAATCTGCCCTGCGCGCCTCCTTGAAATCCCACAGGATCTGCTCGGACAAACCGGTCGCCGTCGTAGCCACCTCGCCGCTGAGTTTATAGACGATATAGTCGCCAGGAAGCATGAACTTCCACACCTTCGCATACTTCTCAGGCTCATTGCGCTTCACCCAAGCCAGCTTGCTGGCGGTGAAGTTGCCGGGGGAATTGAGCAGGTGCTCCATGCACTTCCCATAGCCTATCCCCTCCAGCGCCTCGGCACCGATCTCCACAGCCCGGCTGTCACACCAGATGATAGAGTCCCGGACGGGGCGGGCCTTCTTGTCCACAGCCACGAGTCCGTGCATCTGATAGGTGATACCGATGCAGGCGACCTCCCCCATCTTATAATCAGCGGACATCTCCAGGATACCGTCGCGGATATATCCCCACCACATCTCCGGGTCTTGCTCCGCCCAGCCCTTCTGCGGGGAGCGGATCGGAGCTTCGGTCCGGGGGTTGGTCACGGATTTGACACATTTGCCGGATGCGATGTCCAGCAGGGAAACTTTGACGGATGAAGATCCGATATCGATACCGAGAGAATACATATCAGTTTGGCTTTGACATATCTTGACAAATTTACGAAAACAATCCGTCATTACAAACGAAAAAATGCTACCTTTGTACACCTAACATACGACGATTATGATCGGAAAACAGTCCCTCTTGGCGGCGATGGCCGCCGCGTTTGTTTTAGCCGCAGCAGCGGCCGTCCCCGTATCCGCCCGGAAAGGCGATCCCGTATTCAGCGCAGCCTCTTCCCGCCTGAGCAAGACTGCCCCACAGGACCGCAATTATGAGCAGGTCCTTTCCTCCGTCAAGGAGCATGGGGGTCCCTGTGTCTGGAAGATGCAGCAGATCGGAAAGGTAGCCGATGCGCCAGAAAAGGTGTCCGCGCCCGGCTACGACGTCTCCGGCTGGATGGACGCCATCGTCCCCGGTACCGTTCTCCACTCGCTGGTCGAGAACGGCGTCTACCCCGACCCGTACTACGGCGACAACAACCGGCTGGACAAGGGACTGATCCCGGATCTCGCCAAAGCGGGACGCGACTTCTATGCCTACTGGTTCCGCACGACGCTGTCCTTCCCGGGCGAAAAAGACCCGGGGAAATTCACCTGGCTGCAGTTCGACGGAGTCAATTATCATACTGAGGTCTGGATCAACGGCCGTCTCGTGACGACCTGGTCCGGCATGTTCTGGCAGGAGAAAGTGGATATTTCCGAATTCATCCGTCCCGGAGAAGAGAATGTCCTCGCCGTCAAGGTCCTGCCCATCGACTCCCCCGGTACGCTGATGGGACGCAGCTGGGGCCCCGTCAACGAGTGGCACAACGGCGGCGACGGCTGGATCGGCCGCAATGTCACGATGCTGATGACCGCCGGCTGGGATTTCACCTTCTACGACGGCATCCGCGACCGGAATACCGGCATCTGGAAAGATGTCAAGCTCTATACGACCCGCGAGGCGGCGCTCGAGTCCCCCTTCGTGCGTTCTTCCCTGGACCACCCCGGCTATGACACGGCCCGCGAAACCGTCTCCGTGGAAGTGCGCAACAATACGATGGGCAACCTCGACCTCACCGTCGAAGGAGAGATAGAGGGCACCGGCATCCGCTTCTCCAAAGAGGTGAAACTCGTCCGCAAAGAGAAACAGGAGATCGTCTTTACGCCGGAGGACTTCCCGCAGCTTGTCATCCGCAACCCCAAGCTCTGGTGGCCGGTCAACAAGGGTCCCCAGAACCTCTATAACCTCACCGTGAGAGCCGTCATCCGCGGCACCACTGTGGACCAGGTCAAGCTGCGTTTCGGCATCCGCGAAGTGAGGGCCGACCGCAACACTCCGGACAAGTCCAAAACCTTCTATGTCAACGGGAAACAAGTTTTCATCCAGGGTACCAACTGGATTCCGGAAGCGATGTGCCGCAGCAACGACAAACGCATGTATGCAGAGCTTCGCTACACTGCCCAGACCGGCATCAACATGCTGCGCCTCTGGGGCGGCGGCATCACGGAGTCCGATTACTTCTACTCCCTGTGCGACGAGCTGGGCATCCTCGTATGGGAGGAGTTCTGGATGACCGGTGACACCCAGCATCCCGTGGACCAGGGCCTGTATCTGAAGAATGTCGCATCCGCCGTCAAGCGCACACGCACGCATCCGTGCCTTGCCTTCTATGTATCCTCCAACGAATCCACCTACACCCAGGGCGCTCCGGAACTCATCCAGGCGCTGGACGGCACGCTCCCCTACCAGATGCAGAGCGAATGCGACGGCATCCACGACGGCAGCCCTTATAAGCAGGTCAACCCGATGACCTATTATGAGAACACCGCCTCCGATCGCGGCAGCCGCATCGACGGATTCAATCCCGAATACGGCGCCCCCTGCCTCCCGACGGCCGAATGCCTGAAGGAAATGATGGATGCGAAGGACCTCTGGCCTATCAACAAGGAGGTCTGGGACTACATGGACGGAAACGGTTTCGACAAGATGGCCACGCTCTACAAGGAACTGACCGACCAGTACGGACGTTCCAACAACATCGACGAATATGCCGAGCGCGGACAGATGGTCGGCGCCGTCAACTATAAGGGCATCGCCGAGGTCTGGCGTTATAACAAGCTCGGCTGGGGCGACCGTTTCGCTTCCGGTTATCTTTTCTGGTACCACAACAGCCCGAACCCGCAGGTCCAGGGCCGCATGTGGGACTGGACCCTGGAGCCGACCGCTGCCCTGTTCGCCATGGCCAACGCCACCGAGCCGGTGCATCCGCAGTTCGATTTCCTGAAGAACACGGTATCCGTCTCCAACGAGTGCTTCCGGCGCTATGACAACTGCCGCCTGACGGTCGAAGTCATCGATGTGCTCGGCCGCAAGGTCTGGAACGCCGAAGAGCGGGTCAATGTGCCCGAAGACGCTACGGTATGCGACATCCTGAAGGTCAAGTTCCCGCTGGATGTCTATCCCGTCCACTTCATCAAACTCCGCCTCCTGGACGCGGCCGGCAACCAGCTGGGCAGCAACTTCTACTGGCGTTCCACCGACAAATACCGCGGCCGCGAGACCGTCAGCGGCCCTTGCGCCGCCAGTTTCAACGCCATCAATTCACTCCCCTGGATTAAAGTCGGCGCCACGGTTTCGACCGGCAAAGACAAGGAGGGAGAACATGTGGTCACGGTCAAGCTCCAGAACAAGAACAAGGGCGTCGCCTTCTTCACCCGCCTTCAGTGGCTGGGAGCGGACGGCAAGCCTGTGCGTCCTTCCTTCTACAGTGACAACTTCTTCAGCATGATGCCCGGCGAGACCCGGACAGTCAACATCAACAACGACCTGTCCGACCTTCCGTCTGGAACCTACACCCTGGTCGTCGGCGGCTTCCATCAGAAAGAGCAGCGTTTCACGGTGAAGATTTAAGGCGAAGTTTTTGAAAATCGGATATTTATCCCTATATTTGCAGCCCTTTGCGGAAAGTCCGCGGAGGGCTTAATTATTAATTTATTATCAATCAAAATGTTAAAGCAGTACGAAACCGTTTTCATTGCTACTCCCGTTTTGTC
>JAEEGG010019518.1_pt1 | contig 13658 bp, 16 predicted proteins | sample 9134161 | NCBI WGS metagenome assembly JAEEGG01 (sample SAMN16246543, study PRJNA631951) | gut metagenome | biome: gut microbiome; feature: rumen; material: CR-attached | host: Bos | place: Iran: Karaj | collected 2018-10 | reverse complement strand
TGCCGCCCGAAAGGATGTTGCCCGAGGTGGTTGACATCTGGATGGAGCAGACCCCCTCGCAGGAGATTGCCGAGTGGGCTGCCGCCAATCTCTATCAGCATCTCGACTATGCGCCCATGCTGGCCTTCAAGTGGATTTCGAGCGACAAGGAGCTGCCTCAGATTTGCGGCTACCAGCTGCTGGCAAGGCTCTTCATGAAAGGACAGGAACCCAACGAGCGCGGCATTCACGAGTTCATCGACCAGGCCCTGACAGCCCTTCGCGACGACTCGCTCGGTGTGCGCCATGCGGCCCTGAATTGCATGCGGCGGTTTGCAATGCTGAGCGAAGACCATGAAAAAATTGCAAATAGTGCAATGAAAACACTTAATTTAGAACTTTTTTAAACAAATTGCGCGCTTTTCTGAAATATAATTCGTATTTTTGCACCACTTTGCAAGGATTTCTACGAACAACAGATGAAGGAAAGTGTGACAGCTGCTGTGAGGCAAATACTTACAGACTATCTTCATGAGAACAAGTTGCGGAAGACGCCCGAGCGCTTCGCGCTGCTCGATGCCGTGTACAGCTTCAGCGGCTTCTTCTCGGTGCAGGAATTGGAGGACTATCTTGAAGCCCATCATTTCCACGTCAGCAAGGCAACCATGTACAACACCCTGAATCTGTTTATGCGCATGCGACTGGTGAACTGCCACCGGCTGGAGTCGGGAACAAGATACGAGGCAGGCTATGCCAACAGCAGCCATTGCATGCAGATATGCACGATGTGCGGCAAGACCACCGAAGTGAAGTCGCCCGAGCTGACGGCTACCATCCAGACCGTCAGGCTGAAGCGCTTCCGCCGTGAGGGATTCTCGCTCTACATCTACGGCACTTGCAGTTCGTGCCAGGCAAAGCTCACCCGAGAAAAAAACAAAAGAACAAAAAATAAGTAATAAAGAAAATGCAAAAAGGTAAAGTTGATGTGCTCCTCGGCCTACAATGGGGAGACGAAGGTAAAGGTAAGGTTGTGGACGTGTTGACGCCCCAGTATGATGTAGTAGCACGCTTTCAGGGTGGTCCCAATGCCGGCCACACGCTGGAATTCGAGGGCGAGAAATATGTGTTGCGCTCCATTCCGTCGGGTATTTTCCAGGGCGGCAAGGTGAACATCATCGGCAACGGCGTGGTGCTGGCTCCCGATTTGTTCATGAACGAGGCCAAGGATTTGGAGAAAAGCGGGCACGACCTGAAGAGCCGCCTGCACATTTCTAAGAAGGCCCATCTGATTATGCCTACACACCGCGTGCTCGATGCCGCCTACGAGGCCCAGAAGGGAAAGAGCAAGGTGGGCACCACAGGTAAGGGCATCGGTCCGACCTATACCGACAAGATTTCGCGCAACGGACTGCGCGTGGGCGACATCTTCGAGAACTTCGAGCAGAAATATGCCGCCCATAAGGCCCGCCACGAGGCCATTCTGAAGTCGCTCAACTATACCGACTACGACATCACCGAGGTGGAGAAAGTGTGGATGGAAGGTATCGAGTACATGAAGCAGTTCCAGATTGTGGACTCCGAATACGAAATCAACCAGATTCTGAAGTCGGGAAAGAGCGTTCTCTGCGAGGGCGCCCAGGGCACGCTGCTCGACGTCGACTTCGGTTCATACCCCTTCGTGACCTCTTCCAACACCATCTGCGCCGGAGCATGTACCGGACTGGGTATCGGTCCTAACAAGATCGGCGAGGTGTTCGGCATCATGAAAGCCTATTGCACACGCGTGGGTGCCGGACCGTTCCCCACCGAGCTGTTCGACGAGACAGGCGCCAAGATTCGCGACCTTGGCCACGAGTATGGTGCCGTTACGGGCCGTGAGCGCCGTTGCGGATGGATCGACCTGGTGGCCCTTCGCTATGCCATTGCCATCAACGGCGTCACCCAGCTCATCATGATGAAGAGCGACGTGCTCGACGGCTTCGACACCATCAAGGCATGCGTGGCCTACAAGCAGAACGGTGTGGAGATCGACCATTTCCCCTATAGCATCGAGGAAGGCATCGAACCCATCTACAAGGAACTGCCCGGATGGAAGACCGACATGACGAAGTTCACCTCGGAAGACCAGTTCCCCAAGGAGTTCTCCGACTACATCAAGTTCCTCGAGGCCGAGCTGGAGACCCCCATCAAGATTATCTCCATCGGTCCCGACCGCGACCAGACCATCGTCAGACAATAATATAATAAGGTGTATTTTTGAATAATGGCACAGAAACCGAATATTCCTAAAGGAACGCGCGACTTCTCTCCCATGGAGATGGCCAAGCGTAACTATATTTTCAATACCATCAAGGACGTGTATGCCCTCTATGGCTTCCAGCAGATTGAGACGCCTGCCATGGAGACCCTCGGGACGCTGATGGGAAAGTATGGCGAAGAGGGCGACAAGCTGCTCTTCAAAGTGCTCAACAGCGGCGACTATCTGAACAAGATTGACGACCGCGAACTGCTGGAACGCAACTCGCTCCACCTGGCCGCCCGCCTGTGCGAAAAGGGACTGCGCTACGACCTGACGGTGCCCTTTGCACGCTATGTGGTGATGCACCGCGAAGAGCTGCAGCTGCCTTTCAAGCGCTATCAGATTCAGCCCGTGTGGCGCGCCGACCGTCCGCAGAAGGGGCGTTATCGCGAGTTCTACCAGTGCGATGCCGACGTGGTGGGTTCCGACTCGTTGCTCAACGAAGTGGAGCTGATGCAGATTGTGGACACCGTCTTCACCCGCTTCGGCGTCCGCGTGCAGATAAAAATCAACAACCGCAAAATCCTTTCGGGCATTGCCGAGGTGATTGGTGCTGCCGACAAGATTGTGGATATCACCGTTGCCATCGACAAGCTCGACAAGATTGGCATCGACAACGTGAACCAGGAACTGCGCTCCGACGGACTCTCGGAAGAGCAGATAGAGAAGCTGCAGCCCATCATCTCGCTGGCCGGAACCAACGAGCAGAAGCTCGCCGTCATTGCCGGTGTGCTGAAGGATTCCGAGACCGGACTGAAGGGCGTGGAAGAGACGAAGTTTATTCTTGACGCGCTGAAGACCTCGGGACTGAAGAACGAAATCCAGCTCGACCTGACGCTGGCCCGCGGACTGAACTACTACACGGGTGCCATCTTCGAAGTGAAGGCCCTCGACGTACAGATAGGAAGCATCACCGGCGGAGGTCGCTACGACAACCTGACGGGCATCTTTGGCATGCCGGGACTGTCGGGCGTGGGCATCTCGTTTGGTGCCGACCGCATCTTCGACGTGCTCAACCAGCTCGACCTCTACCCCAAGGAGGCCGTCAACGGCACCCAGCTGCTGTTCATCAATTTCGGCGCTGCTGAGACCGCCTATTGCCTCCCCGTTGCCGCCATGGCCCGCCAGTCAGGCATCCGCACCGAGGTGTTCCCCGATGCCGTGAAGATGAAGAAGCAGATGAGCTATGCCAACGCCAAGCAGATTCCGTTTGTGGCCCTTGCCGGCGAGAACGAAATCAGCCAGGGCAAGTTCACCCTGAAGAACATGGTCAGCGGCGAGCAACGACTGCTTACACCCGAAGAACTGATTAGCGAGATTACGAAATGAAGACCACACGCATCTTTCTGGCAGCCATCACCCTGCTCATGCTGACCAGTGCGTTCACCATGAGGAAGACCGTCACGGTGTTCATGATAGGCGATTCCACCATGGCCAACAAAGACACCACGGGCGGCAAGCAGGAGCGCGGCTGGGGCATGATGCTTCAGCAGTATTTCAAGAGCGGTGTGGTGGTCGACAACCATGCCGTCAACGGCCGCTCGTCGAAGAGTTTTATCGACGAAGGCCGCTGGGATGTCGTGCTCAGTAAGATGAAGCCCGGCGACTATGTGATTATCCAGTTCGGGCACAACGACGAGAAGCCCGCCGCCGACCGCCATACCGACCCGGGCACCACCTTCGATGCCAACCTGCGCCGCTTTGTGCTCGAGAGCCGGGCCCGCGGCGGCATCCCCATTCTGTGCAATGCCGTGGTGCGCCGCAACTTCTACCGGCAGGTCGACAGCAGCGTCGACGACGAGTCGTTGCGCAACACCACCTACGAAGACGAGAAGGTGAACAGCGACACCCTCATCGACACCCATGGCGCCTATCTGCTGTCGCCCAGGAACGTGGCACGTGAGCTCAATGTTCCCTTCATCGATGCCAACCGCGTCACCCACGATCTGGAGCAGGGCATGGGCATAGAGGGCAGCCGCCGCCTGCACATGTGGTTCAGGCCCGGCGAGCACCCCTCGGTGCCCAAGGGCCGCAAGGATAACACCCACTACAATGTGTACGGAGCCACCGTCGTGGCAGGGCTCCTGGCCGAGGAAATAGCCCATCAGGTGCCGGCCCTGAAAAAGAAGATGGATATTAAGAAAATAAAAAAACTGAAGAAAAGATTGAAATAATTACAAATTTGTTTGGAACTTTAACCGAATTATAATAACTTTGCAAAAAACAAAAAGATGGCACGAAACAACATTACTCACAATGCTGCCACCAAAAGACTATTGGATTGCGGCATAAAACCGTCGATACAGCGGGTAGAGATCATGAATTATCTGATGACACACTTCACGCATCCCACCGTTGAAGAAGTATATACAGCGCTCTGTCCGAAGATTCGGACGCTGAGTCGCACCACGGTCTATAACACGCTGAGGCTCTTCTCCGAGCGCAAGGCCGCCCTGATGATTACCATCGACGAGCACAGGGTCTGCTACGACGGCGACACCCATCCGCACGTTCACTTCTATTGCAAGGAATGTGGAAAGGTGATGGATTTCATGGACGAGTCGGCTCCCGCCATGCAGGCCGCCATCGAGATTGAAGGCAACCTTGTCGACGAGATGCAGCTCTACTACAAGGGCGTTTGCGCCGAGTGCCGCCAGCGCATGGCTGCGAAAGTCTCTTGAACAGATGTGAATTCCGAGTTTATTCAACTATATTTTAACCAAAAAATCAAAAACATTATGAAGAAAAAGTTTATTTGCACCGTTTGTGGTTACATCCACGAGGGACCAGAGCCACCCGAAAAGTGCCCCGTATGTAAGGTTCCTGCCAGCAAATTCAAGGAAATAACCGACGAGGAGATGGAGTATGCCACCGTACACAAGATTGGCGACGGCAAGCCCGAGGGCGTGAGCGACGAGATGATCGAAGACCTGCGCAACCACTTCAATGGCGAGTGCGGTGAGGTGGGCATGTATCTGGCCATGAGCCGCCAGGCCGACCGCGAGGGCTATCCCGAAATCGCCGAGGCCTTCAAGCGCTACGCATTCGAAGAGGCTGAGCATGCCGCCAAGTTTGCCGAGCTGCTGGGCGAGTGCGTATGGGATACCAAGACCAACCTCGAGAAGCGTGCTGCCGCCGAGGCCGGTGCCTGCGAAGACAAGTTCCGCATTGCCAAGAACGCCAAGGCTGCCGGTTTCGATGCCATCCACGACACCGTTCACGAAATGGCTAAGGACGAGGCTCGCCATGGTGCCGGTTTTGCCGGATTGCTCAAGCGTTATTTCAAGTAATAAGTGAAAAGATTCGTCTTTTTATTCATCCAGCTGTCTGTGTATGTATCGTTGCATGCACAGGCAGTTTCTCGTTTGCAGCTGGTGGCCGACCATCCGCAGAAGTCGTTTCCCGAGCAGGTTCCCGCCGGCGATTTCAGCGGCATCACCCCCATTGGCCCGAACCTTTATGCCGTTGTCGACGACAAGCGGGGCGATGGCTTCTACGTCTTCCGAATCGATTTCGATGCCGCTGGCGACATCCTTTCGGTGCGCAATCTCGGTTTCAGGGGCGACAGCCTGCCTGGCCGCGATGCCGAGGGCATAGTGTATTTCCCTCCGCAGAAGACCGTTTTCATTAGCGGCGAACAAGACAACCGGGTGCTCGAATACCATTTGAATGGCCGCCCTGCCCAGCGAGAAATCATCATGCCCGAACTGTTTAAGAAGGCGGAGCCCAATCGTGGCCTCGAGGCCTTGGCTTATAATGAGCATACCCGCCTGTTCTGGACCACCACCGAGCGTCCGCTTCCTGGCGATTCTGCTCACGTCCTTTGTTGCTTCAACCACGATTTCCAGCTGGTGAAGCGCGTCGCGTATGCCATGGATGCCCCTACGGCCGAGGCCGCTGAAGGCAGTCATGTCCACGGCGTCAGCGCCATGACGGCACTCGCCGATGGCAGCCTGCTCGTTCTCGAGCGCGAGGCCTTTATCCCCGAAGAGAAGTTCGGCGCATGGGCCAATTGCAAGCTCTATCATTTTTCACCCGATGCCGAAGCGCCGAAGCACCTCGTGCACGAATGGAAGACCGACATCTCCCTTTTCCACCAAGACTTTGCCAACTACGAGGGCATGTGCCTAGGTCCACGGCTGGCCGACGGTTCCCAGGTTATCCTCTTGGTTGCCGACTCCCAGCATCGCTATATGGGCGTTTTGAGCGATTGGTTTAAAACCCTCGTTGTCCGCAAAGCAGAAGACAGAAATTGAACGGGTCACGAAGCTTTTCACATCGGAAAACCCTTAAAGAGGAAAAGTGAAATGAGGAAAAGGTGAAAACACGGACCCTCCCCAACGGACCCTCCCCAACGGACCCTCCCCCCGCCCTCCCTATAGGGAGGGAGTGATTAGCTTCAAGCCAAGGTTAAGAGGCTCGGAACTATCTGCTCCCCGCCCTATAGGGAGGGGCTGGGGGGAGGGTCCTCTGGGGGTGGTTTCTCCTTTACAGGCAGCTCACCACGCCCAGCGAAGTGAGCAGAGCGGTCAGGGCGGCGATTACCATCTGGACGATGGCCTTAACGATTTCCTTCTTCATTGCCTAAAGTTAAGGTTAGGGTTAACGTTAAGGTTAATGATTAAGGATTAGTGCCGTCGTCGGCCGGAATCTCCTCCGGGTTAACCAGACCCACAGAGCTCTTGAACTTCATGCCCTGGATGAGCTTCTTCGACTTCTTGTGGGTAGAGGGGTCGGTGATGGTTTCGGGCTGGAACAGGATGCGTGCACCGCGGATGTGCTCGTTCACGCTGTAATCCTCGGGCGAGTCGGCGCCTCGCGAGCTGATACCCACCTTGAACGTGCCGAAGCCGTCGATGTGTACGCGCTTCGAGTCCTTCAGCGCATCGGCTATCACCTCCACCATTTCGGTCAGCACCGCACGGGCGTCCGACTTCTTGGCCGTTGAGTTACGCTGAATCAGCTCAGCCACACCATCCAGGTCGAGGGTGTCCACATACACCGGTCGTGCATACCACTTCTGGTAAGCCTTGGGCATCTCCTCGTTCTTGTTCTGCACGAGTTTGTAAAATTGTGCCATAGTGAAACGTGTCTGCTGCTGTCAAAAGGTTAGTTATCCTGAGTCCGCCGCAGCCGCGGAACTTTGATTTATTTTACAGTACAAAATTACAAAATAATCCTGATATTACCAAGGAATTTCCCGAAAACCATGAAAAAAAACCGCATTTTTTCAGATTATTTCAATCCAAAAGACGCTGATATACAATATGTTAAGACAAAAATCTTCAAAAATCTGCCATAAATCTTGTGCGCATTTTATTTTTGTAAGATTTACGTGGATTTTTGTTCTTTATTCCTCTGTATTGGAGTGGAAAAGTAGAACTATTAAGAGTAGATAAGTTACTTTTTGACGAAAGGTGTGTTCAGTTGTTCAAAAAGCGGTGACGCATCTCTGCAGCCCTGAACACTTCAGGAGGCAATAATTGAGTAACATATCCTTCTTCAGATACGGAGAAATATGGTGGCAAACCTACGTGTCCTCCATGATGCTCCCTTTCTAAATAATAGACATGCTTTCCATCTATGATACCTACAAATGAGGCTTCATTTTTGAAACCTTTCAACTTTTTAGCAAAGCTGTTCACTATTTTCTGTGCTCTATCTTTATCCATGCCGCAAATATACGATTAATAATTGAAACTTCCAAATTAAAGTTGCAGGAGGTGGCTATTTACCGCCCCTGCTTTTTATATTCATCCCAAATGCGATTAAAACGTTTCTCGGATTACAAATCCTGATACTCTATGCGGTCGCATTACAAATGCGCCCGAACCGCGAATAGTTATCGTTAGGGTTATCGTTATCGTTAATAAAAAACTCAAGTGAACTTTAGGCGCGCGGCGCGCAGGCTTTGTTTGTGTTACATGCAGACTTTAGAGGGAGCGCGCCCAAAGGGCGCACCGTTATTGTGCAGAGTCTGGAGCGACGACGTGCAGACTATGCACGCACGTCGTGCCGTCACGAGCAGAATTCACCTTTTCCTCATTTCCTCTTTCCTCATTAAGCTCTTTGAAGGTGTGATAAAAATTTAATATATATATAAATATATATATTTATATATATATTAAGTATTTTGTGATGAATTCGCGGCCATCTCAAAAACCCTTAATGAGGAAAAGAGGAAAGAGGAAATGAGGAAATTGTGTCTCTTTTCATACGGAAAATGTTGACTCCTTCACCTACATAGGCTGACTCACACGCCTGAGATGTTTGACGCTTTTCCTGAAAAAGTGGACTTCCCACACCCCGAGAGTGTATCCATTTGGTTTACACTTTTCGCTCCGTTGGCATCGGTGGGATGATAAAATATTCCGCCGATTTTTTGCTTTTCTTGATTCTTATTGCTAATTTTGTCGGCGATAATATAAATCTGAGACAGGATTATATAGACTTTAGATATTAGCCATTAGACTTTAGAAAAATATGGAAGAAAACAATAGGATTCTAATATATACAGACGGCAGCGGACTCACGAAGATTGATGTGAAAATGACTGATGATACATTGTGGCTCACACAGGCTCAGATGTGTGAACTATATCGGACAAGTAAATCAAATGTCAGTGAACACATCAAACACATCTTCGAAGAGGGTGAACTGCAGGAAGAAGCAGTAGTTCGGAAATTCCGAACAACTGCCGCAGACGGCAAGTCGTATCTTACGACTTTCTATAATCTGGATATGATCATTGCCCTCGGCTATCGTGTACGCTCCATCATTGCGACACGGTTCAGGCAATGGGCAACCGAACGGTTGAAAGAATACATCGTCAAAGGATTTACACTCGACGATGAACGTCTGAAAAAACTTGGAGGTGGCGGTTATTGGAAGGAACTCCTCGAACGTATCCGAGACATCCGCGCCACCGAGAAGGTACTCTATCGGCAAGTGCTGGAAATCTATGCCACAAGCATTGACTATGACCCAAGGGCATCTGTGTCTCAGGAGTTCTTCAAGAAGGTACAGAACAAGATTCATTATGCCATTCATGGACGCACGGCTGCCGAGCTGATCGTTGAGCGTGCCGATGCAGAGAAAGATTTTATGGGGCTTCTTACCTTCAAAGGAAATCATCCCACATTGGTAGAAGCCAAAACTGCAAAGAACTATCTTGATGCCAAGGAACTCCGAGCTATGGGGCAACTGGTTTCGGGATATCTGGACTTTGCTGAACGACAGGCAGAACGTGAGCAACCGATGACCATGAACGACTGGGCAAACTATCTGGATCGTATCCTTACGATGTCGGGGGAGCAACTGTTGCAAGGTGCTGGTAGCGTATCGCATGCCGAAGCCATGGAGCATGCTACAAATGAATATCGCAAATACAAACAGCGCACCATCAGTGATGTGGAACAAGACTATCTGGATTCTATAAAGCGATTGGGCGATATAGGGAAGAATGATAATTCAAATGAGGCAGACGCATATTGAACGCGGGGCGGTTCCCCGTTCACATGTTAAAAAGTTTTCATAGGTTAATTTAGTCAGAGTGTCGAGAGACACAAAAAGAGATTGTAAACTAACTTTCATAAAGGTAAAGATTTATGTTATATGTTGGTAAAAAGGCTGCTGATTGCGAAATTGGCAGTCCTTTTTTTACACTCAAAAGTATAACAATTTTTAAGATACAACCTATCCGGATTTTTTATACCTTTGCAGCCAGTTTAGCCCACAAAGGCAAACAGAGATTGATCACAATATTCATTAAAAACACAGAAAAACACCTCAATCAGAATGACATTGAGTATTTTGCAACAAGAGATTAACGTGGCGTTCGACTTGCTGCGTTACAACGACTATGAGCCGGAACTGTGCAGCGTGGCAGTTCCTTATTATGAAACGCCCGTGATGTGTGGCGCACCGGATTTCATGTATGAAGACCTGACGGCCGAAAAAGTGATGATACCCCGCAGCCTCATGGGCATGCGGCCGGTATTTGTGGTTCCCGTGAAGGGGGACTCCATGAAGGATGCGGGCATCGTGCCCGGCGATTTGGCCCACGTGGAACTGAGGGAGGATGTGGCTGACGGCGACATTGTGCTGGCCTGCATCGACAACGACCAATGCACCATCAAGACGTATTTCTGCGACGACAACGGCCAGAAGTGGCTGCTGCCGAGAAACAAGGACTACAAGCCCATCCGTCTGAGCGAAGACATGAACTTCAGAATCATCGGCAAGGTGATTGCCGTGAAGCGCGACACTTTTCGCACGGCCTACCGCGACTGCCAGCGGATTCTGAAAGAATCGCAGCAGGAGAATCAGCCTGACGTCAGGATATCGCCGGAAAAGGCCGCCGCGGCCATCCGAAAGATTGCTGGCGAGATTGCCGTCGGCAGGATGTGGTATGCCGCCTACAGGGTGTTCGTTGACAAAAAGATTATCAAGGACGGCGATTACGACCGCTTTGTGTCGATGGTGGAGGAAGCGGTGCCCGGGCATAAGAATCCACCCAAGACGGTGGAACTGTCGCGCATGTGCATTGACAGTTTCCGGAAGCCGCTCGCCATGTGGGAGAGCGATGATGCACCCGTGACGGGTAAGCGTTTCAAGGACTATCTCCGCGTAGGCCGCCTGACACAGGAGGCTCTCATGGATTAGAAAAACTCTCAAAAACTGCGCAGAAAACTCTCAAAAACTGCGCAGAAACCGTAGCTTCATTCTAAAAACTGCGCAAACTGCGCAAGAAACTGCGCACCGAAGTGATTTTTCCGCTTCGGTGCTTTTTTGTGTTGTAACTTTGCCATTGCATTCGAGATGCACCGAACGAAAAACACCTGGCCAGGGTTCGAGTTCGAATTAAAAGTAAAAACGTAAAACGATTATGACAATGGAAAAAGTTATTCGAACATTTAAACACGAGCAGTTCGGCAGAATCCGGACAATGGTTGACGAGAAGGGCGAGCCCTGGTTCGTAGGCAAGGACGTGGCCGAAAAGCTGGGGTACAGCAACACACGCGATTCCCTGAAAAAGCACGTCGACGAGCAAGACAAAACCACCGTCGCGATTTGCGACACTGGTTCCAACTACAAAAGTCAGGCGGTAATCATCAACGAGAGCGGACTCTACTCGCTGATTCTCGCATCGAAGCTGCCACAGGCAAAAGCGTTCAAGCGCTGGGTGACCGCGGAGGTGCTTCCGCAGATTCGCAAGACGGGCGGCTATATTCCGCTGAAGGATAAGGATGGCCGTGAACTGACGGACCTGGAGATAATGTGCCGCGCCATGGAGATTATGCAGAAGAGCATCGAGCAGAAGGAGCAGTTGATTGCCAACCTGCAACCAAAGGCTGACTATGTGGACGAGGTGCTCGACTCGGTTGACTGCCTCACGATGACGCAAGTGGCAAAAGGTCTGGGCATGACCGTTCACGACCTGACCACACGTCTGCTGCAGGATGGCATCATCTATTTGCAGAGCGGGCAGTACATGCTCTACGCGCCGTTTGCACGCCGTGGGCTGGCTGCCACCCGAACGCATACTCACCACGATCTCTTTGGGACAGTCCATACGCGGACCTACCTCGTGTGGACGGAGAAAGGAAAAAAATTTATTCACGAACTCATTAACAAAAAGTAATTTATGGAAAAACTTGTATCAATCATTTCGCAAGGCGCTCACTCGCAGCGCACCTACGACGGCAAGGACGGACAGCCGACAGTATTTCACTTTATGGATTTCGTGCTCTCTGACGGAATCGACACCTTCCACGCGCAGGCCACGGGCTCGCTGGCTCAGGCGCTGCAACCTCTCGACAAGAACATGCTGCACCATGTGCAGTGCCACATCTCTCACCGCACCTTCGACCGCACCGACAAGAAGACGGGCGAAGTTACTACAGGTCACGAAAACGCAATTTATATTGATAGAATCGCGTAAAGACCCTCCCCCTGCCCTCCCTATAGGGAGGGAGCAATTACCTTAGAGCCAAGGAACTCCCCTCCCATCGTAGGGGAGGGGCAAGGGGTGGGGTCAGTAATCAGAAATGGAGGCGAATGACAGAGGGGAAAGGAAGTTACACTCCCCACCCCTAACCCCTCCCCTTCAGGGGCGGGGAGTTCAACAGCCTCAAATAAAACAAAAAGTAAAAGTATGAGTAGCTATTTATTTCAAGACGCTAAGGTTGGCGACGTGGTTCGCTTCGATGGCCACCAGCTGGAAGTGCGCGAGCAGAGGGGGCGCTGCCCCCAATGCTTCTTCCACGGCAGGATCTGCTCGGGCATAGCCTGCACGGGGTATGAGCGCACGGATGGTCAGTCAGTATATTACAAACAATTAAAAACAAAGAAGAAATGAATACAAGAATTAATCTTTCCGACGTGTGGCTGCGCACCCTGCTCAGCATCCTCATTGGTGACCATTATGAAGTGAAAGTCGATACCGACAACGACTGCCTCAATGCTTCGATACTCGGCGCTTTCAGGATGAATCCCTCTGATAGCACAACCCAATGGTTGCTTGTGAACATCGACCACGACGGCATTTCCTTCGAATGGGGCTCGTGCTACGGCTACAAAATGCCCTCGTGGGAAGAAATGGCGGGCTTCTTCACCGGCATGCTCAGGGCATGTGCCTCGTCGCTGGAATTCGACCGCAGCAAAAAGGATGAAGGTGAAGATAAAGAATGCAATTATGTTAGGTTCTCATTAAGTATGTAAATTAACAGGAGTGTAGATTCTTCACTCTTCACTCTTCACTCTTAACTTTAAAGATCATGACACAGCTGAAAGAAAAATGGACTGGCCGAGGCAAGGCCACCATATTCGAGGACGACTCGATAGAGTTCCGTCCCGACGGCAAGGGGCAGCCCGTGCAGCGCGACGTGCGGAAGTCGGGGCGCTCGAAGTTCTACCAGACCAACGGCGAGAAGGAGTCGAACTATGTGGCTCACCTCTCGGCCCCCGTGGCGAGCATCGACCCTGTGGGCGACATGCTGAAGGACTTCGACAACCTGACCCGCGAGCTGCAGCCGCAGCTGCCCAAGGAACCACGGACAAAGCCTCTGATGAAGAAGGAGGGACTGTCTGTATATCTCGACAAGAAGGAGCACCGGCTACGCATCTTTGCGGAGATCGTGCTCGACGCTAACCAAAACCCCTACAGCCCTGCCGACTGGGCATACACTTTAATCGGCGCACAACTTAGTCAATGTTTTACATCCAACAAAAAATCAATTCTTACTGCCTACCTGCCACAAGGGAAAACTTCCTGCAAGTGATAGACAATCCCTATGTGGAGCAGGACATCGACAAAATCCGCTATGCCCAGCAGCAGATGAACGAGGCAACGACCGACCGCGAGCGCGAACGGTGGCAC
>JAEEGG010019514.1_pt1 | contig 13660 bp, 12 predicted proteins | sample 9134161 | NCBI WGS metagenome assembly JAEEGG01 (sample SAMN16246543, study PRJNA631951) | gut metagenome | biome: gut microbiome; feature: rumen; material: CR-attached | host: Bos | place: Iran: Karaj | collected 2018-10 | reverse complement strand
TGGCGATGTTTGCTAACAGCATTGATAATAGTAAAAGTTTGATTTTCATATTTTTAATTATTTGTATTTATCACAAAACCTTCAAAACCAACAAAACATTTTTACAGGATTGTCGGAAGCACGCCAACCGGCTGCTTCCTAGCGGCGACACGGTTGTGAAGCCGCTTTTCATTTCTCTCAGAGTTTTGCATTGTTTTGCAGGTTTTGTGATTCAGATTTTAAATTCTAAATAGTTAATCGTCAGACATCTCCTTCGTAAACGCCTCGGCGGCGGCGATGAGGCTGTGGACTGCACGGGGAACAAGTTCCTCAATTTGTGGATTTGCATCCAAAACTTGCTCAAAGCACATCCAGACTGAAGTCCCGCTATCATGCTCATCCTCAAACTCATAAAGCACTGCCTTCACCACCTTATAATTCCAGTTGACATTGTTGCAGGCCATGATGGCTTTGGCAAAATTGTCGTCGGTCACATCGAAGACACCGGGCAGGATGAGGCGAAAGAACATGGGGTCGTCGGCATCGTTCCAAAGGAGAAAGTTCCAGCCTTCGTAGCTGAAATTCAAGCCCAAGTCGTTCCTTTTCGGAGCGATGCCTTGAGACTTCAAATAATTCGACACCAATGTTTTAGTGTTCATCTCGCTTATTTCTTGTTGAATCCGATGCGGGTCTTGGTGGAATAGGTCGGGTTCTTGTATTTCAGCACGTCGACGAGAATTTTCTGTGAAATCGGCACATCGTTGTAGGCGGCGGTCATGGCGGCCTCATTGACGGCCTCGGTAATATCGCCCGCGTTGAAATCGTCCGACATCTTGGCCAACTCGTCGAAATCGAGTTCCTCGCAGGGGCGGTCTTTCAAATGGTCGATGAAAATGTCCTTACGAGCCTCAAAATCAGGCTGCGGCACAAAAAACACACGGTCGAAACAGCCGATGCGCATGATGGACTGGTCAATGAGGTCGGGGCGGTTGGTAGTAGCTACTACGAGGATGCCCTTCTTGGCGCACTCGTTCATCATGCCGTACAAGGCCGAAATCTGTGGCGTGACGTTTTCCTCGCCTTCAGCGTTCGGATTGGGTGCCACAAATTCCAGCTCATCGATGCAGATGACAAACGGAGCCTTGATTTCAGCCGCATCAAACAAGCGTTGCAGGTTGTCGAGCACACCATCCTGATAGATATGCCCCATCTCCGGACCTCTGATGATGGTGTAATTGAAGCCCAATTCCTCTGCAAAGCTCTCAAGAACAAGACTTTTTCCACAACCTGGAGGGCCATAGAGCAACACACCGTTGATGGTCGGAAGTTTGTACAGCTTTGCTTTTTCAGGATTCTGCAAGGCGAAAAGCACCTCCTTGCGCAGTTGTTCCTTCAGCTCATCACGACCTGTAACATTGTCGAAGCCACTGCCTGAGCCTTTTTTGAAAGTGATTGTAGGACCACTGTTGTCTTGTCCTTGCGCCTCGGCTTGTGGCTTTGCCTCTTCCTCTTCCATGCGTTTCGCCAATTCGGGCATCACCTGTTCAAACAAAGCCTGTGCAAACTCAGCAGCCGAAGCGAAACGGTCGTTAGGCTTCTTGGCTAAGGCTTTCATCAGGATAGCCTTCATATAATCAGGCAGTTTCACCTCGTCCGTCTCCAAAATAAGGTCTTGTTTTCTGGCTTTCTTCAGCGCATCGGCGATTTTCTGCTTGTCGCCTTCATAGACTCGCAAATCCATCTCCTCCCACGGCGACTTGCCGAAAATCAGGAAATAAAGGAGTGCGCCTGTGGAAAAGATGTCGCTCTTCACCGTGTAAACCGAGCGGAAAGTCTCGGGAGCGCGGAAATACGGCATCAAATCCTCATCGGCAAAGGTCGGGCGGCCCTTGACCATATAAGAGATGTGCCCCAAGTCGATGATAGTGGGCATCAACATACCGTCATCCAACTCCTGAAGCATGATATTCGACGGCCTTATATCGTTGTGTATCAAGGCGCGGGAATGAATAAACGACAGTCCGCTCAAGACGCAAAGTGTGATTTGCACCGCATCTTCAAGGTCGAAGCGGCCTTCTTCCCTGACGGCATCCAAAAGCAACACGCCACGGTAGAACTCCGTCACGAGGTAATGATATATCGTGTTGCCTTTTTTCACCTCGCCGTTGTCGACATAGCGAACGACGTTCTGGTTTTCGTCCGTGTTCAGCTCCTTGCAGAGTTGAATCTCGTAGACCTCCTTGCCCTCAAAGAGTTGTTCATGCGGAATGCTTCGGAGCTCATAAATCTTCATGAAATACATCATGTCGTCGGGGCCGAGCACCGTATATGATTCAGCGACAATGCCTTTCTTTATGAACGAGTTGATGACATATTTGCCAATCTTCTCCCCTTTTTTGAATGTTTCCATAAGCGATAATTTTGTGCAAAGTTCAAGATTAAATTTGACTTGTGCAAGAGAAGCGGCATTATTTCAACAAAAAAGGCCGCTTTCGCGGCCTTTCGATTGTGTCGAATGTCATTGATTATGCATCAATATTCGCGTATGTCGCATTCTGTTCGATGAACTCGCGACGTGGGGCCACCTCGTCACCCATCAGCATGGAGAAGATGTGATCGGCTTCCATGGCGTTCTCGATGGTCACCTGACGCAAAGTGCGGTGAGCCGGGTCCATGGTGGTTTCCCAAAGCTGCTCGGGGTTCATTTCACCAAGACCTTTGTAACGCTGTACGTCGTAGCCGCTCACCGTGCCGTTCTTGGTCAGCTCGGCCATGCTGGCGAAGCGCTCCTCGTCGGTCCAACAATAACGGATGGGCTTAGTGCCGCGCTTGATGAGGTACAAAGGCGGTGTGGCGCAATACACATAGCCGTTCTCAATCAGTTCGCGCATGTAGCGGAAGAAGAAGGTCAGAATCAAGGTGGTGATGTGGCTACCGTCGACATCAGCATCGGTCATGATGATGACCTTGTGGTAACGCAACTTTTCAAGGTTCAAGGCTTTGCTATCCTCCTCGGTGCCGATGGTGACACCCAAAGCGGTATAGATGTTCTTGATTTCCTCGCTGTCGAATACGCGGTGCTCCATGGCCTTTTCGACATTCAGAATCTTACCACGCAGTGGCAGAATGGCTTGGAAGTTACGGTCGCGACCTTGCTTAGCGGAACCACCAGCGGAGTCACCCTCAACGAGGTAAAGCTCCGTCTTGGAGGGATCACGCTCGGAGCAGTCGGCCAGTTTGCCCGGCAGACTGAAACCTGACAATGCGCCTTTGCGCTGAACCTTCTCACGAGCATTGCGGGCGGCTTGGCGCGCTTGGGCGGCCAACGTCACTTTATCGAAGATAGTCTTAGCTTCTTTAGGATGTTCCTCCAAATAGTCAGACAGTTGCTGACCCACGATGGAGTTGACGATACCCATTACCTCGTCGTTGCCCAACTTGGTTTTCGTCTGACCCTCGAACTGCGGCTCCGGCACCTTCACCGAGATGACGGCTGTGAGACCTTCGCGGAAGTCGTCAGGCGAAATTTTCACCTTTAACTTCTCTAATTTCTCCAACAGACCGCTCTTCTCAGCGTAAGCATTGAACGAACGCGTCAAGCCCGAGCGGAAGCCCTGCAGGTGCGTACCACCTTCGATGGTGTTGATATTGTTGACATACGAGTGCAGGTTTTCCTTGTACTCGTTATTGTATTCCAAAGCGATTTCAACTGGCACGTTGTTCCGCTCGCCCGAAATGTAAATGGGTTCAGGGATGAGTTTCTCACGGTTGGCATCAAGATAGGCAATGAAATCGATAAGGCCGTTCTCAGAATAGAAGGTATCGCTGCGATATTCACCGTTTTCCATCTTCTCACGCTCGTCGGTGAGCTGAATAGTGATGCCATGATTGAGGTAAGCCAGTTCACGCATACGGTTGGCCAATGTGCTGTAGTCGTATTCGGTAGTCTGGAAAATACTGCCATCGGGCTGGAAGGTGATGCGGGTGCCGTTCATGTCGGTCGTGCCCACCACTTTCACATCGTAGAGGGGCTTGCCGCATTCATATTCCTGCTTAAAAATCTGGCCTTCACGGTAGACCTCAGCGGTAAGGTGGGTTGAAAGGGCATTCACGCAGCTGACACCCACACCATGCAGACCGCCAGAGACCTTATAGGAGCCCTTGTCAAACTTACCGCCAGCGTGGAGCACGGTCAAGACCACTTCCAATGCCGAGCGGTGCTCTTTGGGGTGCATACCAGTAGGGATACCACGGCCATTATCCAAAACACTGATGGCGTTGCCTGGCAGGATGCGCACGTCAATCTTGTCGCAATAGCCCGCCATAGCCTCGTCGATGGAGTTGTCAACCACCTCATATACTAAATGATGCAAGCCACGGAAATGGACGTCGCCAATATACATGGCCGGACGTTTGCGCACGGCCTCCAAGCCTTCCAACACCTGAATCTTACTGGCACCATATTCTTCGCTTGCCAATTCTCTTTTCTCTTCTTCAGTCATTTTCTGATTTTTAGGGTTTTTCAAACAAAGGTGCAAAGATACATAATTTTTCGGCACGATGGTCAAAAAAGTTGAAAATTTTGTTTTTTATCCAAAATGGCTCTACGGGGCTAAAAATGGGCAAATTTTGGAAACGCCAAAAAAACTTACACACAGGAAAAAAGAAAAGCCCTATCCCAAGGAAAGGACTTTTCAAGGCGTATAAGGCACTTTGTCGAACCGACATCATAAGAAGCTGCTGCCACCGATAAACTGCCGCAGCATGGAGGTGGCCGGAATCTCCTTGTCGGAGACTGGCGTGAAATAATGCAGGAAACGCAACAGACGGTGTGCCTCGGTGTATTCTGGGCAGTTATGCGGCACGGTAGCCAAGATGCTCTCAGCATGGTTGCGCATGACGGCGAACTCCAACAAATAAGCTGAGTTGAACATCACGTCTGCGTTTTCCTGATAGGGATTGATCCACTTTTCCTCAGCCTCACACACACTATACCACTGGCTGATGGTCTGACGCGCAGTGAATGCACCTTTATTATAATCGCGCACGATACGGCGCAAAAGGCGGTTGTCATCAGTCAGAATGATATTGTGATCGTCCAAGGCCGTGCTGGTCAAGGTGGAGATGAAGATGCGGAATTTTGTAGACTCAGGGATTTGCTCCGTCAGCATAGGATTCAACGCATGGATGCCTTCCAACAACAAAACGGAACCCTTCTTCAATTGCAACTTTTTCCCATTATATTCGCGCATACCTGTAACAAAGTTATATTCAGGCACTTCGATTTCCTCGCCTTTCAACAGGGAAATCAAATCGCGTTCAAGGGCGACATGGTCGACGGTCTCGAAATTGTCGAAATCGTATTTGCCATCAGGCAGTTTGGGTGTATCCTCTCGGTTGACGAAATAGTCGTCCGTCGAAAACGAGATAGGTTTCAGTCCGCAGGCTTTCAGTTGAATGCTGACGCGGCTACAGAAGGTGGTCTTACCGCTACTGCTTGGTCCGGTAATCAAGACCAAACGGACAGGATTCTCGCTGTGATAGCGACGGTCAATCTCCTCGGCTATCTGAACGATTTTCTTCTCTTGCAAGGCCTCAGCCACCTGCACCAACTCATGCGCCATTCCGTTTTGGCAGGCATGGTTGACATCGCCTACCGTACTCAGCCCCATGATTTCGTTCCACTTCAGGCTTTCCGAAAACACCTCAAAAGTCTTGGGTTGGTCTTGCATTTCGGCCAAACGGTCGGGATGATTGCGGTCGGGGATGCGCACCAAGATGCCGTCACGATAGGTCTCGATGTCCCAAATATTAAGGTAGCCGGTAGAAGGCACCAAGCGGCCATAATAATAGTCCGTTGTGTTGTCCAAGGTGTAGTAGTCTGTATAGGCTTTACCACTGGTTTCCAACAGTTTCACCTTATCTTCAAGTCCCAATTTACTGAACATACTAATGGCATCCTCAATGCGGGCCTCATGGCGATGGAACTGGATATCATCGGCCACGATAGCCCTCATCCGCACCCTGAGCGCGGCAATATCGTTGCCATCGAGAATCTTGCCGTCGCTTTTCTTGATTCGACAATAAAAACCCTTTGAGATAGGATGCTCCATGTTCATTTTGCTGCCAGGAAAGAGGTCTTGCGCGGCCTTGTAGAGCAGGAAACTCAGTGACCGGAAGTACACCAAACGCGCCGTGTGATGAGTGAGGTCAAGAAACTCCACATCGCGGCTATTGTAGACGCGGAATTTCAATCCCTGCGACACATTATTGACCTTGGCCGAAATAATGGGATAAGGTTTTTCGAACTCAAATTCGGGCAACATCTCCAGCAAGGTCATGCCTTCATTGAACTCCTTGGTAGTCTTCGTATTGACGCAATAAACTTGAATCATAGCTCAGTTTTAGTATCTTATAACTTATTCTATTTCTTGATTTTGCACACGATTCACGGCATCAATGGCCAGCTGATAGTCGGGGCGGGCCTTGAGCACTTCCTTGTAAATCCCCATGGCCTGAGAATAATCGCCCATCTGCTCCAACACACGACCTTTATTGTATTTGGCATCGAGATAATTCGGGTTGACCGCCAAAGCCTGATCGAAATACTCCAAAGCGGCCTGATTATCCTCAAGATACACATAGTTGACATAGCCCTTGTTGAATAGCACGATGTAGTTGTCGGGACGCTGCATCAGCAAAGTGTCGTAATGCAGCAAGGCCTCTTCTGGTTCGCCGTGGCTTTGGAGGTACAGTGCCAATTCGTAACGTGCAGTCGGAAAATCGGGGAACTGCCGCTGCGCTTTGCGGAGATAGTCCAAAGCGTATGGCGGTTGCTGCACGGCATAGATGCGGCTGATTTGCTCCACAGGGTCATAGAAACTGGCATCCTGTTCCGAAGCCAACTGGAAGTTTTTCAGCGCATTAACTGTATCCTGCTTGGCAGCCATGTAGCACATACCTTTCACGAAATAAGCCCTCGGATTGTAAGAGGAAAGACTCAAAGCCTTGTCAACATAGCCGATGGCAAGGTTGAAATTCTGCTGCAAGAGGTTCAGTTCGGCCAATTTCACCAAAGGACGTGCATCCAAAGAATTGATTTCCACCGCCTTGTTGAGTGTCGCATTGATATTATCCTGGTCGCCCAAAGCATAATACACATCGGCCAACAAAAGATAGGTGTCGATATTGTTCGGGTCGAGTTGTAGCGACTTATTGATATCAATCATGGCCTGCCCGATTTGCTCGTTGGCGAAATAGGCCTTGGCGCGGTTTTGATAGAGTCGGGCATCGGTGCTGTCCATAGCGATGGAGTCTGACAGCAATTTGATAGCCTCATTGACTGTCACTGGTGCCTTGGGCTCTTGCGACTTGGTTTCTTGTTCAGGTTTCGGCGTGTTGTTGCAGGCAAAGAGGGCGAGCAAGACACTGAATAATAGGAGTTTTTTCATCATGGTTGTAAAATCAATTTTTTAAAGCATCGGGGCCTTCGACAGGCTCAGGCACCCTCAACTCAAACAAAAGCAAAGGTCCCTGAGCCTGTCGAAGGGCCCAATTATGAGCTATTCTTCACTCTTCTCCAACGCCTCGAAAATCTTAGCCGTCAGTTCGTCGGCGAGTTCGGGGTTGTCTTCGATGAGTTTTTTCACTGAGTCGCGGCCTTGGGCAAGCTTAGATTCACCATAGCTGAACCACGAGCCGCTCTTCTTGATGATGCCCATCTCCACACCGAGGTCGACGATTTCGCCTGAACGTGAAATACCCTCGCCATAAAGAATGTCAAACTCAGCCTTGCGGAACGGTGGGGCCACCTTATTTTTGACAACCTTCACTTTGACCCGGCTGCCCAGCACATTCTCACCATCTTTGATTTGGCTAATCTTACGGATGTCGATACGCACGGAGCTATAGAACTTCAAAGCGTTACCGCCTGTGGTGGTTTCTGGGTTGCCGAACATCACGCCAATCTTCTCGCGCAGTTGATTGATGAAGATGCACACGCAGCCCGTCTTATTGATAGTGGCAGTGAGCTTGCGCATGGCCTGGCTCATCAGTCGGGCTTGGAGACCCATTTTGCTGTCGCCCATTTCGCCTTCTATTTCGCTCTTAGGCGTCAAGGCAGCCACGGAGTCGACAACGATGACATCGATGGCACCAGAGCGGATGAGGTTCTCGGCGATTTCGAGGGCTTGCTCGCCATAGTCAGGCTGTGAGATGAGGAGATTCTCGATGTCCACGCCGAGTTTAGCGGCATAGAAGCGATCGAAGGCATGTTCCGCATCGATGAAGGCGGCGATGCCACCCTTCTTTTGGGCCTCGGCCACGACATGCAAAGCCAGCGTGGTTTTACCTGAGCTTTCGGGTCCGTAGATTTCGATGATACGGCCTTTCGGCAGACCACCCACACCGAGGGCGTAGTCTAATCCAATCGAGCCAGTGGAGATGCTCTCCATCTTCTCGGCCTCGGCGCCAAGACGCATGATGCTTCCCTTGCCAAAGCTCTTCTCGATGTTTCCCAATGTGGCTTCCAAAGCCTTCAGTTTTTCCTGCCTCAGTTTTGCAGCTTCTTCTTGTGTTTTTTCTGTAGTCATGATTGTGGGGTTTTTAATAAGTTAGTATTTAATGATTTAAGATTTAAAGATTCAAGATTTTTGATGTGAGATACAATTCAATATTAAAAGTTACAAAAATAGTAAAATTTGTGTTATTGACATTAATTTGGGTTTATTTTTAAAAACAGACTTGCTAATTATAAAAAAGTTGTATTTTTGCCTTGGGAAACATCGGATACAGTACCGTTTGAACCTGCCTCTTTATCGGCATTTGTTGCAGGTTGCGAAGTATTACTGGAAGCCGGTTCCTCATTCTGCAATTCGGAAGCAGACCAGATGTTTTCCTTATTTCTCCCATACCTTTTCGACAAAACACCAGCACTATTGACATTCCAATAGGTATCATCCTTTGACAATTGTACCCATAGAGTATTGTTATGCTCATCAGCGAGTTGAACTAAGTAGGTTTGATTTTCTTCTTCAACCGAGTTCCTATATGTGTTGCCTTTTTTAATGCTATTATAGTTTTGCGCAACGTATGCCACAAAAGCGACAACGGTTTTAAAACCAGCTTTCCTGATTTGGTCGCCGTGACGAATTTCGATATGCATCAATCCGTTGCTTCTATCACCTATCGACAAGCGGATGGGTGCAGGCGGTAGGTTTTGTTCCATTGTGATATATCCAAAGTCAATGCCTCCATCGGGGGCTTCTACAAACGGCAGGCCGTTTTGATCCAAAATTGTTGAAATGCGGTATTCCATCGTTAATGAGATTTGATGCCGCAAAGTAACGAAGCTTGTCAAGAAAAAGCCGTTGAACAAACGTTTGTTGTCGACAGTAGTCGTTTGTTGTCGTTTGCTGTCGGGTATATTATTGGTTTACAAAAAGATAATAAAGAAGCGTTTTTTCCGTTATTGCAGTACCTTCCCCACCGCCTCTTCAATCTGGGTGCCTCTTAGTCCTTCGGCGACAATGCTGCCATCGGGAGCGAAGAGGATGATGTATGGTATGCCGACGATGTTGAACCTCTCCGCCAGTGCCTGCGATGGGTCAAGCATCTGGGGATAATGGATGCCCAGATTCTTCAAGGCCATTTCCGTCGCTTCCTGCTTGTCGTTCACCGGCACACCAATGACGACCAAACCCTTTTCGCGATACTTTTCGAAAACGGCAATCACATTGGGTGCCTCGGCCTTGCAGGGCACGCACCATGAAGCCCAGAAATCCACAAGCGTGTAGTTTCCTGCCCCCACATAATCCTCAAAAGTACCCTGTTCTTTGACGATCTCTCCGCTTTCCAAAAGCGTGATCATGGCTTCTTCAGGCAATGACTTCAGGTGCTCGTAGTATCCACCCAATTGGGCATCCGCCTTGACGGCTTTCCCGCCTTGTTCATATAATGCGATGAATTCGTCCTCGTCGGCAAATTCAATCAAGAAGTTCAAAGCCTGCGCACCAATGGCATCGGCCTTATGTGCTTGATAGACTTCACGGCAATGAGTAGCCATCTTGTTGGCCAATTCTTCACTTGTTTTCATTTTCCCTATCGAGTCGCCGGCTTCCTCCAAAGTGCTAATCGTTTCAATATCATTTAAATAGGTATCCATCGCCCATTGCTGAAAATCTTGGATTTCTTGCGAGAGAGGACTACCCGATATTTTTGACTTATCATCAGCAATGTCAACCGTGATCTTCTTGACATCCGGGATGAGCGGAATGGGGTCATAGTACATGGATCCCTCAGAATAATACGAGTCTTCCGTGGGCAAGGCACCTCGGATGATGCTGACACCCGCTTCTGGATCGATCTCACATTTCAAGGTAAAGGCACCGTCTTTAACAGTCGCCACGTCCAACACGGTGCCCGACATATCCACCAGTCGCACGGAATCCACCGGATCCGTCAAAGTACCGCTGATGGTGCACACGTTATCATTATTGCAGGCACAAAGCACTGCGAAAGTCAATAAGGAAAGAAGAATACGTTTCATAGCACAACAATATTAAAGTGATGGGCAAAAATACAACTATTTTTGATTTGGGCATGAGGGTGTTTTGGTTTTCTTTTTCTTCTGCGGAGGTTGAAACCGTCCGATGAATTAAAAGCATCCTTTCAGCATACTTGAGACCTTCTTTACCTGCGGAGGTTAAAACCGTCCGATGAATTAGGGCCGTCCTTTCAGGACTTTATCGCCTTTGATAGAAGAATGACTTTTTTCCCATAAAGCTACATCCTTTCGAAGAGTTTTCCTACTTTTGTGCTCTGAAGTCGAGGCAGAGTCCTGAAAGGACGACCCTACCACAAGCGTGGGTGCAACCCTCGCCCTGCCCCGAAGGTGCGAAACAACAAACTCAACCACCATGGAAAGCTCACTCGTAAAAAACGACATCCACCTCATCTTCCATATCAAGTACCATAGCATGGAGATACGTGACGAGGACCTTGGCCAAGTGTTTGCCTACATTGGTGGTCTCATCCGCAACATGGGCGGCATCCCTATCGCCATCGGCGGCATCGGCAACCATGTCCACATCCTCACCTCGTTACCCAAGACCATCGCCCTGTCCGACTTCGTAAAGAGCATCAAGGCATACAGTAGCAAGTGGATCAAGACCTTGGACGAAAGCTATTACGAAGGATTCTGCTGGCAGGCGGGCTATGGAACCTTCTCGGTGGATTACAGAAATCTTGACCAAACCGCGCAATACATCCGCAACCAAGCGGAGCACCATCATCGCACAGACTGGAGAGATGAATACCAGCAACTTTTAGACGAGGCGGGCATTGAATTTGATGAGCGGTATGCGTTTGAGACTGACTAGGTTTTTGGTTTCTATGCTCATATAAGCGGAGGTTGCACCACCGCTTGACATCGGGTCGCCCTTTCAGGGCTTGGATGGCAGGCTGGGATACTACAAAATGAAACCACTAATAAACTCTCGTAGCCTCATTTCTTCCGTTTCCATATTGGCGACATAATCACTAAACGATGCACATTTTTGGTCAACATTCATTCCGAGAATCGACATTTGACCGCCGTAGCCGTTCAGCATTTTGGCAATGGATTGATTGCTACTTGAAACTGGTACAGCAAAGCCTCCGTAATTGAGTTTCAGAATATGCATATACGAGATTACTTGGTACAAATCAGTAGTTTGGACCTTACTTATATCCTCATAACCTTTGTATTTTGCATCAAGAACCATTTTTTGGCTATAAAAATCCGGATAACAAACACCCGCATGGTCAAAAAACAAGTACTTCCGACCTTTTCCTGTTTTGTTTTGTGGATGCTCAAAACCTATATTCTTCAAAATAGTGTTCAAATATTCCTCCCACAACCATGCTCCATCAAACAAGACACCGTATATCCGTTCCTCTTCCCTACCATATTTCATTTCCTCATGGCGAAGAATCCTTACGCAAAGTCTTTGTAAATCACGATATTCATTGAAATACGGATGATTGATTGGCCTTTTATTCAAATTGATAATCCGATTTCTATTATTTCGATTATAACTCGGCGTCGCATTGTTTATCATGCCGACCGCTTCTTTGGTCTCTTCGTCATTATTGAGGATATTCCCACGATAGGGATGGCTTGCGATATATTCTATAGTGTGTCTAACAAGTTGAGTGACAGAATTATCCACAGCATATTCCCGTGTGGTATATGCCACTTTCCCCGCAAATGGGTTGTTTTGTCGTATATGATGCTGAATGTCAATTCTTCCACGAACATTGGCATCATTATAGTGTCGGGTTTGATACTCTTTGTAAAGTCCTTGTCGCAATGCCCGTTTCAAGAAAGCGGGAAACAGATAAATCAGAAAATCGAAAACACTTTCTTTGTCGGAATCATGTTTCAGGTCGAAAAGATTGATAGCGAACACTTTCTGTAACATATAATGCAGAAAATAGTCGCCTTCTTGCTGTGCAAAACGAGAACGGATAGAAACTTGTGTGTCATTACAGCCGACAAAACCCATAATGTTTCCGGTTACCAATTGGTTTTCACTGTTAATGGTAAAGATATGTTCCGTTCCAATCTTGTCGCCGTATTCGTCAAGAGATTGAGGAAAAACGAGCAAACTGCTTCCCTCGTCCGAACACAGTTCGGCAATGGAAGGTTTGGCCATCCGTTTCAGGTCGTTAAGTTCTTGACCCTCTGGAATGGCTGCCGTAATGCTATTGTCCTTGGTCTGAATCATCCATTCTGAGATTCGCTATTGCCATCATAGGCTTTCTTCAATTTCTCCAACTGCCGCTCCGCATCACGGTTGCCGCGAAGATATTCGGAAAGCAAGCCTTTTAAATGGTATTCCCATAACTTGTTAAAATCGCCATCATATTCATCCAGTTTCAGGAAATAGGCGGCTCCGATTTGGTATGACTTGTTCAGTCCAAGTTTTTCGTCACAAATGGCTTTGTTCAAAGCGGTCATCCGTTTTTTGATTTCCTCAGCATGGGTCATACTGTCTTTCATGGCCTCGAAACTCTCCTCCGCTGTGACTTCTTTCCATGCAAAACGACGGCGCATAGCAAAATCCATGCTTTCCACGCTTCGGTCAATATCGTTCATTGTGCCGATGATATAGACATTTTCAGGAACATAGAACCCTTCCTTGAACACATCGCCATCTTCCACCATATTCTGGTATTGGGTTTGCACAATACCATCCTTCCCTCTATAACCTGGGTCGATGGAGAAAAACAACTCTCCGAAAATCTTCGAAATTTCGCCACGGTTGATTTCGTCGATGATGAAGACAAAATGTTTGTCTGTTTGCACATGTTCAGAAGTGTATTTTCGGACAATACCTAATGCCGCTTCCGCAGAGATGTTTGCGCGATATACTGTGGCAAGAGTAAAAGTTTTGCCTTTGTTCAAGTCAACAATATTCTCCTTTATTCCTTTAACCAACCATTTTACAGTCCTATACCTTGGAAATCTTTCTCCTTCTTCCCTATACTCATATTCTCCTGTAACGACTCCTATAGCATCTATTTCTTTGGCTGAATAGCAAGACATGATAATATCACCAATTTGCATAGTAGATTGGAATGCTCGAAGCACATTTTTCCCACCTAATTGAAAGTCTGAGAAATCATCAAAATCTTCCAC
>JAEEGG010019513.1_pt1 | contig 13661 bp, 10 predicted proteins | sample 9134161 | NCBI WGS metagenome assembly JAEEGG01 (sample SAMN16246543, study PRJNA631951) | gut metagenome | biome: gut microbiome; feature: rumen; material: CR-attached | host: Bos | place: Iran: Karaj | collected 2018-10 | reverse complement strand
GGCGGCCAGCAGCGCCATGTATTCCGCGCTGTCTTCTTCCGCGTCCTCGATCGCGTCTTCCAGCACTTCCTCGATCCCGCCGGCTTCCTCGATCGTCTCCTCCGCGCCGTCTTCCGTTTCCTGCTTGTCGGCGCCGCGGTTCTTCTTCCGTTCCTGCTTCGCCTGATAGGCTTCCTTCTCCTTCTGCCAGGCGTCGGTGAGAGCGTAGCACTTCAGGTACTCGTCGTCGTTCTCGTACTTGATCTTCCGCAGCGTGACGAAGATGATGACCGCGGAGACGAGGGCGAGGGTGACGCAGACCAGCTGGGAGATCCGGATCCTGCCCAGGAAGAGGGCGTCGGTCCTCAGGGACTCGGTGAACCCCCTGCCGATGCCGTTCCAGACCAGGTAGGAGAGGAAGACCTGCCCGTCGAAGCGGCGCTTCTTGATGACGCGGCTGATGACGAAGACGCCCAGGAAGCACCAGAGGCTCTCATACAGGAAGGTGGGGTGCACCGGCCCGTCGTTGAGCACGATGCCGTGATTCACATAGAGGCTCAGGGAGTTCCGCTCGATGTATCGGGCTATGGTGTCGCTGTACATGCCCCAGGGCAGGCTGGTGTTGGTGCCGAACAGTTCCTGGTTCATGAAGTTGCCCCAGCGGCCGATGCCCTGCCCGATCAAAAGGCTCATGCCCACCATGTCGAGCAGATTGCGCACGTTGATGCGTTCCACCTTGCAGACGACCAGCGCGGCCAGCAGACCGCCGATGATGCCGCCGTAGATGGCGAGTCCGCCGTTCCAGATGGCAAAGATGCTCCAGAAATCGCCGCGGAATTCCTCGGGACGGAAGATGACGTAATAGGCTCTTGCGCCGATGATGCCGAAGATCGTGCCGTAGAGCAGCACGTCGACCATCTTGTCGAGGTTGATCTTCCATTTGTAGGCGATGCGGCCGCCGAACAGCGCGGCCAGCAGCAGCCCGAACGCAATGATGACCCCGTACCAGCGCACGGTGGTAAAGCCGAGGTTCAGCGTGTTGGAAACCGTGAATGCCTTTGCGATTCCGGCAAAGTGCACGGGAACGGTGAAAGCTTCCATGAAAATGCCTCCTTTGGCTCAGGCCATACTCTGCGCGAACGCAATGATGACCGGCATGGTAAAGATGGAAATGAACGAAACGAGCGCCACGGTCTTGGACGCCATGCCGACGTCCAGCCCGTATTTGGAAGAGAACATGAAGGTGTTGTTGCCCGAGGGCACACTGGCCGAAATGGCGCAGGCCACAAGCAGGGAGCCCTTGACGCCCATCAGGCGGAACAGGAAGATGCAGCACACCGGCAGCGCGACCAGCTTGAGCAGCGCCACCAGATAGATGCCCTTCGCCCGGAACATCGTCCGGAGATCTGTGTTGGCGAGATAGGTGCCGAAGATCAGCATGGCGACCGCCGTGTTGAGACCGGCGATCAGCGAGATCGGCTGGGCGACCACCGCGGGCACCTGCACGTTCAGCAGGAACAGCGGCAGCCCGATGGCGACGCCGATCACGCCGGGGTTGACGATCAGCTTTTTCCAGTCGAATTGATATTGATCCCCCGCCATCACGCGGATGCCGTGGGTAAAGGTGATCACGTTGAACGCAATCAGGCCGCTCGAGCAATAGAACACGCCCTTGGCGCCCAGCACCGCCTTGGCCAGCGGGATCGCCATGAAACCGACGTTGCCGTAGATGCTGGCATATTTGAAGATCGGGTTATGCGGATTCTTCTTCGGCCGAAAGAACGGCAGGTTCAGCACAATGGCCACGAAATGCAGCAGGAACATCAGCCCCAGCGCGAGGAAAAACTTCTTTGCCCGCGCGGGAGAATACTCCATTTTCAAAAAGGAGTCGATGATGATGCAAGGCGTGATGATATAGAGCAGCAGATTGATCGTCGCTCTGGCCGTGGCCTCCGTGAACAGCTTGACCTTGTCGCAGATGAAACCGACCAGCACGATCAGGTAGAGAATCGCCACCTGCCCGGCGGCGGATTTCATATTTTCAAGAAACACGGTTTGTTCACGTCCGTTTCAGCGTCGTTGGGTGGGCGAACGAATTATGCGGCGTCGGCCGGTGCCGTCTGTTTCCGGCGCAGCGCCGTCACGCAAAGCAGCAGCACGAAGCAGAAGATCAGGCAATCCGCGGGCTGCAGCGGGTGATTCGGGTTGATATAGGCGTTCTTGTCCACCAGCGTGAACACCATGCGCGGCAGCGAGAGCATGCCGGCGATCAGCGCGGCGGGCAGGCCGAAGCCGCAAAGCCGCCAGTTGGTTCCGTCGCTGTAGATGCCGCTGGTCACGGACGCGAACGCCATGAAGAACAGCATCATGGCGCCGAGCATCAGCAGTTCGAAGAACAGGTCGGACACCTTGGTGAAGCTGATCTTGCGCACAAAGTGGTGCACCATGCGGAACGCCGCCCAGCAGATGGGGAACAGCGCGGGAATGCGCCATTTGGCCGCGTGCATGGAGCCCGTGCGGTAGCTGTAGCCGAGCGCCGCAAAATAGGGCGCCGAAAGCAGCGCGAACACGCCGCGCAGCAGCAGCGGCAGCTCCCCGGAGCTCATCCGGGTGCGGAAATCGCCGCCGGCCACGCGCAGCTCGCGCACCGCCTGCAGCGACGTCCAGCCGTCCAGCGCAAAGGCGACCACGAGCAGCGCCGCCATAATCATCATGGGGACGGAGCGGTAGCCGATGGTCTGCAGCTCGCCGGCGGGCTTGCTGAAATAGCTGTAGAGCGCAAGGAACGCGCCGCAGACGATGACCAGCGCATAGAACAGGCCGTGCAGCGGGCTGCCCGCCTTAAAGAAGCCGGTGGCAGCGTCGATGCCCGCAGCGACCTGCACAAAGCGGATCGCCGTCAGGACGACGAACATCAGCGCGAACGCGATGAGCGCTTTTTCAATCGTCAGATTCTCTTTGCCGTTCTTTTTCATGCCGGATCCTCCTCTTCGCTGAACACGCGGTCTTCCGCGGGCACATAGGCGCCGCTGGTCAGATAGTTGGAAATGCGCTCGTCGAGCGGCACGTATTTTTTGGGCAGCGCCACGCTCTTATAGGCGGGACGGATGATGCGCCCGCCGGTGAGCAGCTCTTCCATCCGGTGCGCCGCCCAGCCGGCAATGCGCGCCGTGGCGAACAGCGGGGTGAACAGGTCCTCCGGGATCGCGAGAAGCTTGAGCACCAGACCGGAATAGAGGTCCACGTTGGCGCACAGGGGCTTGTTGCTGCCGGTCATGCGGCGAAACAGCTCGGGCGTCAGCTTTTCCACCAGACACGCGAGCGTGAACGCCTTTTCGCAGGGCGAACCGACGGCGAACTTGCGCGCCTTTTCTTTCAGAATCTGGGCGCGCGGGTCGCTGATCGTATAGACCGCGTGGCCCATGCCGTAGACGAGGCCGCTGCCGTCGCCCGCCTCCTTGCGGATGACCTTTTCGAGATAGGCGGCCACCTGCGCTTCGTCGGTCGGGTCGTCGATGTGCTCAAGCATATCGTCGAGCATGGCGCAGACCTTGAGATTGGCGCCGCCGTGGCGCGGTCCCTTGAGCGCGCCGATGGCCGAGGAATAGGCCGCGTAGGAATCGGTGCCGCTCGACGTGAGCACCCGGCAGGTGAAGGTGGAGTTGTTGCCGCCGCCGTGCTCAGCCTGCAGCATGAGACAGAAGTCCAGCAGCTTCGCTTCGTCGTCGGTATATTTGCGGTCGGAGCGGATGGAGCGCAGAATCAGCTCCGCGGTGGAAAGCTCCGGCTTGTCGGGGTGGAAATACATGCTCTTGCCGTAATACTTGTGGCGCTTGACCTGATAGGCATAGGACGCGATCAGCGGCATCTGCGAGATGATCTGGACGCTCTGGCGCAGCACGTTTTCAAGGCTCGTATCGTCGGCGGTCTCGTCATAGGAATACAGCGCGAGCACGCAGCGCCCCATCTCGTTCATCACGTCGAACGAGGCGTTTTTCATGATCACGTCTTCAATGAAGTCTTCGGGCAGACGGCGGCAAAGGCCAAGCGCGCGGCGAAACATATCGAGCTGCTCTCGGGAGGGCAGCGAGCCGAAGATCAGCAGATAGGCCACCTCTTCAAAGCCGAAGCGGTTCTCTTTTTCGCAGGCGTCGATGATCTCCTCGATATTGATGCCGCGGTATTTCAGCTTGCCCTTTTTCGGCACGCGTTCGCCGTCGTCGATATAGTAGCCTTCCACTGAGCAGATCTTGGTCAGGCCGGCCATGACGCCGGTGCCGTCGGGGTTTCGCAGGCCGCGCTTGACCCCGTATTTCCAAAAGTCGTCCGGGTTGATCTGGCTTTTGCGTTCGATCTTGCTGCACATGGTTTCCAGCAGCTCCGGCGCGATCGGATTGAACAAGGTATGATTTGCCATCCGGGAATTCCTCCTGTTCCGTTCCGGCGTGCTTTGCCGCAGCCGGAGCAAAAATGCGTCAGATAAAGTATTTCTATTTATTATATTTCATATCTATAATAAAGTCAACTACCGAATCAACAAAGGATGAAAGCAAAATGAAGATTTCCTTGGTTCTTGTGCTCATTTTGGTGCTTGCCGCCGCGCTTTGTCCGTTTGCGGCGGCGCCGCTGAGCCGGCTGCAGACGGCCTTTCCCGCCGCGGCGGCAAACGGCGACGTCACGGTGCTGCACAGCGGCACGGGAAAGCGCGAAACGCTGCCGCTCAGCGATTATCTGCGCGGCGTGCTCGCCGCCGAAGCCGACCCGCAGGCCGAGCCCGAGGCTCTGCAGGCGCTGTGCGTCGCCTGCCGCAGCTATACGCTGTATCGGCTGAATGAGGGGGGCCTGCTTTCAGACGACCCCGCCGTTTTTCAGGGTTATCGGAACGACGAACAGTGCCGGGCAGCCTGGGGCGACGCCTATGAAAGCCGGATGCAGCGTCTGCGCGAAGCGCTGGATGCGGCAGGAGACGAAACGCTGCTCTGGCGCGGCGCGCCGATTCTTGCCGCGTATCACGCGCTGTCGTCCGGTAAAACCGAAAGCGCCGCCGTCGTCTGGGGCAGGGAGCTACCCTATCTGCAGTCGGTCAACGCGGACGGCGACGTGCTTTCGCCGAAGGCGGAGCAAACGCTCACGCTGCACAAGGACGCATTTCTGGAAGCGGCAAAGAAGCTGCGCGGCACGAACCTGCAGACAACCAAGCGCGCCCCGGTGGGCAAATGCGTGACGACCGACAGCGGCTTCGTCAAACGCATCCGCATCGGCGACAGGGCGTGCAGCGGTGCGGAGGTCCGCGACGCGTTCGGTCTGCCGAGCGCCTTTTTCACACTGAAGCAGACCGGCGACGATTTCACGTTCACCGTGCGCGGCGTCGGCCACGGCGTGGGCATGAGCCTCAACAGCGCCGACTTCATGGCGCGCCAGGGCAGCAGCCACGAAGAGATTCTGGCGCATTTTTATCCCGGCGCAACGCTTGCCGGCAAAGAGGACGACAAATAAAACCGCCCGCGCGTTCAGGCGGACGGCAGGGTCGGACGGCGTCGGCGCGCAAGACGCAGACAGAGCAGCGCCGACCAGTATCCCAGCATCACGCCGAGTATGTTCAGGATGTAGTCGTCGATATCCGCCGCGCGGCCAATGAAAAACTGCGTGATCTCAATGAAAGCGATGAACGCGCTGCCGCAAAGGAACACCCTGTACCACCTGCGCATCCGCGCAAACGCGAGCGGCAGCAGCGCGCCGAAAGGGACGAAGACGAGGACGTTGCCCAGCAGATTGACAACCCGAATCGAATCGTTGACGGCGTATCCGTCCGGTCTGAGATAGGACGCGATCGTGCGAAACGGGATGAGATTCCAGCGATGCGCCATCGGCTGCGCGGCATGCACCCATTCGAAGCCCCGCGCGGAAACGATCAGCTGATTGCCGGAATAAAACAGCACGTTTCCTTCCAGCCGACCGTCGCCGAACCGGTCAAGACGCAGCTCCGGCAGCACCGTCTGCGAAAGAACACTGACGGTATAGCAGACAAGCAGAGCCATCATGACCTCATGCTGCCACTGCGTTTTTCGGTTTTGCAAACGCAGCCACAACAACCGCAGCGGGAGATAGACCGCCAGCGTCAGCACGCAGGCGGCAAGCAAACTCCAAAGATAGGATTGAATCATGATGCTCTCCCCTTTCGCCAGTATCATAGCACGAAAAAAAGAAAAAGTCCTTGCGGAATTCTTACGATTTTCTGACAAATAAAAGCAGCCATCCGCAGATGGCTGTTCGGAGCGGCGCTTACAGCGCGTTGACAAAGTCCTTGAACATCGTGCCGCGCTGCTGATAGTTTTTGAACATGCCCCAGCTGGCGCAGGCAGGCGAAAGCAGCACGCAGTCCCCTTTTTCGGCGGTTTCGTGCGCCAGCTTCACGGCGTCTTCCAGCGTGTCGGCAAAGGCGTAAGCCGAAAAGCCGATCCGGTCGCAGGTGTCGGCGATCTGCTTCGCCGTCTGGCCGAGGAGGATCAGCCGCTTCACCTTGCCCGGGAAGCGCGCGACCCAGTCGGTGAAATCGGCGTGCTTGTCATAGCCGCCGCCGATCAGCACCGTGCGCGACGGCATGGCGTCGATCGCCTTGATCGCGGCGTCGGTGTTGGTGCCCTTGCTGTCGTTATAATACCGGACGCCGTCCTTTTCGCGGACGAACTCGATCCGGTGCTCCACGGCAACGAACCGGCGCGTCACGGCGCGGATCACGTCCAGCGGCACGCCGGCGCAATGGGCCATGGCCGCGGCGGCCATGATGTTTTCCATGTTGTGCCGGCCGACGAGGTTCACTTCGTTTTCGTGCAAGAGCAGCGTTGTTTCGCCGTTTTCGCGCAGAAAGATTGCGCCGTCGCGGTAAAACCAGCCCGCGTCGAGCTCCCGCGCGGAAGAGAAGAACACGGCTTTGCAGGGCGCTTTTTTGCCGAAATCGCGCAGCACCGGGTCTTCATGGTTCAGCACGCAGAAATCGCTTGCGTCCTGGTTCTGCGTGATCGATTCCTTCACGGCGATATAGCCTTCCATGGAGCCGTGGCGGTCCAGATGGTCGGGCGTGATGTTGAGAATGGCAGACACCTTCGGCTTCACGGTGCGCATGGTCTCCAGCTGGAACGAGCTGATTTCGGCCACGGTCCAGCCGCCCGGCACGCTTTCGAGCACGAGGCCGGTATAGGGAATTTCGATGTTGCCCACCAGCAGCGTGTGGTCGTTCCACGCCTTGAAGATCTGATAGGTCAGCGCCGTGGTCGTCGTTTTGCCGTTGGTGCCGGTGATGGCGACGAGCGTGCCCCTGTCGCAGCGGTAGGCCAGCTCGATTTCGCTCCAGATGGGAATGCCCGCGGCAGCGACGGTTTGCAGCACGTCGGAAAACAGCGGCACGCCCGGGCTGGTCACGCAGACGCTGACGCCGTCAAGGTCGCCGTCCTGCAGCGCACCGAGGAGAAACCGGCAGTCTTTTTTGCCGATCCGCTCGCACACGGCGGCTGTGTCGAGCGCCGTGTTGCCGTCGAACAGCACGAAGTCCTTGCCGAGCTGCAGCAGCAGGCGCGCGGAATCGATGCCGCTGCGGCCCGCGCCGACGATCAGATATTTTTCCATTTGCAACACCTCCGAGTGCTTCTGATGAACCGAACAAGGAACCCGGAGCCGAAAAAATTCCGAATTCCGAATTAAAAAGCGGCAACGCCGCTTTTTTTATACGTTCAGTTCCGCCTTCATGTCCTCCGCCGGATAGCGCGCCAGCAGCGGCGCAATGACGTCCGTGAGGAACTCGTCCACCTGTCCCGCGGCGCGGCCGGTATATTTGGCCGGGTCGAGATGCCGGGTGATCTCTTCCTTCGTCAGCGGGAAGCTGTCGTCCGCGGCGATGCGGTCGATCAGATCGTTGGCGCCGCCCTCGAGCTTGACCCTGGCGGCTGCGGCGTGGGAATGGACGCGCAGCTTTTCGTGCAGCTCCTGCCGGTTGCCGCCGCGGCGGACCGATTCCATCATGATGTTTTCGGTCGCCATGAACGGCAGCTTTTCCATCACGCGGCGTTCCACAACCTTATCGTAGACCACAAGGCCGTCGGTCACGTTGATGTAGATCTGCAGAATCGCGTCCACGGCAAGGAAGGCTTCCGCCACGCTGATGCGCTTGTTGGCGGAGTCGTCGAGCGTGCGCTCGAACCACTGGGTGGAAGCCGTCATCGGCGCGTTCAGCGCGTCGACCATCACGTAGCGCGCCAGCGAGCAGATACGCTCCGAGCGCATCGGGTTGCGCTTATAAGGCATGGCGGACGAGCCGATCTGGTTCTTGCCGAAGGGCTCTTCCATCTCTTCAAACGACTGCAGGATGCGCAGGTCGTTGGCGAACTTGCAGGCGCTTTGCGCCACGCCGGACAGCACGGCGAGGAAATAGGAATCCACCTTGCGCGAATAGGTCTGGCCGGAAACCGGCACACAGCCGGAAAAGCCCATATCTGCGGCAATCAGCGCTTCGAGCTGCTTGACCTTTGCTTCGTCGTTGTCGAACAGCTCCATGAACGACGCCTGCGTGCCCGTAGTGCCCTTGGAGCCGAGCAGCTGCAGACGGGAAAGCTGGAATTCCATGTTTTCCATGTCTTCGCGCAGCTCGTTCATCCAGAGCGTGGCGCGCTTGCCGACGGTGGTCAGCTGCGCGGGCTGCAGATGGGTATAGGCGAGGCACGGCATCGCTCTGTATTTTGCGGCAAAGGCGGCGAGGTTGCGCAGCACCTGTGCGCATTCGCGCAATATGAGCTTGCCCGCTTCGCGCAGGATGATGACGTCGGTGTTGTCGCCCACATAGCAGCTTGTGGCGCCGAGATGAATGATCGGCTCCGCGTCGGGACACTGCTTCCCATAGGCATAGACGTGGCTCATTACGTCGTGGCGCACCAGCTTTTCGCGCGCTTCGGCCACGTCGTAGTTGATGTCGTCCTTGTGCGCCTCCAGCTGCGCAATCTGCGCGTCGGTGATGGCAAGGCCGAGGGCTTGCTCAGCTTTTGCCAGCGAGATCCAAAGTCTGCGCCAGGTCTTGAATTTATGGTCGTTGGAGAAGAGATACTGCATCTCCTTGCTGGAATATCTTGTCGAAAACGGGGAAATGTAGGATGAACGGTCAGACATTGTTTTACCTCCGGGCTTTCTGCAAAACCCGAACAGAGAACCCAAAGCCGAAAGAATTCGGAATTCGGAATTCGGAATTCGGAATTGCGGGGCGCCACGCTGCGCGTGATGCGCCAGATGATAGATTGTAAAGGCGATTGAAAAATGACGAAGCCCCTGTTGACAGTTTCTTTCTTCGCGGACGGAATGTCGGAGGAGAATCCGCCTCTCTCCGCGACCTTAATTCCGAATTCTTAATTCCGAATTCCGAATTGAACAAATAATCGGCGTTGCCGATTATTTGTTCCCGCCGCTGCTTTCCTTGCGGATGACGTCGTGCGCGCCGCCCTCCACGATGCTGGTGGCGGAAACGAGCGTCAGCTTGGCCTTCTGCTGGAACTCCTTGATGTTCAGCGCGCCGCAGTTGCACATGGTGGAGCGGACCTTGCTGAGCGTGCGGTCCACGTTGTCCTTCAGCGGACCGGCGTAGGGCACGTAGGAATCGACGCCTTCTTCAAACGAAAGCTTCTTGTCGCCGCCCATGTCGTAGCGCTGCCAGTTGCGCGCGCGGTTGCTGCCCTCGCCCCAGTATTCCTTGACGTAGGTGCCGCCGAAGAAGAGCTTTTCGGTCGGGCTCTCGTCAAAGCGGGCAAAGTAGCGGCCCAGCATGACGAAGTCGGCGCCCATGGCAAGCGCCAGCGTCAGATGGTGGTCATAGACGATGCCGCCGTCGGAGCAGACGGGCACGTAAACGCCGGTTTCTTCAAAATATGCGTCGCGGGCCTTGCAGACGTCGATCACCGCCGTGGCCTGCCCGCGGCCGATGCCCTTGGTCTCGCGGGTGATACAGATCGAGCCGCCGCCGATGCCGACCTTGACGAAGTCGGCGCCGCAGTCGGCCAGGAAGCGGAAGCCGTCGGCGTCCACCACGTTGCCCGCGCCCACCTTCACGGTGTCGCCGTAGCGTTCGCGGATCCAGGCGATCGTGATCTTCTGCCATTCCGAAAAGCCCTCGGAGGAGTCGATGCACAGCACGTCGGCGCCCGCGTCGATCAGCGCAGGCACGCGATCGGCGTAGTCGCGGGTGTTGATGCCGGCGCCCACCACAAAGCGCTTGTGGGCGTCCAGCAGCTCGTCGGGGTTCTCCTTGTGCGATTCATAGTCCTTGCGGAACACGAAATAGCAAAGGCGGCCGTCGTCGGTGACGATGGGCAGAGAGTTGAGCTTGTTGTCCCAGATGATGTCATTCGCTTCGGCCAGGGTCGTGCCCTCTCTGGCGGTGACGAGCTTTTCCAGCGGGGTCATGAAGTCGCGGACCTTGAGGTCGGTCGACATGCGTGTCACGCGGTAGTCGCGGCTCGTCACGATGCCCAGCAGCCTGCCGTTCGCCGTGCCGTCGTCGGTGACGGCGACCGTGGAATGGCCGGTCTTTTCCTTGAGCGCCAGCACGTCCGCCAGCGTCGCGTCGGGCGTGAGGTTGGAATCGGACGACACGAAGCCGGCCTTGTAGGCCTTGGCTCTTGCCACCATGGCGGCCTCGTCGGCCACGGACTGCGAACCGTAGATGAACGAAACGCCGCCGCTCTTTGCCAGGGCAACGGCAAGGCGGTCGCCCGAAACGGCCTGCATGATGGCAGACGTCATCGGAATGTTCAAAGAGATGGCGGGTTCCTCTCCCCGTCTGAATTTGACCAGCGGCGTTTTCAGCGACACGTTGGCCGGCACGCACTGACTGGAGGAATAACCCGGGATCAGCAGGTATTCGTTGAAGGTATGGGAAGGTTCGTTGATATAGGTTGCCATGGCGCTCTTCCTTTCTGCTTTTACATCCGTTATATTTTTTCTATTATAGTATAAATGACCCGCGCTTGTCAATGAAGTTCCAAAAGAAACCGCACGGCGCGAATAAAAAAGACGGCGCCGGACAAGAGCCGTCCGCCGGGTGAGCAGACGCTCACCAACGGAGAAAGTGCCGGAAGCCCTGTGTTTCTGCGGATTTTCAGCTTTTTGCCGCTGCGGAGCAATTCACAATTCTGACATATTTTTCACAACTTTGCGTTGATTCCGGCGCTTTATTATCGTAAAATGTAGACAGAGTAGTCTTTTATGAGCCTAGGAGGGACGATATGAAGCTGACCTGGTTTGGTACGGCCTCGATCGCGCTGGAGACCGAAAACACCCGCATTTTGTTTGACCCGTTCATTCGCCGCAACAAAAAGCTGCTGCCGGTCACGGTGGCGGATTACTGCGGCTACGACGCAATTCTGATCACGCACGGGCATTTCGACCACCTGATGGACGTGCCGAAAATCATGAAAGCGGATCAGGACGTGCCGGTCTATTGCACCAAAACGCCGCGCGCCAGCCTGATGCGCGACGACATTCCCCCGCAGCGGATCCATTGCATCGAACGCGGCGACACGTTTGCGATCGGCGATTTCACCGTGCGCGTCCACGCCGGACACCACGTGGACTTCAACATGAACTACATCTCCTCGGTCATTGCCAAGTGCGTGCTTCAGGCGCCGCGCTCCCTCTGGATGCTGCGGCAGGCGGGCCGTCTGCCCGAAGGCAGCGAAATCGTAATCTATGAGGTACACGCGGAAGGCAAGACCGTGCTGATCATGGGCTCCTACGGCATCGACGCGATGACGGTCTATCCGAAGAACCCCGACGTCATGGTCTTCCCCTACGCGGGCAACACGAACATTGCCTCCATCGCCGCCGGCTGTGTGGCCTCCATCCGCCCGCAGAAGATCATCTTCGACCACTTTGACGACGCGTTTCCGCCGCTGACGCGCCGCATGGACGTGGAAAACTACTGCGCGCTGCTGCGCAAGATGTATCCGAACATGGGGCTCGTGATTCCCAGAGAGCAATCCGCCCTGACGATTTGATCCAAAAAAAAACGCCACCCGATCGGATGGTGTTTTTTTGCGTCAGTTCTTCACCTGATGGTGCGCGCCGTCCGTTTCGGGCGTCAGGGCGGCAAAGGTGTAGCCGTTCTGCAGGCCCCAGGTGATGAATTCATCCATGGCGTTGACGGTGAATTCCTTGACGTCGTGGCAAAGGATAATGGCGTTCTTGTGGTTTGCCGCGCCCACCTTGCAGTTTTGCAGCACCGTGGCGCTGGAGGTGGTGGCGCCGGCGTCGCCGCTGGCCACGTTCCAGTCGTAGTAGTGCAGGCCCTTGTTGTTCGCTTCCTTCACCAGCAGGGTCATCATACCCGGCACGTCGTTGCTGACGGTGTTGGAGCTGCCGCCCGGGAACCGGAACATCGTGGTTTCTTCGCCCGTCTGCTTCAGGATGACCTGCTGCATGGCTTCAAAGTCGGCCCAATAGGCCTCGTCGGAGGCGTAGATCTTTTTGTAATCGTGGGAATAGGAGTGGATGGCGACCGCGTGGCCCTCCTTGGCTTCGCGCTTGAGCAGGCTCTCATACTGCGAGAACACGTGGGTCACAAAGAACGTCGCCTTGACGTCGTGGGCCTTGAGGATATCCAGCAGCTTTTCGGTATAGGGACCGGGGCCGTCGTCAAAGGTCAGATAGATCGTGTGGCCGTTGCTTTCGGCGGGCTGCGCCGGCGTTTCTTCGCCGTTCTCTTCGCCCTGCTTGTCGTTTCCCTGCTTGTCGTCGGTGTTGACCGTTTCGGTCGGCTCCACCAGGGCGCGGGCGTTGTGGCGCGTGGCGGCAAGGCCGATCACATAGGTCAGCGCAAAGACGCCGACGAAGACCAGCACCATGGTCAGCACCCGCTGGGCGAACAGCTTTCTTTTCTTTTCAATCGTTTCAAACGTCTGTTTTGCCATACATCATTTCCCTTTAACAGCTTTGTCCTTTTTATTTTACTTGGTCACAGCGGAAAAATCAATAGGCTGCGGCAAAATATCGCAAATTTTGCGCCGGCTCTGTACTTTTTCCACAAAATATGCTACACTGTCCCGTGGGTGATGAACATGACAAACACGATCACAGACGACCTGCGTTCCCTCGGCGACCGGGTGCAGAAGCTGACCTTCTCCGACCGCGCCGACCCCGCGTTTGACTTTCAGAAGGTCTGCGTGCGGCCCTATCTTGCCAAGGGCGAAACGCGCTGGCAGCTCGAGCAGTTCAGGGGCGCGCAGGTGTTTCATCGGAATCTCGACTTCCCCGCCCTGCTGCAGTGGGTGGAAAGCACCGGCTGCGTGCAGTTTCGCCAGCTGCTGCTGACTGCGGCGGGCGCCGAGATCCAGTATACCATGCGCGCGGGCAAAATCAAGCGCAAAGCGCGCGAAACCGGCCGCCCCGCAAAAGCGCCGCAGGCCCACGACCGCCAAAAGCAATATCTGCTGCGCGAGGGCGAGAACATCCCGGCGCTGGTGGATCTCGGCGTATTCACGAAGGACTTCAGAATCGTCAGGAGCAAGTATGACAAGTATAAGCAGATCAACCGCTTTGTGGAGCTGATCGACGACGCCTTCCGCGAAAGCGACAAAACAGAGCTGACCATTCTCGACTTCGGCTGCGGCAAGTCGTATCTGACGTTCATCCTCTATTACTACTTCACCGTG
>JAEEGG010019512.1_pt1 | contig 13661 bp, 16 predicted proteins | sample 9134161 | NCBI WGS metagenome assembly JAEEGG01 (sample SAMN16246543, study PRJNA631951) | gut metagenome | biome: gut microbiome; feature: rumen; material: CR-attached | host: Bos | place: Iran: Karaj | collected 2018-10 | reverse complement strand
ATATAAAATTTATGGAGGTACGGGCATGTCACGTATAGGTAAGATGCCAATCGCTATCCCCGCAGGTGTAAGCGTGGAAATAGCAGAAAATAATCTGGTTACCGTTAAGGGACCCAAGGGAACTCTTTCAAGAGTTATCGCACCTGAGATGGAAGTTAAGCAGGAAGGTGCAGAAATAATCGTAAACAGACCTAATGATCTTAAGAGAAATAAGTCACTTCACGGACTTACAAGAACACTTATTCATAACATGGTTGTAGGTGTTACTACAGGATATGAGAAAGCACTGGAAATCAACGGTGTTGGTTACAAGGCAGCAAAGGAAGGCAAGACCCTCGTGCTGAATCTTGGATATTCACATCCCATAAAGATGCTCGATCCCGAAGGAATCGAGTCAACCGTCGATAATAACAAGATTATCGTTAAGGGTATCGACAAAGAGAAAGTCGGACAGTACGCAGCTGAGATCAGAGACAAGAGAAGACCTGAGCCTTATAAGGGCAAGGGAATCAAGTACGCTGATGAAGTAATCAGACGTAAGGCCGGCAAGACAGGAAAGAAATAAGGAGGGACGCATAAATGTTTAAGAAAGAAAGTAGAACAAAAATACGTGAGAAGAAGCATATGAAAGTTCGCAATCGTTTCTCCGGTACCGCTGAAAGACCCCGTCTTGCAGTTTTCAGAAGCAATGAGCATATGTATGCACAGATCATTGATGATACCGTAGGTAACACACTGGTTGCTGCATCAACGGTTGAGAAGGATGTAAAGGCAGAACTTGAACATACCAATACAGTTGAGGCTGCTTCCTATCTTGGAACTGTAATTGCAAAGAGAGCACTTGATAAGGGAATCAAGACAGTTGTATTTGACCGTGGCGGTTTCATATATCAGGGCAAGGTTCAGGCTTTAGCTGAGGCAGCTAGAGAAGCCGGCCTTGAATTCTAAGAGGAGGAGACAGATGAAGCGTTCAATTATTGATACTACAGGCATGGAGTTAGAAGATAAAGTAGTTGCCATCAAGCGTGTCACTAAGGTTGTTAAGGGTGGACGTAACATGAGATTCTCTGCACTTGTTGTAGTTGGTGACAAGAAAGGTCACGTTGGTGCAGGACTCGGAAAGGCAGCAGAAATACCTGAGGCAATCCGCAAGGGTAAAGAAGCAGCTATGAAGCACATGGTAGAGCTTGCACTTGATGAAAACGGAAGTGTTCCTCATGATTATATCGGAAAGTTTGGATCGGCTACAGTTCTTATGAAGAGAAGCCCCGAAGGTACCGGTATCATCGCAGGCGGCCCCGTACGTAACGTACTTGAGCTTGCCGGCTTCAAGAACATTCGTACTAAGTCACTTGGCTCAAACAACAAGCAGAACGTAGTTCTTGCTACAATCGAGGGCTTAAGCCAGTTAAAGACACCTGAACAGGTCGCTGCAGCTCGCGGCATCAGCCTCGATGAGCTTTTAAAGTGATCAGAAGGAGGATATCATGGCAGATAAATTAAAGGTTACACTTGTTAAGTCTACTATTAGTGCCCTTCCTAAGCATAAGAAGACTGTTGAAGCATTAGGATTAAACAAGCTTAATTCTTCAAACGAGCTTCCGAACAATGAGGCTGTTAAGGGAATGATTTTCCAGGTTAAACATCTGGTTAAGGTAGAAGAAATCTAATCGATAGAGAAAACGGGCATTCCGTTTCGTATCGGAAAGGAGAACAAAATGAATTTAACAGATTTAAGACCTGCCGAGGGCTCAGTGAAGAGCAACAATTTCCGTAAGGGTCGTGGACATGCTTCAGGAAACGGCAAGACAGCAGGTTATGGTCATAAAGGTCAGAAGGCTCGTTCAGGACGTCCGAGAGCAGGCTTTGAAGGTGGACAGAATCCGCTTTTCAGAAGACTTCCCAAGAGGGGCTTCAGATGCAGAAATACTAAGGAAATTATCACTATTAATGTCAGCATGCTCGACAAGCGTTATGAGAACGGCGCTGACGTTACAATCGAGAGTCTTATGGATGTAGGTCTTATAACCAATCCTAAGGATGGCGTAAAAATACTTGGGAATGGAGAGTTAACCAAGAAACTCAACGTTAAAGTAAATGCTTTCAGCGCAACAGCTAAAGAGAAGATTGAGGCACTTGGTGGAAAAGCAGAGGTGATCTGATATGTTTAAAACCATCATCAATGCTTTTAAGGTTAAGGAAATCAGGATGCGACTGTTATTCACGCTTTTCTGCCTGGTAATAGTCAGAATCGGTTCCAACATCACAGTTCCTTCCATCGACAGCCGAATGCTTGCCAACTGGGCTGATTCCCAGCTTGCAAGCGGTCTGCTCGGAACACTCACAGGTGGAGCGTTATCAAGTCTTTCGATTTTTGCACTCAGCATTTCACCTTACATCAATGCCGAGATTATTATGCAGCTTCTTACCATCGCAATTCCGAGATTAGAGGAAATGCAGAAGGATGGCGAGGACGGAAGACAGAAAATCCAGAAAATCTCAAGATATTTAACAATAGTTCTTGCTCTTATTGAGTCAACAGCTATGGCAATAAGCTTCGGCAGAGGCGAGCAGTCATATTATGTAAGCGGTAGTTCATCAGTTACGGAAATCGCAACTGTTGCCCTTGCATTCACTGCAGGTACCGTATTCCTTATGTGGCTTGGTGACAAGATCACCGAAAAGGGAGTTGGTAACGGTATTTCCGTAATCCTCCTTATCAACATCGTTGCACGTCTTCCTCAAGATATGAACACTCTTATTACGACATTCGTAACAGGAGCAAGCTCAGTAGTATGGGGCATCATCAGTGCAGTGATCATCTGTGCTATCATCTTCGGTATGGTAGTGCTCATCGTCCTCCTTCAGGATGCTGAAAGGCGAATACCGGTTCAGTACACCAGAAAGATCGTAGGACGTAAACAGGTTGGCGGCCAGGGATCAAGCATCCCCATGAAGGTTAATACCTCAGGCGTTCTTCCTGTAATCTTTGCTATGTCAATACTTCAGTTCCCTATCATCATTGCTTCCTTCTTCGGACAGCAGGGCAGCACTGAGGGCGGCTTTGGTTCGAAGCTGTTATACCTTATCGATCAGAACCACTGGTTCCATAAGGACAACTTCGTTTATACACTTGGCGCACTTATCTATATAGCATTGATCCTGTTCTTTGCATATTTCTATACAGCAGTTTCATTCAATCCTATAGAAATATCAAACAACTTAAAGAAGCAGGGCGGATTTGTTCCCGGCATCAGACCCGGAAAGCCTACCTCCGATTACATTACAGGTATCCTTAACAAGATAATCTTCATCGGAGCTATCGCTTTAAGTATTGTAGCAATCCTTCCCATCTTCTTTACCGGAATCTTTGATGTCAGCGTTTCATTCGCTGCAACCTCTATCATAATCGTTGTTGGTGTTGTACTCGAGACAATGAAGCAGATTGAGTCAATGATGGCAGTACGTCATTATAAGGGATTCCTTGATAATTGATCTTAAACAAACCGGCGGAGAGTTTTTTCTTCGCCGGGTTTTCGGGTTTTGAAAGCGAAATAAAAGAAAGGTTTGGAATAGTTTTATGAAAATAGTTATGCTGGGAGCCCCGGGTGCCGGCAAAGGTACACAGGCCAAGATGATCGCTAAGGAGTATGGTATCCCCCATATTTCCACAGGAGATATCTTCCGTGCCAATATAAAAGAGGGAACGGAGCTCGGAAAGAAAGCTAAGGAATATATGGATCAGGGACAGCTCGTTCCGGATTCGCTCACATTAGAGCTCATAATGGACAGATTCACAAAAGATGACTGTGTAAACGGATATGTACTGGATGGTTTTCCCAGAACCATTCCCCAGGCTGAAGCACTTACCAAGGCTCTTGAAAGCAAGGGAGATAAGATTGATTACGCAATCAATGTTGATGTTCCCGATGAGAACATTATCAACAGAATGTCCGGAAGACGCTGCTGCTTAAAGTGCGGCGGAACCTTCCACGTAAAGTACAATCCTCCCAAAAAGGACGGCATATGTGACCTTTGCGGCGCAGAACTCGTTATCCGTGACGACGATAAGCCCGAGATAGTTAAGAAGAGACTTTTCACATATCATGAGCAGACTCAGCCCCTCATCGACTATTACAACGGCGAAGGCGTATTAAAGAACGTAGACGGTACCGTAGACGTAGAAGTAGTATTTGATAATATTAAGCAGATACTTAACAGATAACTGATACATAACGAAACCTCATACTGATGAGGTGAAAACAACCCCTCACCCAAAGGCTTCCCCTTGAGGGGAAGCTGTCAGCGAAGCTGACTGATGAGGTGAAAACAATCACAATAATAACATTTGGCGGATGTTAGATTAGGAGATAAAAGATGGCAATTACAATTAAATCGGAGCGCGAGATAGAACTCATGCGCGAAGCCGGCAGGATTTTATCAAAGGTACATGACATACTTGCCAAAGAAGTAAAGCCCGGTGTATCGACATGGCATATTGACAAGGTTGGCCGGGAGGCAATTCTGGATTTTGGCTGCAAACCTTCCTTCCTCGGATATGACGGATATCCGGCATCAATATGTGTATCCGTTAACGACGAGGTCATCCACGGTATCCCCAGCAAAACCAGGATATTAAAGGAAGGCGACATAGTAAGCCTTGACGCGGGAGTTATCTACAAGGGATATCAGTCAGATGCGGCACGTACGCATGCATGCGGAGAAATATCCCCCAAAGCCAAGGAGCTTATAGAGGTTACCAGACAGAGCTTCTTTGAGGCAATAAAGTTCGCAAGGGAAGGAAATCATCTGTTTGATATTTCCGCAGCTGTTGAGGAATATGTTACTCCTCACGGGTTCTCCGTTGTAAGGGACTTTGTCGGCCACGGTATCGGCAAGGAGATGCATGAGGAGCCTCAGATACCGAACTACAAGCAGAAAAAACGCGGTCCTAAGCTCTGTGCGGGCATGACTCTGGCTATAGAACCCATGATAAACATGGGAAGATATGAAGTTGCATGGATGGATGACGACTGGACCATAGTAACGGAGGATGGTTCCATGTCGGCGCATTATGAGAACACCATACTCATTACAAAGGGCGATCCCGAGATACTTTCTCTGGCAAGTGACAGTCCTTTGTAGGATAAGAAAAGGAGAATGTGAATGTCGAAAGCAGATGTTGTTGAAATTGAAGGTACTGTAGTTGAAAAATTACCTAATACCATGTTTCAGGTAGAGCTTGAAAATGGCCACAGGGTACTCGCACACATCAGCGGCAAGCTGAGAATGAACTTTATCAAGATCGTTCCCGGCGATAAGGTTACATTGGAACTTTCACCTTATGACCTGACAAAAGGCAGGATCATATGGAGAGATAAATAATTTTATTTCTAACAAAAAAAAGTTTGACAATTGAAAAAGATTGTGATAGTATTACAATGTTGGACTTTTTTGAAAGGAGTGAAGAAGATGAAGGTTAGGTCTTCAGTAAAACCAATTTGCGAAAAGTGCAAAGTAATCAGAAGAAAGGGAGCTATCAGAATTATCTGTGAGAATCCCAAGCACAAGCAGAGACAGGGTTGATATCGTATTTTGAAAATTAAATATAGATAGCACTTGCTTTCTGCGTTACAACTTAATGTTGTGATATTGTGGGCATTGATTCGTGAGAATCTTTTGCTTAAAAGTCCGGATGTCATCATCATTCGGGGTTTTTGTCGTAAGACACACAATTTAAAGCGGCTGAAGTGTCCGTATGATATGCGGACAGATGGCAGATCTGCCTTTATGGTTAGGTATGCCTTGTTTCACGCCGGTTTATGACCGGCTTATTTCAATTTTATTACGGAGGTGCAAAGCGCGTATGGCTCGTATCAGTGGTGTTGATTTACCTAGAGATAAGCGTGTAGAGATCGGACTTACCTATATCTTCGGTATAGGCAGAGTTAGTTCAAACAAGATTTTGGACAAGGCAAATGTAAATCCGGACACAAGAGTCCGTGATCTTACTGATGATGAAGTTGCCAGAATTCGTGACATCGTAGATGCAGAATACATGGTAGAAGGTGACTTAAGACGTGAAACAGCTCTTAACATCAAGAGATTACAGGAAATCGGATGTTACAGAGGTATCCGTCACAGAAAGGGTCTCCCCGTTCGTGGACAGAATACCAAGAATAATGCCAGAACTCGCAAGGGACCCAGACGTACCGTTGCGAACAAGAAGAAATAATTAGGAGGTAGGCTAGTAATGGCAGCAAAAGCAACAGCTAAAAAAGTCACAAAAAAGCGTGTTAAGAAAAATATTGACCGTGGACAGGCACATATCCAGTCATCATTTAACAATACTATAGTTACTCTTACTGACGCTCAGGGAAATGCTATTTCATGGGCAAGTGCCGGCGGATTAGGATTCAGAGGCTCAAAGAAGTCTACTCCTTATGCAGCACAGATGGCAGCAGAGACAGCAGCTAAGGCAGCAGTTGTACATGGTCTTAAGTCAGTTGACGTTATGGTTAAGGGTCCCGGCTCGGGACGTGAGGCAGCAATCCGTGCCCTTCAGGCATGTGGAATCGAGGTTACCAGCATTAAGGACGTTACCCCTGTTCCTCACAATGGATGCAGACCGCCCAAGCGCAGAAGAGTATAATAGGAGGTAGATAAAGATGGCAAGAGATATGGGTCCCGTATTAAAGAAGTGCAGGTCTCTTGGAATTGAGCCCGGATTTCTCGGTATCGACAAGAAATCTAAGAGAACTTTCGTTAGAGCCGGCAAGAAGGTTAGTGAATACGGATTACAGTTAAAAGAAAAGCAGAAGGCTAAGTTCATTTACGGTGTACTTGAGAAGCCTTTCAGAAATATGTTTGCTAAGGCAGAGAAGATGAGAACCGGTACAGCCGGCGAGAACCTCATGATTCTCTTAGAGCTCAGACTTGACAATGTTATGTTCCGTCTCGGCTACGGCAGAACCAGAAGGGAAGCTAGACAGATCGTTGATCACAGACATGTTCTGGTTAACGGAAAATGTGTAAACATTCCTTCATATACACTTAAAGCAGGCGATGTTATTACTATTAAGGAAAGATATAAATCAGCTCAGAGATACAAGGACATCCTTGAGGTAACAGGCGGCAGGCTTGTTCCCGCATGGCTTGAGGCAGATCATGAGAATCTTACCGGAACAGTTAAGGAAGTTCCCACAAGAGATCAGATCGATGTTCCCGTAAACGAGATGCTTATCGTCGAGTTATACTCCAAATAATAGTAAAATGATAAAGGAGGGTTCAAATAAATGTTCGGTTTTGAAACGCCATCACTTGAAATTACAGAGATTTCTGAGGACAAGAAATATGGTCGCTTTGTTGTTGAACCGTTGGAGAGAGGTTATGGTATTACCCTTGGTAACTCCTTAAGAAGAATCATGCTTTCCTCACTTCCGGGCGCTGCTGTAAGCAGCATCAAGATCCCCGGCGTGGTACATGAGTTCTGTGGTATTCCCGGAGTTAAGGAAGACGTTACCGAGATCATCATGAATATCAAGAGCCTTGCTATAAAGAATAACAGCACAACAGATGAACCCAAGAAAGCCTATATTGATTTTGAAGGTGAAGGAGTTGTGACTGCGGCAGACATCCATACAGATTCGGATATAGAGATATTAAATCCCGATCTTGTTATTGCTACCTTAAGCGGCGGAGCTGATTCAAGGCTTGAGATAGAGATGACAATCACAAAGGGAAGAGGATATGTTAACTCAGATAAGAACAAGAGCGCAGATCTTCCCATCGGTGTGATCGCTATTGACTCTATATATACTCCTGTCGAGCGGGTTAACATGACTGTTGAAAATACCCGTGTAGGCCAGGTTACCGATTATGACAAGCTCACCCTTGATGTATGGACAAAGGGCACTATCACTCCCGATGAGGCAGTAAGCCTTTCGGCAAAGGTGCTTAGTGAGCATTTGAAGACCTTTATCGATATTTCCGATAAGGGCAGGGAAGCTGTTGTCATTGAGCCCAAGAAAGAGGAAGGCTCCGGAGCTGCAGTCTATGATATCAATATTGATGAACTGGAGCTTTCAGTTCGTTCATATAACTGCCTTAAGCGTGCCGGCATAAATACAGTCGGTGAACTGATCAACAAGACATCCGATGATATGATGAAGGTTCGTAACCTTGGTCGTAAGTCACTGGATGAAGTTCTTGCAAAGCTTAAGGAACTTGGTTTATCACTTAAAGAGAGTGAAGATTAATCACATTTTAGTAGAAATATAGTCAGGAGGAAACAGACATGGCCGGTTATAGAAAACTTGGAAGAACTGCTAATCAGAGAAAAGCTCTTTTAAGGAATCAGGTTACCAATCTTCTGTATCACGGAAAGATCAGGACAACTGATACTAAGGCTAAGGAAATCCGCAGAATAGCAGAAAGCTTTATCGCTTTAGCTGTTAAGGAAAGAGATAATTATGACACAGTTACCGTTAGCACTAAGGTTGCCCGTAAGGATATGAACGGCGGCAGGGTTAAGGAAGAGGTTAACGGAAAGAAGACTGTTGTATTTGATACTGTTGAGAAGGAAATCAAGAAGGATAAGCCTTCAAGACTTGCTGCAAGAAGAAAGATGAACGCATATCTTTACGATATCACAGAAGTTCCCGCTGAGAACGCAGGAAAGAAGAAGGGTACCAAGAAGATTAACCTTGCAGATAAGCTTTTCACAGATATCGCACCCAAGTATGCAAACCGCAACGGTGGATACACCCGTATCGTTAAGATCGGTCCCCGTAAGGGTGATGCAGCTATGGAAGTACTGATCGAGCTTGTATGATTAAAAACATATAACTTTAAAGAGCAGGAGTTTTTCCTGCTCTTTTTGCATTCTTTTTGTGGCTCTGATTGTCATCCTGAGCGTTAGCGAAGCATGTTCCCTTTGTCATCCTGAGCGCTAGCGAAGGATCTTATTACGTTAGGATTCTTCGCTTCGCTCAGAATGACAGTAAACGCCAGAATGACAGTAAACGCTCAGAATGACAGCAAACGCCAGAATAACAGTAACCTTTCAGAACGACATTAACCATTCGGAATGAAAGTAATTTATCTGAATGACATTAAACCTCAGAACAGCGTGCGGAACCTGTGTATCAGATAAGTCCTTCTGTAGAACCTGCGCATCAGCAGGAGCAAGGTCTTCTTAAGACTTTTAAGCGAACTCCTGTCGGCGTCGGTAGGCTCCGTATTTCCGTAGACCACGGACTCAAAAACATTTATAAAGCCTGTATCGGAGAGAGTTTCAAAGCTTGCGTCCGACTTTGATCCCGCAACGGTCTGTCCGATAATCTCGGTATATCTGCGGGAAAACTCCTCCAGGGTTTCATCGGAACCCCTTCTTAGGTTAAATTCTTTAAGCACATGAAGTACAAGATTAAAATCATAGATGTAGAGCTGCCTCTCATTCATTTTCTTACGTCTCCTGTATGAAACAACCGCATTAACAAGCAGCAGTAACAGGAGACTTATCACGATTATCGTTACGATAATGATGATAAGCAGCCAGGATACCTTCTGTTCGGTATGATCCTTCTCATAGTCGGGATCTTCAACCGGGTCGGGGATGGTTACATCCTCGTCATCGAAATGATACTCAAAATCGGAATTATCCTTAACACCCTCGAAATCACTGTATTTACCGGAATAGAGCTTCCAGCCCGAATATCTGTTTGGAGCATAGCCGGGAGTCGGTTCAAAAGCCACCCAGCCTTTGTTCTCAAAATAAACCTCCGGCCACGTATGACCGTTACCGTTGATGACTGTATACTCTTCAGACTCGCTTGAAGGCACCACATAACCTTGGACTACCCTTGAGCTGTAGCCGAGATAACGTGCGGCTAAACAGAACGCGGTAGCGAAGTGTACGCAGTAGCCGCTCTGCTTTTCTATGATGAAATAGTTTAAGAAATCGCCTTCGCTACTGACATAATCGGGAAGGAAGCCGCCTGAGAGATCATAGGTCATTGCCGCAAAGGTACGCTCAAGTGCGGAAAGCTTCTCATAATCCGTGTTACAATCCTTTATCACAGTATCGATCCAGTCCTTTACGGAATCCCTGATCAGGGGAGAAGAAGTATAGGACTTTTTAATATAGTCCCTATAGGAGCTCAGCAGGTCGAGGGTTATGTCGGGATACATATTTCTTAAGAAATTAAACTTTGTATAGTTAAAGGCCTCGGGATCATCGGACAGAGGTGCTTCAAGAAACTCATTTACAACCCTGCTCCCGTAATTCATCTGCATATAGTTGACATTGTATTCCGTGCCGTAGGTCATGACATCGTCAAAGAGAAGCTTCTCATCATCCAGATCGAGACTGCTCTTAAACCCGGCATCGAAGGTATCAAGCGTCTTGGCGGGAGTGAACAGTATGCTTGATGCAAGATCTATGTATTTTATCCTGAGATATGTGTTCCGTACCGCGCCCGAAACTGCGGTACGGTCAAAATTTATCAGCCCGTAATATGATTCAAAGGCATCCAGAAGCGAGTATCTTTCGTTGGCATCCAGTGTATTGTGCCAGTTCCCGTTATCAAATTTGTTAAAATACTGTCCGTTTAAATATATGCTCCCGTAGGTTTTTGTCTGGCTGGAAAGCTCCATGAGACGGATGCTGTCGTCACTGTCATTATCGTATGACATGATATCCTCCGAACCAAATTCCACGCTTAAGGAATCATAGCTTCCGGAACCCGAGAACTTAAGGGAAAGCTTATGGCCTATTTTGTTGATCTCTTCAACAGCAAGCCTGTAAAGCTTCTTCGCCCAGTTCCAGCTTATCGGATCTTCGGGTTTGGGTATGACTAGTACGCAAATGAGTACTAGCAGGAGGAACGGCAGCAGATACGTGATATAACGGCGTACCCTCGCGGGAGTCCTATCCTTATCGCTGCTCCTTAAAAAACGGGTGAACGTAAAAGCTATGTAAAAGCAGGCTATCGCGGTGGAAGCCGGGTGTATCGAGCCGTCCTTGAAAAGCTGCAGCAGAACGTAAAACAGGAGTGAGGCCGAAAGAATAAGATTTATCACAACCGTAAGATCCGAAATCAAAAAGACGATAAATGCCACAAAGCCGATGATGACCAGCTTGAAGATGCTGCTTGACAGTAGCAGGTCGACATCCTCTTTGTCGATTAAAAATGAGAAAAGGGTCACAACAAGGATTATGGCCGGGAAAATGTAAAAATGTATCTTATTATAAAGGATAACGAGAGTATTAAAACAAAGGCTGACCGCAAGCAGGATGAGTATGTTCTTCCTGCTTATGAACTCAGCATCATAATAGTTATATATTTCCAGAAAAAGGAACAGACCTATACAAGAGGTCATGATATAACGGTATATGAAATCCGTAAGTTCTTCTTTAAATGTCATCTTGTCCTCTGTTATCTCTTAAAGTATCTTAGAAATGTCATCCTCCGGAAGCACCGCGAATACCTTCTGGTCCTGAAGTTCAATAATATCTTCCGTACGTGGGTTATACCCCACATAGTAAATAACAGTCTTTACCCCGGTCAGCGAGAGCGAATACAGCTTCCTGTTAAGCTCTGCGTCTGCGGAGGTTATCACGAGAAAAACGACCATGCAGTTTGCAAATGCGGCACTGCCGATCAGCGAATCAAGCAGGACCGTGCTATCCTCATCATCCCTGAAGCGCAAGGTGTTTACAGACGAAAGGAAAGAATCCATCTCGCTCTGATTGCCGCAGCAGGCGGACACGGGACCGGACTGACTGTAATACATCGTTACCGGGACGGAGAAAACCGAGAAATAATTCGCAAGCGCAAGAACTATCTCCAGGCATTTGTTTTCAACCGGAATGTAAGTATACTCATTATCGCTGATCCTTTTTGTATCAAGGAATAAGCCGATGCCCTGGCGCTGTTCGCCGTAGGTCAGCCTGCTCTTTAGGGAGCCTGTCCTTGCCGAAGCCTTCCAGCTTATGGCCTTTATCGGATCGCCAGCGACATATTCGCGCACAGATGCATCAAAATCCGAGGACATATGAGGATTTTCCCTGAAGGTCGACAGCGTCATCTCGGGGATGCTCCTTAAGGACTCAAGCTTAATGATACGGGGCGAAACAACGGCGTTTAACGGCTCGGGCACACGGTAGGTTATCCTGTAAAGCTTAAAGAAATCAACTATCGTGATCTCTTTTATCCCAACGAAATAATCCCCTCTGTAGCGGCAGATGAGATTCGTGTCGTATCGGATGTTCTCTCCGGGCAGGAGCTCATATACGTTCGAGAGCGACGTATCGTCATGCTTTTCCGCGGTGTTTTCCTCGCTGTTATGTATATTTCCGATATAGGAAAATGTGGAATATGTTTTTATGCTTATGTTGCAGAAATTAAGCAGGTACTCATTCTGCAATACGAAATAATAGGGTACCGGCTCGTATGCCGTAATGTGCTTGTTGCCGACTACCTGATAGAGCTTGAAAAAAACATATACCGTAAGCAGATAGAGAAGCGAGATCGGAGTGATCAGCAGAAGCCCGAAAAGCAGGGAGTAGCTGACGGGACCGCCGTAAAAGCTTGCAAGCACAATGGCGCCAGTACAGAGCAGAAAATAAATTATACGGTTTCTTTTCATATTTTTACGGGGTTACATCCACAGGAACTTCAATATTTGCAAGCAGTGAATGCAGTATGGTCTCAGGGTTGTCATGCGACATGCGGGCTTCTATAGACAGGGGGAGCCTGTGAAGGAGCACCGGAACATAGAGCTGTTTTATATCATCGGGCTTTACAAAATCACGTCCGTTCATAAGGGCGTTGGCCTGTGCGGCACGTATGAGCGCGAGCATTGCACGGGGGCTGGCACCGGTCATGAAACGCTTTTCGTTTCGGGTGGCGCTTATGATGCTGTGAACATACTCGAGGACATTGCTCTTAACGGTAACCTTTTTGGCAAGCTCCTGAAGGTCTGTAATATCGCTTACCGTACATACGGGCTCTAAGTTTTCAGCTTTCTTCTCGTCGAGGAACATGGCGGCAAGCCTCAGCTCGTCGTTCTTATCGGGATACCCGAGAGATATCTTCATCATGAAACGGTCAAGCTGTGCTTCGGGCAGCGGATAGGTGCCATGAAAATCGACGGGATTCTGCGTGGCGATGACGAAGAAGGGCTTCTGCAATACATGCGGATAGCCATCAATGGTAATCATGGACTCCGCCATACATTCTAGCAGGCTGGACTGCACGCGGGGCGTGCCGCGGTTGATTTCATCTGCCAGCACCACATTGGTGAAGACAGGACCTGGCATAAAGACAAACTTGCGCTGCTCCTCGTCGAAGATGCTGATGCCTGTGATGTCGTTGGGCAACATATCGGGAGTAAACTGGATGCGCTTGAAGCCCGTGCGAATGGAACGCGCCAGAGCCTGCGCGAGCTTGGTCTTACCCACGCCAGGCACGTCCTCCAGAAGCACATGACCATCGCTCATCAGGGCTATTAGAACATGATGGATGACGTTGTCCTTCCCTTGAATTACCTTTGCCATGTTGGCGGCAATTCTGGCGACAACATCCTGCACGAAGCTGAAATCGCCATTTTGAGCTTCAGAAGGTGCCTCCACGTCTTCCGTGGTGTTGGCGACATCC
>JAEEGG010019509.1_pt1 | contig 13662 bp, 6 predicted proteins | sample 9134161 | NCBI WGS metagenome assembly JAEEGG01 (sample SAMN16246543, study PRJNA631951) | gut metagenome | biome: gut microbiome; feature: rumen; material: CR-attached | host: Bos | place: Iran: Karaj | collected 2018-10 | reverse complement strand
AAAATTCTCAATGACCGTCGCGGCGACCTGATGCTCCTTGTCAACGGAATGCCTGTCGTCCATATAGAACTCAAAAAGAGCGGTGTTCCCGTAAGCCAGGCTGCCTATCAAATCGAAAAATATGCGGGCGAGGGCATTTTTACAGGGCTGTTTGCGCTGGTGCAAATCTTTGTCGCCATGAATCCTGACGAAACTTTGTATTTCGCAAACCCCGGACCCGAAGGAAAATTCAATCCCGACTTCTATTTTCATTGGGCGGATTTCAACAATGAGCCCATCAACGACTGGAAAAATATCGCATCTTCGCTGCTTTCAATTCCGATGGTTCATTGGATGGTCGGCTTTTACACTGTTGCCGACGGCTCCGATGGCATATTGAAAGTCATGCGCAGCTATCAATATTATGCAGCAAGAGAAATTTCTACCAAGGTGAAAAGTATCAAGTGGGAGGGAGACGACCAGCTTGGCGGCTACATTTGGCACACGACCGGTTCCGGCAAAACAATGACATCGTTCAAGTCGGCACAGCTCATCGCAACTTCGAAAGATGCTGACAAGGTTGTTTTCTTGATGGACCGAATTGAACTCGGAACGCAGTCGCTCAAGGAATACCGCAACTTTGCGGGGGCTGGGCTTTCGGAACAGCAAAAGGCAAATACCGTCCAAGAAACCGAAGATACGGTGGTGCTCATTGGAAAACTCAAGAGCGACAATCCCGCCGATACGCTAATAGTGACCTCCATTCAAAAAATGAGCAATGTCAGCGAAGATTTCAAGAAACTGAAAGCGACCGACTTGGCGGTTATCACTTCAAAGCGGATTGTCTTTATCGTTGACGAATGTCACCGCTCTGTTTTCGGTGACATGCTGCTGACTATCAAGCACACTTTCCCGAAAGCGATATTCTTCGGATTTACAGGAACGCCCATTCAAGAGGAAAACCAGGTTCAAAAGAATACGACGGCAACCGTATTTGGCAATGAACTCCATCGCTACAGCATTGCAGATGGCATCCGCGATGGAAACGTTCTCGGCTTTGACCCTTATAAAGTATTGACCTTTGCCGACGATGACTTGCGGACACAAGTGGCTTTGGAACAGGCGAAGGCAAAAACAGTAGAAGAGGCTTTTGCAAACCCCGCAAAGAAAAAGAAATTTTTGGAATTCAAGAATAAAGTTCCAATGGCCGGGCATTATGAAAGTGACGGTTCCTATACAAAGGGAATTGAGGATTATGTCCCGCTCGTTCAATACAGAACTGAAGTTCACCAATCTAAAGTTGTCGAAGACATTCTGAAAAATTGGTTTGTCCTTTCGCAAAACGGTAAATTCCACGCCATTTTTGCAACCAGCAGTATTCCCGAAGCCTTGGAATATTACAAGCGGATTAAAGCTGCAAAACCCGATTTGAAGGTAACCGCCCTTTTTGATCCGAGTATCGATAATGAGGAAGGTGCCACAATCAAGGAAAACGGCCTGAAGGAATTGATTGAAGATTATAATGAGCGTTATAATCAAAATTTTACGATTCCCACTTGGGCGAAAATGAAAAAGGATATCGCCGCAAGATTAGCCCACAAGAAACCTTACGAACGGGTTGAACGTGAGCCTGAAAAACAAATAGATTTGCTGATTGTCGTCAATCAAATGCTGACGGGGTTTGATTCCAAGTGGATTAACACATTGTATTTGGACAAAATCCTTGAATACGCCAATGTGATTCAGGCGTTCTCCCGCACGAACAGGTTGTTCGGGAAAGATGAAAAACCGTTCGGAACAATCAAGTATTACAGAAAACCGCATACTATGGAAAAGAATATCGAGGCTGCGGTAAAACTGTATTCCGGCAACAAACCCCTGGGCCTTTTTGCACAAAGATTGGGGAAGAACTTGTTGTTGATGAACTCTTTCTTCGCGCAAATTAAAGACTTGTTTGAACTAGCGGGAATACCGAATTTTGAAAAGCTTCCTGAAGATCCTGCCGAAAGGAAGAAATTCGCAAGCCTTTTCAGGGAATTTAACGACTACTTGGCTGCTGCAAGAATTCAAGGTTTTACTTGGGACAAATTGACATATAAGGTTGAAGTAGACAATTCTGGCAAAAAGCAGGAAATAACGCTCGCGTTAAACGAGACGACATATTTGATTCTTGCTATGCGTTACAAGGAATTGTTTAGCGGAAAAAGTGGCTCTGGTAGCGACGACGTCCCTTATGATATCGACGGCTATTTAACTACGATTGATACCGGCAAAATCGATTCAGATTATATGAATTCCCGCTTTGAAAAATTTTTCAAGTTGCTGCAAACTAAAGGTGTTGATGCGGATGATTTGGAAAAAGCCGAAGCCGAATTGCATAAGACTTTCGCCACGCTCACACAAGAAGAGCAGAAATATGCGGACATGTTCTTGCACGATATCCAAAGTGGCGATGTGAAACCGGAAAAAGGTAAGACGCTACGGGATTACATCACGGATTACATGGGCAAAGCTCACGACGATAAAATCCATCGTTTTGCTAAAACATTTGGATTTGATGAAGAAATGCTCCGTGTTTTGATGTCCCAGGATGTTAACGCGGCAAACATCAATGAATACGGTCGATTAGACGCGCTGAAAAATTCTGTCAAGAATACTAGTGCGGCAGCCCGCTATTTTGAAAATACCAGCGGTCGAAAATTGTCAATCCCCAAAGTTAAAATCAAACTCGACGATTATCTCCGAAAATTCATCCTCGAAGGCGGATTCGATTTGGAGTGAATTTTTGGGCGTGAAAAAATCAATAAACCCTCTTGACAACCGCCGTCTAGTAATTTATATTTAGTGCACAAGTGTGTAGAAAATTGCTTTTTGCACACGAAGCAAAACAATCAAAGCCCCGCCTTTTTATGCATGTAGGCGGAGGGAGGAAAGATGAATACTAGCCAAACAAGGCCTGAAAATGTTATATTGCCATTAAGCAATATGATGTACCCCTTCATGACACTTGACGACAACGCGGAAATTGTCCATTCCGAAATGGGCAAGGATGGCCGCGTTAAGGTGTACATCGAAAAGCCCGACGCAAAAGACGGCTTCCATCGGGCAACATGCTATTTACCCTCCTATACATGGGAAGATATATTCGGTTTTTCAGATGAGGAAATCGATCGCTATAAGAAAGTGATTGAGTCTACAGCTCATCTGATAATGGAATTCTCTCAGAAAGGCGGGTTTAGCAATGCCGCAAATCTTTAAAATTGGATCGTTCTGTTTTTTCGATGGGGAGCGGGAAAAGGGATTGTTGGCAATCAGTCTCCGCTGCGCGGCTGATTGCCAACCCTTCGGGCTCGATGCTCGCACGCTCGCGTCAAGCTCAAAAACCTCCTATTGCATGCGCTTCGCGCACGGAGGTTTTTGCCGGCCCCTCGACCCCAAGGGGTCTCGTGCGCGCCCCATTCCCTGTACCTAAAAAAAGAAAAGAACCACGTGAAGTGGTTCTTTCTTTTTTAGAGCGGGAAAAGGGACTCGGACCCTCGACCCCGACCTTGGCAAGGTCGTGCTCTACCAACTGAGCTATTCCCGCGAGGTGAGACCAATTATAGAATATTAGTCCAGGTCTGTCAAGGGTCTTTGCAAAGAAAATATCAAAATTTCGTGCTTTTTTCCCCTTAATTCGAAAAATCCTTCCTTTTTGCTCAGGTATCCGTGGGGGAAAGGCTTTGGGAGCACGTTGTAGAGATCCTCGGAGACCAGGAATTCCTGACCGAGCCTTCCACAGAGGGCCTGTATGCGGCTGGTGGTGTTGAGCACGTCGCCGTGGTAGGCCATCTCGCTGCCGAAGTTGCCGACCTCGGTGGTCACGACGGTCCCGCAGTGCGCGCCGGCCTTGAAGGTGGGGGCGGCGCCGTACTTCTTGATGAACTTCGGGCCGATCTTCTGCAGGCATTCGTTAAAGTCGAAGAAGCAGTCGATGGGTCGGGCTTTGGTCCTGCAGGCGGAAATGGGCCAGGTGAGGAACGCGCCGTCGCCTGCAATCTGGTAGATTTCGCCCTGGTTCTCCTCGCAGCAGTTCGAGAGCAGCTTGTAGTAGTCCTTCATGAAGGTGCTGTACTTCACGTGCCCGAGTTCCTCGGCGAGTTCGGTGGAATGCCGCAGGTCGATGAACATGAATATCAGGTCTTCCTCGAGCGGCTCCTGCGACTTGCCGAGTAGCGTATTCCAGAACACGCGGGTGCCGAATTTCTTGTGCACGCTCCTCACGAAGGTGATGAGGTAGGCGACCAGGAAGAAGGTGATAACCTGGGCCTGTTCCGAAGGGTCGTGTATCGCATCGAACAGGGCGGCGAACCCGTCGTCGTTCACGATTCCTTCTCCGCTCTTGATGCGCTGCAGCAGAATGCAGAGGATCTTGCTTGTGCTGATGGCGGCAAAGAAGTACAGCGAGCGGATGAGCAGCGACTGCCACACCGCACGGCAGTCCATTTCGTCTTTCAGGATAAGGATGTCGTAGACACCATGCGAAAAGCCCATGAATAGCGCGAACTGCAACATCTGGAGCATTATGCCCAGGTCGAACCGGCCCTGTTGGGCATAGGTGACGAGCGTCGAGATACCGACTGCCGCTAGAATCCAGCAGAGCACGTAGTAGCAGACGGCGTTGAACTTTCTTTCGGTTTGACGGGTGAGGGCCATGGTGCGGTCAGTGGATGAATAGGGGGAGAGACCACACCATCGCGATTAGGATAATGTCCTTGTACGAATCGTCTAGGAGAAGGCTCGATGCGAGAAAAAACGCTATCGTGCAGATAGCGAGGAAGACGAACAGCGGGATTCGCTTTTTCATGGTGTTGCGGAAATTTTTGTTCTTCATGTCTTCCATGTTTAAGGATATAATTTAAATTTTTACAAAACGGATGCCCAAAATTATCAAAAATTCGGAATAACGATGCTCGGCCTATATATTCATGTCCCTTTTTGCAAGAAAATCTGCGATTATTGCGATTTTCACGCATTTCCGGCACCCGAATGGTTGAAGTTGGAATATTTGGACCTGGTATTGAGGGAGGTTTCCGCATTTGCGGAGAGTCATCCGGGGGCACTTTCGGCGGTCGAGACGCTCTATGTGGGCGGGGGTACCCCCTCGATGCTCACACCGGAGCAGATGTCGCGATTTTTCGCAATTTTCGCGGATGCAGGGGTCGATTTTAGCCGACTGAAGGAGGCAACTTTCGAGTTCAATCCGGAATCCTGCGATGCAGAAAGGCTCGCCGTGGCCCAGGAATGCGGCATCACGCGGGCGAGCCTCGGGCTCCAGAGCCTGCACCAGAACCTGCTCGACCGGGTGGGGCGCCATCACGATGTCCAGACGGGCATGCGCGCGCTGGACCTGCTCCTTTCGAGGGGGAACCTGCGGGTGAACGCCGACCTCATGTTTGACCTGCCGGGGCAGTCGCTGGGCGACCTCCTCGAGGACGTGCAGTGGCTTGCGGGTAGCGGAGTCGGGCATATCAGCCTCTACGGGCTCAAGGTCGACCCGGCGAGGCGCCTGGGGATCCGCGTCTCCAAGGGTCTCGAGACCGTAGACGAGGACCTTTATGCGGAAATGTACCTGAAAAGCGTTGAAACGCTCGAAAAATGCGGTTTTTCGCGGTACGAAACGTCGAATTTCGCCCGCGGGGGCGAGGAAAGCCTGCACAACCTGAACTACTGGAACCGGGGGGAGTACCTGGCCTTCGGGCCGAGCGCCCACGGGTTCTACGAGGGGGTGCGTTTCTATGCCCCCGAAAGGTATGCGGGGTGGCGCGATTACGTCAAAAAGGGCTGCCCGAGGGAGGGGCTCACGCTCGATACGCTCACTCCCGAGGACGTTGCCGCCGAATACGTGCAACTCTCGTTACGTACAAAGTATGGAATGCGCGTGCAAACCCTTGAAAATCTTGGGTTTAAGGTCCCCGAGAGTGCCTTCCTGAGGTGGGTTTCGGAGGGCTACGCCGAGCTTTCCGGGGGCGTTTTCCGCCTGGTCGGGAAGGGGTGGATCTTTATGGATACAGTCGTGCTCGATATTTATTCCAAGATGGAATAGAAGTACCCCTCCAGCGGCCTCATTTTTCCAAAAAAAAAGATACATTTAATAATGTAATAGGTCTATACGTGTCGTATTGTCCGTTTTTGAGGTTTTTTATGCAGTTCATGAATCGAAATATCGTGTGCCTGGTCCTGTGGTTGCTGATGCTCCCTGCAGGGCTTTTGGCGCAGGAGACGGTGGACTGCATCAACTATTCGGGCAGTGAACCGGACTCCCGTTGCGTGTACCAGCGGCTCGAGGCTGGCGCTAAGGGCGTGGGCCTGTTCGTCGTCCCTGCCGACATGGACGCCATCCCGGCGAACGCAATTCCGAACAAGGACTTCTACGTCTATGCGCCCAAGGCGAATTCCGATTCCGTCAGCCTCACCCTCCAGAACGGCGGCGACAAGATTTCGCACATGAAGGTCGTGAACTCCGGCGAGACCGGCGTGCAGGGCGTCATCTTCAATGCGCTTTACCCCATCTACAACGTCGCGGTGGGTACCGCCCTCGAGAACGATGGCACGTACTCTATCGCCCGCGTGTACAACTACTACGTGCCCGGAGTGCAGTTCTGCGAGGATTCGAAATGCAATAAGCCCATAAGCGACGTGACCAAGATACAGCTCGAGGTGGGCGACTCGCTCGTGGTTTACGCCCGCGCCTTTATCCCGGTGGGCCCCGGCAAGGGCCTGACGGATTCCACCCTCGAAAAGACTTTCTACATCAAGCCGCTCGAGTCGGCGCTCCGCTACTACAGCCTTTCCGGCGTGGAACTGCCGCTGCGCCCGTTCGGCTACCAGATCGACTTCCGCGAAGGCCGTGCGGTGTTCGTTATCCGCGCGACGAAGGCGGTCACGGGCGATGACTCCCCGTTCACCATCAATTCCTACATCGACTTTGCTGCGGAAGGTGACACGAACTTCATCGTGACTCAGGAGTTCCCCGGTGGCCTGCAGTTTGTGAACCCCGACATGCCTATCCTGGATAGCGCATTCATCTTCGATACGAACGGTGACGGCGCGGGCGACAGCATCGTGGCGTACTTCTCAGGCCGCAAGGATTCCGTGGATATGGAAAAGTTCTTCTACGACTGGCCGAATGGCAGCAAGTTCGTTGAGCACGAGGGCGAATGGGAATGGTCCAGGAAGGACGGCATTCTTGAACTCACCAACGTGAAGTCCAAGGTTCCGGAAGATTCTGGTAACGGTACGCTCAAGGTCGAGATGAAGTCGGTGAATACCGGTTCTACCGCCACGGCCGAAGGCACCGTGATTGACCGCATCGGTCCGGTTATCCTGAAGGCGAACCTCATTCCGGGCGATGGCGCCACCGATACGCTCGAGCTCTTCTACAACAAGCCTATCGATGAGTCGTGGACAACGGGCAAGGGCTACATCTTGAACGGCACCCCGATTAACCTCGAGGCCATCAAGAAGGATGGCAAGCGCTGGGTGTTCGTGCTTGATACGGGTATCGTGGACTTTGGCGATTCCATCAAGATTGCGACGACCTGCGCCGACAATGCTTGCCCCGATGGCCTCGTGAAGGCTGCCGACGGCAACAAGACGGGCAAGAATAATCCCGTAGTTGTCGAGAACTCTGGCCGAGTCTACGTGGACGACGAGAAGAATGCGTTCTTCGACCGCGATGGCGACGGCCGCATGGATAGCGCCTCGATTGCGTTCGACAACCCGATTACGCGTGAGGCCCTCGACAGCATGGTTATCCGCTACTACTGGCTCGATACGAACGGGCAGTTGCTGGAAATCGTCCCCGACCCGAAAAAGCTTACCCTCTCCGATGACGGTACGGTCGTAGGCTTTGCGCTGAACCTCAAGAAGGACGAGTACGGCATCAAGGAAAAGCTCACCTCGATTGACCAGAGCTACTCCAAGTCGGGCGAGGAATACGGCTACGTGTCGGTGACCTACTATGAGACGGAGAAGGGCGAGAAGCAGGAAAAGACGATGAACCTCGCGATGCACGACCGCATGGCGCCTGTAATCTCGGGCACGTTCCTCAAGCCGGAATCGTACCAGAAGATGGCTTCGGACGTGTTCTACATCGAGTTCTCCGAGGCGATTGATTACAAGAACGTGGAAGGCGCTTCGGATGCGTTCAAGTTCCACATGGATGGCGAGTGGGTGAGCATCCCGTTCACTGGTGTTGTGTGGGCTTCTGATGGCAAGTCCGCCGAGATCCGCATGGAAAGCGGGACTCGCTTGGTGGAGCGCATGAATCCTGCCGACTCCGTGAGGTTCGATGCTTCGTGCCTCAGCTTCAAGGATGGCGAAGGTAACGGGCTTTCTGGCCTTGCCCCCGCAGTGATGGTGGAAGGCGACCCGCGCGTGATTACGCAGAACTACTCCTTTGCCTCCAAGCAGGATATCGACAAGTCGGTCAAGGAGGCGATTACGTTTGAAGTTGCCGACGGGCTTACTTCCGAAGAGGCTCATAAGGCGCTCGGCGTGCTCATGGACGTGAGCTTCTCGACCATCCTCAAGGAAGAAACCGACGAGGTCGAGATGGACCTCTCGAAGATAGGCTTGGACTGGGAACTTTACGTGTATACGAACTTGGGCGTGTTTGTCGCGAAGGCATCGGAAAAGATCAAGTGCGACGACAAGGACATTTTCAATGGCAACTGTTTTGAAAACCCGCACCAGCTGTACCTGCGTTGGAACATGCTCGATGACAACGGCAGGCGCGTGGGTGTAGGTGCGTATGTCGCGCATATCAAGGTGCGCGTGTATGGTGCGAAGGAAAGTTTTAAAGTGGAAAGGTACTATAATTGGGGCATCACCGGGTCTCGCAAGATCCGGTCCAAGGACTAGTGCCTTTCGGAGGTTAACACTATGAAAACGATAGTGAAGACATTACTTGCATTAGCGTTTGGCTGTGGCTCTGCCATGGCTCAAGGCTCTATGGCGCCGCCGGAAAATCCGGCGACCGGTATCTGGATTCAGCAGGTTGGCGATATTGTTCCTCATGCCTCCACTAAGGCAACCCTGTATTACACGAAGTATAGTCAGAACGACCGCGTTAAGGACTTGAACTACTACTATGACGGCGCGGGCTACTTGCAGTTGCTCAGCAAGGAGATTTTGTGTACTTCGAATGATGGAATGGCGGGTGCCGACGGTATCGTGCACCATCCGGACGGAGACCTCCTTGTGGCGGCTCAGGGTATCAATATCCACAAGGTGAGTAAGGTCGCGAAGAAGGATGGAACGACAAATGGCGGAAAATGTGTCGTGAAGACGGCGCAGCCTGCGGTTCCTAATAGCACTAATGGTTTTTGGCATTTGATGATGGACCCGAACCAGGAATGGCTCTGGGCGGCAGGTATTCCTGGCTACCTCTTCAGGTTCTCGACCAAGGTGGACTCCCTGAACCCCGCAAACAAGAATTTTGCGGATAAGGGCTACAAGGTGGAACTCGCTCCCAATGATACCGATAGGGTGAAAAAAGACAAACTTGCCACGCTCATCTGGGACAAGGACGGCAATGCGTTCTTCACGTATTCCGACTACTTTGGCGGTGGCTGCGAGACAAATGCCAACACGGGAAATCCTTGTAGCGAAAGTGACAAGAAAAAACGCAGGGCGGGCGCCTATTTCGGCTACGTCACCGACACGACGAAGGTACTCGTGACGGCAGAAAACAAGAACACTGTCGGTGGTGAAATCGGTGATTCCGTGATTACCCGGCTCGGTACGACCATCTTGATCGACTCGCTGGAAGGTGCGCACGGCGGTACGTATGACCCGTATTCCGAAACCATTTTCGTGTTCGGCGGTTCTCGCATTGTGCAAATCAGGCCGTACAAGTCCAATGGCAGGATGAGGGCCGAGGTGGTCGCCTTCATTGACCTGCGCCAGTATTTCTTCCAGGAAGATCTTGAGCACCTGACCTTGCCGAGAACCTATGATGGCGGCTATGTGGGCTGGCGCTTGGACCAGGGTACGGTCGATGGCATGGGACACCTGTTTGTGGCAAGTAATACGGGTCACCTTGTGTTTGTGGACTATGCGGCGAATCCGAGCAAGTATATCAACGACAACGTGCTTGTGCATGTGCAGTGGATCGATAACTTCCTTGATGACCTTGCTCCCCTTTCGGGTGCGGGCGTTATCCGTACCGGTGCGAATACCGGTTCCGATGTTGAAATCTCTAGTAGCAGTATCGGGTTCAGTTCTTCGCGCGTGGTGTACGAGGAATCCTCGTCCAGCGTGAATTCCAGCAGCTCTAGGCCCGGTTCCAGCTCTTCGGGCAACAATCCGGGTACGAGTTCTTCGGGTAACAATCCTGGCACGAGCTCTTCGGGCAACAACCCGGGTACGAGTTCCTCCGGCAATAATCCTGGCTCTTCGGGTAACAACCCTGGCACGAGTTCCTCCGGCGACAATCCTGGCTCTTCGGGCAACAACCCCGGCACGAGTTCTTCCGGCAATAATCCTGGCTCTTCGGGCAACAACCCTGGCACGAGTTCTTCCGGCAACAATCCTGGTTCTTCGGGCAACAATCCGGGCACGAGTTCCTCCGGCAATAACCCCGGTTCTTCGGGTGGCAACTCCGGCAGCAGTTCCTCCAACAAGGGCGGCTCCGAAGATATCAACTTCGGGTCTAGTTCTTCCCGCGTCTACGTCGGGTTCGAGGACTTCGATGTTTCCAGCAGTGGCGGCGGTATAGACTTCTACCCGTCCGATGACAAGTTCGAGAAGGGCGACTCCATCGTTACCTCCGCAACGATTCTCTTGCCGGTGGATTCCGCGGGCGGTGCGGGCGTCATCAAGATTGGCGAAAACTACTACATGGAACAGAACAACCCGGCGGCGCTCAATCTCGACCTGCGCGTGAATTCCGGCCTCGATTCTGCCCAGGTGGGCCAGGTTGTAGCCATCACACTCGATCCGGACAAGGTGAAGGAATACTTTGGCGACGTGGATAGCCTCACGTTTGCCTCCGGTTCGGGCCTTACCCTGATCGACCCCACGAACCCGGCCGCGAACGATACCATCCGCGTGAATGCCGACGGCTCCGTTACCATCTGGGTGACGGCCGACAGCGTGGTCAATGGCGGTTCCATCATCGTGCATGACCCCGGTAGCGGAACGACTGTCATTATAGATAACATCAACTTCTACGACCCGATTCCGGATGCCGAACTCGGTTACATCAAGGATTCCGATGGCGACCATGCTCTCGACTATGTGGAGATTGTCCTGAAGGATTCCGTGATTTCCGATCTCGAGGTCACATCGGTGGTGCTCGTGGTGAAGGGCGATACGCTCAAACCCAAGACGAAACCTACGCTGAACGGTACGCGCGACCGCATTACGCTCGATGTATCTGACCTGGACTTCCCGGAAAAGTTCCCGGAAGATGCGTATGCGGTGATTACCTACACCAACGTTCACGACGATATTGCCTACACGCGCGATGCCTATATCGTGGAAGTGGGTAGCCGTGTGATCAAGGATGCGTTTGCCATCCGTGACGTGCATGGTAAGGATTCACTCTTCATCGAGTTCAATATTGACCTTATCCCGAAGGACCTTTCTACGCCCGAGATGCTCGTGCTCCTGAAACAGGAAGGGGAACGTTACGGGTTTAACCTGGACCAGATCAGCAATATCTACATGCCGACCAGGAACATGGTGATTCTCGTGGGCGAGAACATGGGCCTGAAGGGCGAAAAACGTGACAGCGTGTCGCTGCATCCGGGTGTGCAGTTCAACAACCTCAAGTACCTGACTTCCGATGAGTACGACCGCGAGGTTGTTATATCGGTTGTGGATCGCCTGCCCTCCGTGGTGGACGTGGAATACCGGGATACCGATGGCGATGGCACGCTCGACCAGATTGTGACGAACTTCAGCGGTCCGCTGACCGAGAAGGAAAAGAACATGCTGTATGCGACATACCCGTGGTATAGCGAGCGTGGTATGATGATTCAGCTGCAGGCGCAGCCTGCCGACCTGAAGTTTGATGGGACGGATTCCAGCCGCGTGGTATGGAATGTGGTCTCGACAACCCCGCTGGCGAAGGGCGTCACGAGCATCAGCGAATCGCTCCCGCAGGCGACTATCTATAGTTACTATGATGTACTTGGCCAGACGTTCGTGAACGAGGAGTCTGCCCCGCTGGTCGACAAGATGTCGCCGATTGTCTCTGCCGTTACCCTCAGTTACGGCCAGAAGGCGGATACCCTCATCGTGTACTTCTCCGAGGTCATCAAGTACAAGGACTTGAAGGGTGACGACTTCTTCAGCTACATCCACGGCAAGGATACCATCGATATCATCCCGAAGGGGATTGACTGGGCCTCCGATGGCATGAGCGCGAAGTTGATTATCGATGGAAGCGTCTCGACAATCCTCCCGGGCGACTCGCTCATGGTGGTGCGTGGCGAGAAGGGCGTTATCCAGGATAACTTCGGGAACGTCGCAGGCGATGACCCGAGCCCTGTCGTGATAGCTGGCCTCCTGAACCACCTGGTGGAAGCGACCAATATGGGCACCTTCGACGGCGAGGATGAAGTGCTACAGACGCTGAGTTCCGTGAACCTGCGCTACATGCCGAGTTCTACCACGAAGGAAGACATGGAGAAGCAAGGTGCGCTGGGCCAGTTGGTACAGCTAGGCGAGCGGTTCGTGCCGCAGTTGCTTGACCGTGCGCAGATTTCTGCCGACGGTACGGTGGACCCGTCCGTGCTCGATTCCCTCGACCCGGAAAAGGTGTTCATCACCTTCGTCGTGAACTACTACGATCACCTGGGCCAGTATGTGAACGACACGACCATCCTGGTGCCGTGTAACAGCCCGAAGTTCGGCGGCAACTGCCTTGTTTCCGACCAGAAGCTGTTCGTGAACTGGAACTTCAAGGATCACCGCGGCCGCTTCGTGGGTACCGGCGTTTATACGGTGCAGTTCAAGATGGTGGTGCGCTACGAAAAGAAGAAGATCGAGGAAGAAATTAAGGACAAGTGGGGCGTCCGCCGCAAGAAGAGGAAATAGCCCTTGAATGAATATGAGAAATGCCCCGCTATTGCGGGGCATTTTCTGTAATTGCTGGTCTGGATCCTTCCGCCGTTGGCGTCAGGATGACGTTCTGTTAGCGGCGGCGTTCGGCCATCTCTTTCTTGAGGATGTCCATGACGGCGCCGAGGTCTGCCGGGGCCTTGAACACGGGGTTCGCGAACTTGGAGCAGATGTTTTCGAGTTTCTTTTCGTGGTAGCCGACCTTGAATTCGGTGAACTTGAGGCCGTGTGCCGTGCTGATGACGACCACGTTCTCTTCCTTGTCAATCTTGCCTGCGGCCACGAGTTTTTCGAGAGCGCCGAGAGCGACACCCGTATGCGGGCAGCAGTACAGACCGATGCGGTCGCCGCGGTGGGCGGCGTTCGCAAGTTCTTCTTCAGTAACGCTCACGACCATGCCGTTCGTCTTCTGGATGGCGCGCACGGCCTTCGGGTAGCTGACCGGGTTGCCAATCTGGATGGCGCTGGCGAGAGTCTTCTTGGCCTGCATCGGAACGAGCTTGTCGAAGCCGCGTTCGTAAGCCTGGAAGAACGGGTTGGCGTTTTCGGCCTGGGCGACGATGATGCGAG
>JAEEGG010019502.1_pt1 | contig 13668 bp, 10 predicted proteins | sample 9134161 | NCBI WGS metagenome assembly JAEEGG01 (sample SAMN16246543, study PRJNA631951) | gut metagenome | biome: gut microbiome; feature: rumen; material: CR-attached | host: Bos | place: Iran: Karaj | collected 2018-10 | reverse complement strand
GGGAGCTGATTTCGATATTTTTGTCTTTGGCGCCTTCGAACTGGTAGTTGAGGCGCTCCAGCAGTTGATACAATTTCATATCTTGCAAAAAAATGACGGATTATTTCAAAGTTATGGTGATGGTCTGTCCCTTCGTCAGTGGTGAGCCTGCCACAAGCGATTGGCTTATGACCTTGCCGATGCCTGAGATGTTGACACGCAGTCCTGCACTCTCGAGCATGAAGAGCGCGTCGGCGGCTCCCATACCTTGTACATCGGGCACCACGCCCGGCTTCACGTCGCGGAGGTTTACGTTGCGTACGTCTATCCTGTTGAGCACACTGTCGAGACCCAGTGCGCTGGTCACTTCGGCCGTGGGCAGCATAGGACCACGTTTTGCCTTGGGATACATGCCGTAATTGGCCACATTAGCTGAATCGGGCTTGATGTCGTTGATCGTGCGATAGATGCTGTTGGCATAGACCTGCTCGGCAAAATTGCGGAAGACAGGACCTGCCATGTAGCCGCCGCCTGGACGACCAAAATTGCCGCCTGGACGTGCATCAATGACAACGATGCCGGTATATTGCGGATTGTCTGCCGGGAAATAGCCGGCAAACGATACATAATGTCCATTGTTCGAATATGTACCTTTTTCATAACGCTGGGCCGTGCCCGTCTTGCCGGCAATCTTCAACTTCTTCGAATAGGCACCGGGCAGGCCCGGTTTGCCATGGGCTGTTCCGCGTTCCACAACGCCTTCGAGGGCATGGCGGACGGCTTGCAGGGTGGAGTCCTTGCAGATGCTCGGGTTGATCACCTCGGGTTCGCGGTGGTAGAGCACTTGTCCATCCTTCACGACACGATCGACGATATAGGGGCGCATCAGCTTGCCACCGTTGGCGATGGCATTGTAGAAGTTGAGCATATACATGCCGGGGATGCGTGTCTCATAGCCGTAGCTGATCTGCCCGAGCGAGACCCTGCTCCATGTGGCATCGCCCACCTTGCGGTTGCGGGGGCGCTGGGCTCCCTGGAACTCCACATTGAGATGCAGGTCCTCGAAGATCTTCATCTTGTCGATGAGGTCAAGGTAGCGCTTCGGGTTGCGTTCGTAGGCTCCTGTGGTGAGCTTGGCCAGCGAGATGTTCGACGATTGTACCATGGCTTCGTCGGCCGTTACTTTGCCGACCGGATGGTCGTCGCGTATCTCCTTGCCGTGGTAGTTCCACGAACTATGATGTTCATAGGTGTTGCCTGTATCCACCTCGGTGTCGGGTGTGATCTTGCCATCGTCGAGCAGGACGGTATAGCTGACCGTCTTGAACGTCGAGCCCGGATCGTAGAGGTCCATGACGAAATGGTTGTAGTCTTCCTCGCAGTAGTTGCCATTGAGATTGTGTTTCAGGTTAGAGATGGCCTTGATCTTGCCGGTGCTGGTCTCCATGAACGCGGCCCATCCACCTGCTGCATTCAGTTCGAGGATGCGCTTGTTGAGCTCAAAGTCGAGGATACGCTGCATCTCCATGTCGAGCGTCGTATAGACATCAGCGCCGTCGATGGGTTCGCGCTGCACGATGGTCTGCCTGTATCGCTTCACCTTTTGGGTGAAACCGATGCCAGGCTGGCCGTTGAGGAGACTGTCGAAGGTCTGTTCCAGTCCATTGCGCCCGTGTCCCTTCATGTTCATGCGGATGCCATTGACGATACGGAAAGTGTCGGTGGGGAACACGCCACCGATGGTCGAGGCTGCCATCCTGCGCTCGCCGTAGGGGCGTTTGCGGTGGGGGCGATCCTCGTGGAACATGCCGATGTGGTTGCGGTTCTTCGAAAAGAAGGGTGCCGAATTCTTGAGCTCCTTGTATTCGAGGTAGGAGATTCTGCGCAGGGCCAGATAGCGCTTGTTGCCTGCACGATAGGCCTTCATCATGCCAATGGCATGTTCGGCGGCTGTCTTCCTCGGGTTGAGCTTGTGCATCCATTGTGCTGCAGGACCGTTGGGGCTGAAATAATAGTCCATCGTATCCTGGGGCAACAGTGTGGTGGTCACTTTCACATCCTTATTCTTTACCGAATCATGATAGGTCCTGGTCAATTTGTCGTCCTTGTTCCGGAAGTCGAAGAAGATATCGTATTCGGGCGCAGAGGCGGCAATCATGTCGCCCGTCTCGCTGTAGATTACGCCACGTATCTGGGGGATGCTGACGCTGTCACGCTTCAGTTTGCTGATCAGCTGCTCGTAGTGGGGGCGGTCCACCGTGAAGGTCTTCATCGTGCAGGCTATGATGGCGACGATGTAGAGCAGCAGAGTGCCCAGCACGATGCCGAACCTCGTGCCGTAGGTGGGCGTCCAGCCCAACAGGTATTTGTCTATCAGTTTCTGGATGAAACGCATGTCTTATCGGATGATTACAACGGGTTCGTCACTTTCAATCAGGTCCACATCGCTGTCGGCCACCTTCTCCTTGATCACTTCCGGCCTGTTGCGCACTGTCAGGTCGCCCCACTTCTCGATGCTGGTATAGCGTACGTCATTGCGCTCGTTCTTCAGACGGGCAATGGCGATGATGTGGTCCTCGTATTCGTAGCGGAGCTGGATGTAGCTGATCAGCAGGATGATGATGAATAGGATTTTCTGGAAGTTCTGTTCGTAGAACTTCTTGCTGAAGAGCAGGTTCTGGTCGTCGCTGATCATCTTTCCTGCTTCGTCGATGATGTTGATTTTCTTTGCCAAAGTTGTTTCTTAGTTAATCGTTAGCCATTTTCTCTGCAATGCGGAGCTTTGCCGAACGTGCGCGAGGATTGCGTTCCACTTCGTCCTCCGATGCTTCAATCACCTTGTTGTTGACGGCCCGGAGCGGGGCAATGACCTTGCCATAGAAGTCCTTCTGGATTTCCCCGTCGGCGCGTCCCGAACGTATCACGTTCTTGACGATGCGGTCCTCGAGGCTGTGGTAGGTCATCACGACGAGACGTCCGCCGTCCTGCCGGTCGGTAGCGGGCCTAAGCAGCCCGATGGCAGCGGCAAGCATTTCTTCAAGGGCTTCCATTTCGTGGTTCACTTCGATACGGAGCGCTTGAAAGGTCTGCGCGAGCTCCTTCTTCTCGGCCTTGGGGCTGATCAGGGGCTTGATGGCAGCCATCAGGTCGCCCGTCGTGAGGATGGGCTGCTGCATACGACGCTTGACGATGGCCTGTGCCATTCGTCGTGCCTGTCTCAATTCTCCGTAAAGGGTGAACAATCTCGTCAATTCCCTATCATCAGCATCGGCCAGCAGGTCTGCTGCCGTGCGCCCGGCTCGTATATTCATGCGCATGTCGAGAGGTGCGTCAAAGCGGAAGGCAAAGCCACGTTCGGCATCGTCGAGGTGATGGCTCGAAACACCGAGGTCTGCCAACAGTCCGTCGATGTGGTCCACTCCATAGTATCGCATCCAGTTCTTTAGGTAACGGAAGTTGGAGCGTACGAAAGTGAAGTTGGACGGTGCGTCGGCGATGTTCTTTTCGGCATCGGGGTCCTGGTCGAAGCTAAAGAGGTGGCCTCCTGGACCCAGCTTTTGAAGGATAGCGCGGCTATGTCCTCCCCCGCCAAAAGTTACATCGACATAGATGCCGTCCGGGCGGATTCGAAGACCTTCCAGGCATTCGTTCAGCATTACGGGTACGTGATATCCTTCTATACTCATTATTCTTCACATACGCGCGAATACGCGATTTTCGAGGCGCTAAAGTACGCTTTTTTTTCCACTAAAGCAAATATTTTGCAAAAAAATAGTCAAAAAATGTACTTTTTTTCAATATTCTCGTACATTTTGTTGTCTTGAAAGGATTTTTTCGCTAATTTTGCAGCCATTATTAAGTGTTTTCATCTCTTGTCTGTAGTCGTTTTGAAATGAGTAATAAAACATCTGTTGGCCCCGCAAGTTCACGTGCTACCTTTGGTACCCGACTGGGTGCATTGGCAGCAGCGGTGGGTTCTGCAGTAGGGTTCGGAAATATCTGGAGATTTCCTTATATGACGGGCCAGAATGGTGGCGCAGCCTTTCTGGTTATCTATGTCGTCAGCGTGCTCATGCTGGGTGTCCCGCTGCTGATTGCCGAGTTCTGCATCGGCCGGTCTGCCCACCGCAATGTGGTGGGTGCCTTCCGCAAGGTTGCTCCCGGCACACAATGGCATCTGGTCGGTATCATCGGGCTTGTCGTAGCCTGTCTGATTCTCGGCTTCTATGTCGTGCTGTCGGGCTGGACGCTGCATGCCACGTGGCAAGCCCTGACCAATACGATGACGGGCGATGACTTCCACAGTTTTGTCAGCAATCCCGTCGAACCCCTGTTGTGGACTGTTCTGGCCATCCTCATCAATGTGGGCATCCTTCTGGGTGGTGTGCAGAAGGGCATTGAACGTGCCTCGAACATCATGATGCCCATTCTGGCCGTGCTGCTCCTTATTCTGGTTGGCAACAGCTTCTTCCTGCCCGAATTCCGCAAGGGCATGGAGTTCCTTTTTGTGCCCGATTGGAGCAAGGTGAACGGACGGACGTGGATTGATGCGATGGGCCAGGCCTTCTTCAGCCTTTCGGTTGCCATGGGCATCATGGTAGCTTACGGCTCCTACCTTTCCGACAATACCAAGATCGGCAAGACAGCCCTGCAGGTGGCAGGTCTTGACACCCTCATAGCCATTCTGGCTGGCATCGTCATTTTCCCGGCATGCTTCTCCTTCGGCGTGGCTCCCGGCGAGGGGTCAGGTCTTGTCTTTGTCACTCTTCCCCAGGTGTTCAACTCCATGCCTTTCGGCTGGGTTATGGGCTTGCTGTTCTTTGTACTGGTCACACTGGCCGGTCTTACCTCATGCATGAGCATCTTCGAGGTGCCCATCTCGTTCCTGCAGGAGGAGTGGCATATCTCTCGCCGCAGGGCCGTGATCATCAGCGCCATCTGGTCGCTGGTGCTGGGTATCGGCTGCTCGTTGTCGATGGGATTGTGGAGCGGATTCACGATCAATGGCGACGTGTTGTTCGACTTCCTCGACCACCTCACCGCACGTTATCTGATGCCCATCTGCGCATTCCTGACCTCGCTCTTTGTAGGCTGGTGGCTCGAAAAGGAGATTATCCGCAATGCCATCACCAACTGGCGCAATGACTCGGGTTGGTATCTGCGTCCCTTGATGCTCCTGCTGCGCACGATTGTGCCCATCTGCATCCTGCTCATCTTCCTCAGCGGGCTGGGTCTCATTTAACGAAGTATGCGCCGATGAGTAACGAACGTGCGTTGTTTGTGACCAAGCTGGGAGGCATACTGGCTGCTGTAGGTTCGGCTGTCGGGCTGGGCAACATCTGGCGTTTCCCTTACGAGACAGGCCAGAACGGAGGTGCGGCTTTTCTGCTGGTCTATGTGCTGTGTGTCCTCATGCTGGGCACTCCGCTTATGCTGGCGGAACTGACCTTGGGGCGTGCTTCGCACAGCAATGCCGTGGGAGCCTTTCGTCGTCTGGCTCCGGGTTCCCCCTGGTGGGTTACGGGTGTCCTGGGCGCCGTGGGAGTGCTTCTGATAGTCGGCTTTTATTCGGTCGTGGCAGGCTGGACCATCCATTACACGACAGCCTCGGTGCTCGACAGGCTTTCCCAGCAGGACTTCGCCGCCTACTCCCAGAGCGCAGGACTGCCCTTCCTTTATATGACCGGTTTCGTGCTGCTCAATTCGCTCATCCTGCTGGGCGGGGTGCGGAAAGGCATCGAACGGTGGTCGAATATCCTCATGCCCATCATGGGGGCACTGATGCTGATGCTCTGCATCAATTCGCTGCTTTTGCCCGGTTCGGTCGAAGGCTTGAAGTTCCTGTTCCATCCCGATTTCAGCCGGATCACGGGCCAGGTCATCCTTTCGGCCATGGGTCAGTCGTTCTTCAGTATCTCGATGGGTGTGGGCACCCTCCTTATCTATGGCTCTTATCTGCCCAATAGCACGAAGATGGGCAAGACTTCGCTCTTCATCTGCCTGGTTGATACGCTGATAGCTATCCTTGCCGGTATCATCATCTTCCCGGCCTGCTTTGCCTATGGCATTCATCCGGATGCAGGTCCCGGTCTTGCCTTCATAACCCTGCCCAGTGTCTTTGTGCAGATGCCGGGAGGCTACGTCTGGAGCATCATCTTCTTTGTCCTGTTGGCCATCGCGGCACTCACTTCGAGCATTTCGATGATGGAGTGCCCCATTGCCATCCTGCAGGAGCAGTTGCATATGAGTCGCCGCCGCGCTGTCATCATTGTTTCAATCATTGCATGGGTGCTGGGCACGGGCTGCTGTCTGTCGTTCTGCTCTGATTATGCGGGCTGGCTCACCTTTGCCGGCTATTCGCTGTTCGACATCTTCGACAAGGTGACCGCCAATTTCATCCTTCCGCTCGGTGGCCTGCTGATGGCTGTCTTTCTGGGCTGGCGGATGGATCGCAGGCTGTTGCATGACACGCTCACTAACTTCGGCAAGGATCGGGGCGGTTATATCCCGCTGTTCCTGTTTGCTGTGCGCTATTTTGCACCCATCTGTATCCTGCTTATCTTCCTGAGTGGCCTGGGCCTGCTCTAATGGTTTATTGCCCATTGTTAATTGTTAATTATTAATTGTTAATTGTCCATGGAACAATGGCTTCTCGATAATCTTGGCTCCGATGGCTCCCATCTTTCGGGCGGCATCCGGCTGGTGATTGTACTGTGCATCATTGTTGTTTCGTTTATCGCCTATTTCATTGTCAAATATGCGGTAATTCCCGTCATACAGAAGATTGTCAAGCAGACCGAGACACAATGGGACGACATCCTGCTCTCCGAGCGAGTCTGTCGTTCGTTCTCGCACATTGTGCCCCCTGTCATTATGCTGATAGCCTTGCCCTATGCCCTCAAGGAACCCTTCGAGGGGATTGTGGTGCGTCTGCTGCAGGTCTATGTCATCTATGCCGTCTGCTATTTCATCTCAGCGTTCATGCGGGGTATCTTCGACATCTTTGTCCATGTGAAGGAACACAAGGCCGGCTCGCTGAAGGGCATACTCCAGACGTCGCAGATCATCGTCTGGTTTGTAGGCATCATCCTCATGGTTAGCACCCTGATGGGGCGTTCTCCGCTCTATCTCATCACCGGCCTGCTCTCTGCCTCGGTGGTGATGATGCTGATTTTCCAGGATACCATCAAGGGGCTTGTGGCGGGCATCCAGCTTGCCATCAACGACATGGTGCGCGTCGATGACTGGATCACCATTCCCGCCCGCGGTGTGAATGGCATTGTCACCGAGATGACGCTCAGCACCGTCAAGATACAGAATTTCGACCAGACCATCCTGACCGTCCAGCCCTACACGCTGCTGTCCGAGACATTCCAGAATTGGCGCGGCATGAGGGAGAGTGGCGGTCGCTGCTTCCAGCGCGGCATCAATGTCGATGTGGATTCGGTGAAGTTCCTCGATGCCTCCCAGGTGACGGACTACCAGCAGAAGGGCTATCTGCCCTCGACGTCCCAGGCGGGTGAGGCCACCAATCTGGAGGCGTATCGCGGTGCCATCCTCAAATATCTCTCCGAAAAGCCCGAAATCAACAGCCGGATGACGCTGATGGTGCGTCACCTGCCGCAGACCGCCGAAGGCATCCCCGTCCAGATTTATGCATTTTCGACTATCAAGAAATGGGAGGACTTCGAGGAAATACAGGCACGCATGTTGGAATATATGCTCGCTCGCGCCAGTGAGTTCGGCATCCGTCCGTATCAGCGGAGGAGCGACAGGCATTAGGCTAAAACGTCACACGGGCTTTCCATCGCAAGCCCAACGAACCGCATTTTGCGTGTCGGTGGACAAAAACTGCCCGGATAATTTGGAGTTCCGGGCTTTGTTGTGTAACTTCGCGCCGCAATATTGCAAAATAACCAACAATGATTGGCAACCATTGAAAAAGTTGCCGATGATTGCTCAACCATCTAAAAAGTTGAACTACTTATTCACTTCCGAATCGGTGTCAGAAGGACACCCCGACAAGGTCGCTGACCAGATCAGCGACACAGTGCTTGACAACCTGCTCGCCTGGGATCCCTCCAGCAAGGTTGCCTGCGAAACATTGGTTACCACCGGCCAGGTTGTTCTGGCAGGCGAAATCACTACGAACGCCGTCGTGGAACTGCGTGAGGCAGTGCGAGCCACTATCCGGCGCATCGGCTACACCAAGGCCGAGTACATGTTCGACGGCAGTTCGTGTGGCATCGTTTCCGCCATTCATGCACAAAGTCCCGACATCAACCGTGGCGTAGAACGCCAGAACCCCGAAGAGCAGGGCGCAGGCGACCAGGGCATGATGTTCGGTTATGCTACCAGCGAGACGCACAACCGCATGCCGCTCACCCTCGAGCTCAGCCATCTGCTTCTCATCGAATTGGCAAAAATCCGTCGTGAAGCTAATTCGCCGATGCCCTATCTGCGCCCCGATGCGAAGAGCCAGGTTACTGTGGAATATGATGGCGAGACCAACCGCCCCGTGCGTGTCCACACCATCGTCATCAGTACGCAGCATGACGAATGGCTCGCCGACGATGAGGCCATGCTGGCACAAATCCGCCAGGATGTGCGCGATATCTTGATACCCCGTCTCAAGGCTCGTCTCAACGCGTTCGAAGCCTCGCTCTTCGACGACAAGTACAAGCTCTATGTCAATCCGACGGGCAAGTTCGTGATTGGTGGGCCGCACGGCGACACCGGTCTCACGGGCCGAAAGATTATCGTCGATACCTACGGCGGACATGGAGCCCACGGTGGAGGCGCCTTCTCGGGCAAGGACCCGTCGAAGGTCGATCGTTCGGCGGCGTACGCAACCCGCCACATTGCCAACAACCTCGTGGCAGCTGGCGTGTGCGACCGTGCTTTGGTTCAGGTCGCCTATGCCATCGGCATCGCCCAGCCTGTGAGCCTCTATGTCAACACATACGGCACGGCCAAGGTCGCCTTGAGCGATGCAGAGATATCCGACAAGGTCGGCAAGATCTTCGACATGACGCCTCATGCCATCGTGCAGCGGCTGGGCCTGCTCAATCCTATCTATGAGGAGACGGCAGCCTACGGTCACTTTGGTCGTCCCTGCGAAAAGGTGACCAAGACGTTCACCAATCGCCAAGGCCAGACCAAGACCCTCGAAGTGGAGCTCTTCACTTGGGAGAAGCTCGACTACGTGGACCGCATTCGCGAGGCATTTGGCCTCTAATCAATCAGTGGGAGCCAGGTCTGGCTCCCACTTTGTCTTCGGGAGCAAGCCCGGTTCCCTTTTGTCTTCGTGGGGAGCCAAGCTTGGTTCCCTTTTCTCTTCGTGGGGAGCCAAGCTTGGCTCCCGTCTTTAACGCCGTTTCCTCCTAAAACCCTAAAAACCCATGAAACCCGCCTTTCTCGCCCTCTCCGTCCTTTTCCTCTTTTCCTGCAATCGGCAGCCTGAGCCCAGTCCCATCGAGCAGATTGTGGCAGGCATTGCACGCACCTCTTTCCCTGATCGCACGATTTCGGTGGCCCCCGTTCCCGCTCCTGATGCCGATGCCCTGCCGAAGCTGCAGCATGCCATCGACTCGTGTTCACTCTTGGGTGGTGGCAAGGTTGATGTTGCGGCTGGCGAATATCTGCTCTGCGGTTCGCTGCGCCTCAAGAGCAACGTGAACCTTCATCTCCAGGAGGGTGCAACGCTGCGGTTCAGTGGCAGGGCCGACGATTTCCTGCCCGTGGTATTGACTCGTTTCGAAGGCACGGAGCTATACGGTCGTTCGCCGATGGTCTATGCCTATCATCAGCAGAACATCGCCATCACCGGACGTGGCACGATGGACGGGCAGGCTGGTGTCGAGATGGGGGGATGGGGCTGGGACCCTGCCGCACACGAGACGGGAGCGGCATTGCATGGCACGCCCGGCGAACTGCCCGAAAAGCCTTTCGTTGCCCGTCTGCGCCAGATGGGCGAAGACCTGACTCCTGTCGAACAGCGTGTCTTTGCCGAGGGCACCAAGTTGCGTCCCACTTGTGTCGAGACGTTCGGATGCTCACGCGTCCTCATCGAAGGCATCACCATCAAGGATTCTCCTTTCTGGACCATTCATCCGCTCTATAGCGACAACATCATCGTGCGCGGCGTCACCATCGATTCGCATTTCCCCAACAACGACGGCTGCGACCCCGAGTCGTCGAGCAACGTGCTGATTGAGGACTGCCTCTTCCGTTGCGGCGACGATGCCGTGGCCATCAAGTCCGGTCGCGATGCCGACGGGCGCCGGGTGGGTCGTCCCTCGGAGCGTATTGTCATTCGTCGATGCGACTTCCAGAGCCGCTGCAACGGCCTCTGTATCGGCTCGGAGATGAGTGGAGGCGTGCAGAGCGTCTGGATGGACAGCATCCGCATCGGCACGGTGAAGAACGCGCTCTACTTCAAGTCAAACAAGGATCGTGGCGGGTTCATCCGCGACGTGCATGTCAGCAACGTCACCATCGAGAAGGCATACGGCGCCATCCTTCGCTTCGAAACCAATTACTTCGGTTATCGTGGAGGCAACTATCCTGCGCAATACGAGGATTTCGACATCCGTCATGTCACGGCAGGTGAGGCCGAAGGATATGCCATCTTCTACGATGGCAACGACGAGAAGCCTATCCGCAACGTCCAGGTCTCCGATTTCCATGTGGCAAAGGCTCCTCATCCCTGGTATCTCTACCGCACCGAAGATTGCTTGTTCGAAGGCAGCACGGTGAATGGCGAACCCGTACCCGAGCGCCCCGCCGAGAGTGCCGAGCGCCAGACGTGCGACGTGTGGTAATACTTCTCTTCAAGCGAGATCGAGGTGTTTTCAAGGATGGTGGACACTATCGACAACCAGCATACCAAATAACCCTTTGTAAAACTTGACTTCACAGGAATCCCCTTTGTGCCAAGGGTCGTCTTTATCTATCCTGATGTGCATTGAGAGTGAGTTAGGATATTTGTCGATTGTTGCATCGACTAAATAAATAGGTTTGCGTGATCCACCACGTCCGGGAAATCTAAAACTATATTTATCGAGTATTGTCCCATGCAGGTAAATAGGTTCGGGATCGTGAAAATAGGAATTAGAGGAGAACAGGATGCTATTTGTCAAAAAATAGATTATCAGGACTTTGAGAACACAATTGATTCCAGATGCCTTAGAATGTCCGGTTCTGATTCTTCTTATTATGACTGGTAGTAATACAAGAATGGTTCCAAAACCTATTATACCCAAAGGCCAGAGAAACGTTGATATGCCGGGTAATAAAGTGTCAGAATATTTCATCAGACCGACAAATGAAAATATGGCCAGGCAGCCAACAATTCCCACATAGGCACAAGAATACTCTCCAAGTCTCTTGGTCAGAAATGGAAGTCTGATATTATAAATGGGCAATTCCGAATCATCATGCCTGAAGGTCTTTAATCCAATACAAATGCTATAAACAGCATTTCCATACTGCGTGTCAGGCTTGCAAAATGCCTGACACGAGTTTTTATTATCTGTTTTCTTTACTACGACGACTCTTTCCCATTCGTAGGAGCTTATTTGCTTGTCCTTGCGTTCGATGATCTCATAAACCTGATTATCTTCGTCCAGCAATGTAATATCGTCTTCGTTGATGTTGTTTTTCGTACATCGAATCCATTGCCGCTTGGGAAGCCCTATCAGCGTTTTGTCTGCCCTCTTGATCCACCCCATCGAAGTAACTTGATGACGGAGAGCTGCATGGAAGAATGCGTCGCAGAAATCGAGAAATTGGGAAGTCTGGTAAATGAACGTGGTTACGACAAATCGATTAGTATCCTTGGTATTGTGTATATCTACATCTCGACTCGGAATAAAAATCGATGGATAATCATTCGTCTTTATTTCTTCGATGATCTTTGTCAACTCCTCGATGGAAGTATTCTCGACAACGATAAAGCACTTTTCCATAATCTTACTTCAACCCCGTCGTGAGCCAGTCGGTCAGATCCTTCAGCATCGCATCGTGATACCTGAAGGTGTCCTTGAATCCGAAGCCGTGTCCTCCCTTTGGATAGACGTGCAGGGTGGCGGGGATGCCTTTCTTCTTCATCGCAAGGTAGTAGTTCACACCGTTGGGCGAAGGTACGGCGCGGTCGTCATCGGCAAGGAGGATGATGGCGCGTGGTGTCTGTGCGTCAATCTGTTTCTCGTTGCTGTAGAGGTCCACGAGGTCCTGCCCGGCATAGCGCCCGATCAGGTTGTCGTGCGAACCACGGTGGGTGACGAGCGTGTCCATCGAGATGACGGGATAAAACAGAATCTGGAAGTTGGGACGCACATCTTTAGGTGCACGGGTGGCAACAGTCGAAGCCAGGTGACCTCCAGCCGAGAAGCCCATGATGCCCATGTCGTTGGGGTCGATGCCCAGTTCGGTGGCATGCGCCTTCAGGTAGCGGATGCCGTCATAGACGTCGTTCTGCGGTATCTGGTCATGGCCGTAGGGCATGCGATAGGCGAGCACCACCAGGTTGATGCCCAGTTCGTTGAAATAGGGCGCCCAGCTCGAACCTTCGTTGACGAGCGACAGATGGCTGTAGCCGCCACCAGGCAGGCAGACCACGGTGCGCGCTGCCGCCTTGGTCTTGTCGGCGCGGTAGATGTGCATATAGGGTTGTGCCGTCCATCTTTCGGTGGTGCGGGGATTGTCGTTCTCGTGTCCGTTCAGTTCCGGGAAGTTGCCATCGGGATAAATCCACACTTCTTCGTAGTCCTGGGCCTGCATGGGTGAGAGCATTGTACAGGCAACAAGTAATGTCGATAAGATTTTTTTCATTGGGATAGGTGTTAAAGAAAATCAATAATAGGAATATGGTTCATAGTTGTCGGCGACGTATAGCTTCAGCCAATCGCAGGATTCGTAGATCGGGCTGTCGCGTTTGGTCTGGTAGCGTAGCCACTTGTAGGCCTCGCGCTGCGGTCCCTCGGGAGTGAGGATGTAGTAGCGCTTCTTGTCTTTGTCGTACTGAATATACGTTTCCTGCTCGGAGGTCGGATTGGCCGCTAAACCGAAATAGCATTTGACTTTCATGTTGAAGTCGTTAGTGCAATCGAGGGCGAGCTGCAGATAGTGTTCTGCCTGGTCGTTCAGCTGGTTGTAATGATAGTCCGCACCCGACCAGGAATATTCCGAAATCGCCCAGAGGTCGCCGGCATAGGAGGCCTGGAACAGCATGTCCGCCAGGTTGAACGCCACCTCGGCCTTCTCCTCGCCCTTAGCCTTGCCGAGCCATTCCTTCATCGAAATCACCTGCAGGCAGAACTGGTATTTGATGTTGTCCACCTCGGTCAGGTTCGAATCCCAGTTCTCCGAGCGGTCCTTGCGCTGGAAGGGCGTAGCCGGACGCTTTCGATGCATCAGGTAGGCGGTGATGCCCAGGTTGCGAAGGTAGTCCTCGGGCACCTTTTCGAGGAAATCCCGGGCCTCTTCGTAGTTGCCTTCGCGGATGAGCTTGGTGCCGATGAGTTCATTGAAGAAGTTCTGGCTAAGGGGGCAATATTTAACTAAACATTGGCCCAAGGGACCATTGCCTCCGTGCTTGATGTAATGCTGTAATTCCTTCACCTGTAGGGTTGGCATATCGTGGTCCAGTTCCCAATAATTGCCATTGATCAGATTGCGGGTGAGGAA
>JAEEGG010019499.1_pt1 | contig 13669 bp, 7 predicted proteins | sample 9134161 | NCBI WGS metagenome assembly JAEEGG01 (sample SAMN16246543, study PRJNA631951) | gut metagenome | biome: gut microbiome; feature: rumen; material: CR-attached | host: Bos | place: Iran: Karaj | collected 2018-10 | reverse complement strand
GCGCAGCAGGTTCTGGGCGAAAGCCTTCAGCAGCCCGGCTTTCCGTTCGTCGTTGATCTCATTGATGATGTCGTACATCTTGCCCTGATACACAGGGTTGCCCTTCAGGCAGGGCAGCTGCTGCAGTTCCTCGTCGGTCATGTCGCGCAGACGTGCGTGCAGGGCACTGAATATGTTGCCCTGATCGCGCTGTCCCGACTCCCTGCCCTCAATCACAAGGTTTTGGATGATATTGCGCAGGATCTCGTCGCCAGCCAGATAGAAGCTGTCCCAATAGAGTGGGATAGGGGTGAGCATGCTGCGTCCCTGTCCTTTGCACTGGTACGAGCATATCATGATGTCGGTGGTGCCGGCACCGATGTCTATCGATCCTATGGTCAGCGAGTTGCCTTCATATCCCTCTTCCTTTTCTTCAGGGCGCACATGTCCCTTCAGTTCGAAGAACTTATGTATTTCGCCACTATAGCGCTGTGCAATCTCGGCATAGAGATACACCAGCTGACAGCATGATGCCTCGTCGAAGCTCCACATCCGTCGGCTGCCAGCTGACTGTGAGTCGGCATCGTTGTTGTCCTTATTTCGCAGTGATGCTGACGAGGGAATCACTACGGGCGAACCGAATGCCGGCGTGCACTGTCCAAGGGCCATGATGGCCTCTTCGGCACACTGACGCAGCTTCACCTGCTCCTTCACGGGCATAGCCGTGGGACAGGTCAGAATCACGTTGCGCAGCTGGCGGCGACAGTCCATGTTGCCGTGCTTTGTGCGGAACTTGATGCTGTTGATTTGTGCCTGTGCCTGTTGGAAGATTTCTATCAGCACAAACGTCATCAGCGATGCACGCGAGTAGTTGGTGCCGTCAGGATTGTCGTCGTGGCCTCCTGGGCCTATGTAGTTGCCGTTATGATCGAAGAGGTCGCTCAGCCCGGCTACAAAGATATTGTCCGACAGACGGATGTTGTACGGGTCGTCCACCGTGTTCAGGAACTCCCAGTGCCCGTCGAATGGACGTGTGTCCCAAAGGTAGCGCTTCGGACTGGAGTAGTTAGTGGTGCGCTCGCTCAGTCCCTCTTCCTCCATCGAGCGGTAGACCAGTCGTCGTGCCTCGTCGCCGATGCGAACCAGCGAGCGCCATTCGAAGGCGTCGTGATCGAGCACGATGTCGTTGCCGAAGTCAGCCTTGCGGAAGGCCAGACGCATGTCGAACGACTTCTCGTACGACTTCGAAGGATTGCTCATGTCTCTCAGCTCCAGCATCATCGCCTTGGTGAAGTCGCCTTCCTCGAAGAGCACGCCGCAGGTGCGAGAATTACCGATGTCGAGCACGAGGTCCACATCCACCTGCCTACGCATGTTGTTGTGCAGCGTCACCTCTGGGGCGAGACCCATCAGACGGATAAAGTTCACCAGATAGATATAGTAGCCCACGTAGCGCATCGACTCGTTGCGGTCCAACTGTCCCAGCAGCGACGATACATAATCGGAGAAGGCTGGGAAATAAGGACTTGTCGACATGAAGTCCATCATCTGGTCGGCACGGTTACACAGGCAGAACTCCTTCTCGTCGCCTTCGTCTTCGTAGAAATAAGGACGCTTATAGTGGTCCAGCGACCCTTCGCCTTCGCCGAATTCAATGATGTTGCTCTGCTCGGCCAGCGGGTCGTTGTCGCCCAGGGTCGTGTCGAATGCCCACAGGAAGCGGTAGCGCTGACATCCCTTCCTGCTGCCTTCGCCCATGCATTCTATCTTCACGCGGCACCAGGTGAACGGGTCGCCGCTGGTGATGCCGTCGATGCCGCGCTCAAACATCGGCATGGGCAGCCATTTGCCCAGCAGCAGCTCGAAGGCAGGACGGATGGAGCCGTCTTGTCGTGACTTCATGCGCAGCCCCATCAGCGAGGTCACTGTCTGCAGCTCTTCGTCACCGTCATGAAAATTGGTGAAGTCGCTTGCCGGCTGACCTTTCATCACTCGTTGAAGGCCGCTCTCGTCCAGCTCCTCGTGTCCGTTAGGCAGCAGCTCAGTCTTCTCGGCATAGCGCAGCTCGTTCAGGGGGATGTAGACGCCCTCCTCGCTATGATAGCAAAGCAGGTCGAAGAGGTGTACTTTTGCCAGAGGATCGATGCTCTCGCAGAAGGCATACTTCAGCGTCCGCCCGTTGCTGAAGACAAACTGGTCGGAGGGGTTGAATTCTTTCTCTGTTGTAATAAACTGTATTCCACTGTTCGCTATCAGGTGTTCCATCGCTCGTGGGGTATTGGGGTTAGTGATATGATATTTACCTTTTGCTTCTTTTTCAGGAATGCACACCTCGTCGGCATTTCTCTACACCAGCTCCACCTTGCTGATGTCCTGCTCCTTTTCGCAATAGTGGCAGGTGAGTATGTTGCCCTCGACGTGAAAGTGAGTGGGCATGGGCTCGTTGTTGGTCACGCAGACGGGATTGTTGCATTTCACGATGCCGCGAATCTCTGACGGTGTCTCCACTGTCTTCTTCTCCACCACCTCGTAGTCGCGGATGATGTTGAGGATGACATTGGGCGCCACGACCGAGAGTCGCGATATCTCGTCGTCGGTGAAGAATTTGTCCGACACCTTGATGATGCCCTTGTTGCCTACTTTCATCGAGGGGTAGTTGATACCGATGGTGACGGGCGTGCTGATACTGAACAATCCGAGTAGACTGGCTACCTGGTATGTCTTGTTGGCTGGTATGTGATCGATGACAGTGCCCTGTTCAATGGCTGCCACGAGTCGTTCTTTCTTGTTCATTGTTCTTAGTCCCCTATGATTGTTTTGTCGTTTTTTACTTCATCAAGCGAGATGCCAAGGACATCGCAGAAGATGGCCTCGCGTGCAAATAGTCCGTTGCCGGCCTGCTGGATGTAATAGGCATGCGGGTTGTAGTCGACCTCGTATGCTATCTCGTTCACTCTGGGCAGCGGATGCAGTATCTTCATGTTCGGCTTGCATGAGCCGAGCAAGGAGTTGTTGAGGATGTATACGTTCTTCACCCGCTCATACTCCATGAGGTCCGAGAAGCGCTCTTTCTGCACGCGCGTCATATAGATAATGTCGGCGTCCTGTATGATCTTCTCGTTGAAGGCCGTATGCTCCTGGTATTTGATGCCGTGCTCGTCGCAGTATAGCTTGTATTCCTTCGGCATGGCCAGCTCCCTGGGCGCGACAAAATGGAAGGTGGGGTTGAAGTGGCGCATGGCCATCAATAGCGAGTGGACGGTGCGTCCGTACTTGAGGTCGCCCACCATGTAGATGTTGAGGTTGTCGAGCGTGCCTTGTGTCTTGTAAATGCTGTAGAGGTCGAGCATGCACTGTGAGGGATGCTGGTGCGCACCGTCGCCGGCATTGACGATGGGTACGGGGCTCACCTCCGAGGCATACTGTGCTGCACCCTCGATGAAATGGCGCATGACGATGACATCGGCATAGTTGGCCACCATGAGGATGGTGTCCTTCAGTGTCTCACCCTTCGTGCCGCTAGTCACCTTCGGGTCGGCAAAGCCTATGACGCGAGCTCCGAGCCTGTTGGCTGCAGTTTCGAAGCTCAGACGAGTGCGCGTGCTGGGTTCAAAGAATAGAGTTGCCACGACGCGGCCCTTGAGCAGCTCGCGGTTGGGATGCTTCTCAAACTCGCTGGCCATCTCTATCATGTAGAGAATCTTTTCGCGGGTCAGGTCGGCAATGGTTACAAAATTGTGCTTGTCCATCATTGATTTATGTTATTTCGGTTGCAAAGGTACGAAATAATTATGAATTAAGGATGAGGAAATTGATATTTTTTTCGTACCTTTGCACCCGCAAAATACATATTATCATAAATAACAGAAATGAAAGCATTCGTATTTCCCGGTCAGGGAGCACAGTTCGTAGGAATGGGCAAGGACCTCTACGACCAGAACGAGACAGCAAAGCAATTGTTTGAGCAGGCTAATGACATCCTGGGATATCGCATCACCGACATCATGTTTGAAGGCACCGACGACGACCTGAAGCAGACGAAGGTGACCCAGCCTGCCGTGTTCCTGCACAGCGTGATTTCTGCTGTCTGCATGGGAGACGCCTTCCAGCCTGAGATGACGGCTGGCCATTCGCTGGGCGAGTTCTCGGCATTGGTAGCCGCAGGCGCATTGTCCTTCGAGGATGGTCTGCGTCTGGTCTATGCTCGTGCTATGGCTATGCAGAAGGCCTGCGAGGCTCAGCCCTCGACGATGGCTGCCATCATAGGCCTGGCCGACGAGAAGGTGGAGGAAATCTGCGCTGAGGTCAGCAAGATGGACAAAGGCGTAGTGGTCGCTGCCAACTACAATAATCCTGGCCAGCTGGTTATCAGCGGCAATATCGAGGCTGTTGGCGAGGCATGCGAGCAGTTGAAGGCCGCAGGTGCCAAGCGTGCCCTGCCGCTGAAGGTGGGCGGAGCCTTCCATTCTCCCCTGATGCAGCCCGCCAAGGACGAGTTGCAGGCTGCTATCGAGCAGACAGAGTTCCATACGCCGAAGTGCCCCGTCTATCAGAATGTCGACGGCAAGCCTCATACCGCTCCTGAGGAGATCAAGGCCAACCTGATTGCTCAGCTCACCAGCCCTGTGCGCTGGACACAGTGCGTGCAGTCGATGATTGCCGACGGAGCCACCGACTTCACTGAGTGCGGCCCGGGCAAGGCGCTGCAGGGCATGATTGCAAAGATCAATCGGGAGGTGAGCGTTCATGGAATCCTCTAAGCTCATCATCTACCAAGTGTTTACGCGTCTGTATGGCAACCGCTGTCAGACGCGTAAGCCTTTTGGCACCATCGAGGAGAATGGCTGTGGCAAGATGAACGACTTCTCGCCCTCTGTGCTCAAGCACATCCGCGAGCAGGGCTTCACGCATGTGTGGTATACGGGCATTATCCGTCATGCCACCACCACTGATTACTCCCGTTTCGGCATCCCTCGTCAGCATCCGGCAGTGGTGAAGGGTAGGGCAGGGTCGCCCTATGCCATCACCGACTATTATGATGTCGACCCAGACCTGGCCGTCGATGTGCCACATCGTATGGAGGAGTTTGCGAAGCTGGTCAACCGCACCCATCGTGCCGGCATGAAGATGATCATCGACTTCGTGCCCAACCATGTGGCCCGCCAGTATCAGAGCATTGCCAAGCCCGCTGGAATACGCGACTTGGGCGAGGACGACAATCCTGATCACGGTTTTGACCTGCAGAATAATTTCTACTATTGCCCGGGTCAAAGTTTTTCTCCCTATCTTGACCTCTATCATGGTGAGAAAGAGCCATATACCGAATCCCCTGCCAAGGCTACAGGCAACGACTGTTTCCACAATGCACCAGGACAGAACGACTGGTACGAGACGGTGAAACTGAACTATGGCGTCGACTACTATGCTGGCCAGACACCATCCTCCTTCCACCTTCCACCATCCACCATCCTCCATCAACCATCCACCTGGCAGAAGATGCTCGACATCCTGCTCTACTGGGCTGAGAAGGGTGTCGACGGTTTCCGTTGCGATATGGCCGAGATGGTGCCTGCCGCCTTCTGGGCTTGGGCCACGAAAGCAGTGCGTGAGCAGTATCCTGACATCATCTTCATCGGCGAGGTCTACAATCCTGCTGAGTATCGTCACTATCTGGCCTCGGGCTTCGATTATCTCTACGACAAGGTGGGCATGTACGACACACTCTGTGCTGTGCTCTGCCATCGATGCGGCACCGATGCCATCACACACGCTTGGCAGCAGACCGACGACATACGCAACCACATGCTCTACTTCCTCGAGAATCACGACGAGCAGCGTCTGGCCAGCGATTTCATCGTTGGTCAGGCCGAAAAGGCCCTGCCTGCAGTCGTAGTAGCCGCTCTGCTCCAGCAGAATCCCTTCATGCTCTACAACGGGCAGGAATGGGGCGAACGGGGAATGGCTGCCGCTGGATTCAGCGGCAGCGATGGCCGTACCACCATCTTCGACTACTGGAGTCTCTCGGCCGATCGCGACACGAAGCTCAGCGACTATTATCAGCGCCTGCTGAATATCGCCCGCAAGGAAAAGGCTGTAGCCGAGGGCCTGATGTTCGACCTCATGTATGTCAACCAGCAGTACTATCGCCAGTATGCCTTCATCCGCAAGGCCGACAGGCAGATGCTGCTCATCGTAGCCAATTTCGACGATGTCCCTGTGTCGATGTCCCTGACTATCCCCAGTCACGCCTTCGACTATCTCTCCATCGCCGAAGGCACCTACCCCTGCGCCGACCTCCTCACCAGCACCCCCACTGAGCTCCCCTTGCATCGTGACGCCCCCGTCACCCTCCATCTGCTCCCCCGCCAGTCGGTAGTGCTGAAGTTATAATACGCCCGAGGCCGCCTTCGCATTCGCCCGAAGCCGACGCGCCTCTCGCCCGATGCCGACTTTGCTCTTATTCCCACCATGGGAACATAATGCTCCCCCCTAGGGAACGAGCCATTCCCATGGTGGGAATAATAGTAAAGTCGCGTTCGGAGCAGCCCTCCATCAGCATTAAGCGCAGCCGCCGGCTGGCGCATTAATAAATCAACTGCTGTGTAATTATCAATGTATATTGCCCAAGACCTAATATTGATTTTTGTTAAAACTCTATATATGAGCATGTTGGGTCTTCTTTTACTGCCTCAAGACCTAACATAAGACCTAACATAAACCTAACACAGACCTAACATGACACCTAACATTGCCGAAGAAACTTCCAAGTGCGAGATGTTAGGTCAGATGTTACCTCTATGTTAGGTCTATGTTACCTCTATGTTAGGTGTCAGAAGCCATGATTGGCGAGTTAAATGCCTTATGATGAATGAGTTGTGAAGAATGAATGTTAGGTGTTAGGTCTTTTGCCCAAAAATCATTTGTTATGCTCCAAACTTGCGGATGGAAACGTAGGAAATTTCTTTAAGCAAGGCTGATAATAGCAGGAGAGTACGACAGCTTCCACGTTTAGCGTGGGGCTGTGCTCCATTTTCTTTAATCGGGTTTTCCTACGACCTCCATCCGGAACTGGTAAGGCAGCTCCCGCTTCTGCTGTGGGATGGAGTGAAACTAGTGAAACCTATAAACTGTACAACAATGAAAAAGCTTTTCGTAACATTGATGTTGCTCATCGCAGCAACAACGATGAACGCCCAGACCATTGTCAAGGGCGACATGAATGATGACAAAGAGCTCACCATCACTGATGCCGTGAGCGTAGTAGACGTAATCTTGGGCAAGGCACCTATGCAGACTATCAGTCTGGGAGGCGATCCTTACGGCGTGGATAACACTTTGGTAATAGGTACGTGGTATGCGCCAGACGGTTCCTCTTTCGTGTTCAATGAAGATGGTACTACGACTTATCCTGGCGGAGCAACCTACGAGTTTATGCCTATAACGGGACGTCTGCTGATTTACTTAGCCAAGAATCGCCCTGTGAAAGTGCTGCCTATTGTTAAAGCAACTAGTGAGTACCTGCTTGTCGTTGACTATGCCACAGGCGGGTTCACATATTATACCAAGTCAACTTCACTCGCTTCTGGTATTACGCCAAAAACCGAAAAACGCAACAAAACGCAAAAAAAGTAACAAAAAAAGCACCATCTTGTAAGAGAGAGGGAGGGGTGATGACTCTACCTACAAGATGGCGACAAATGTCCGGATTATCCAGAGTTTGAAATATTAATAAGCGTATTTCACGACCTGACTGCCTGTGCTGATCAGGTAGACGTCGTCAGTCTTCAGCGGCACGAACTGGTCGCTGCCACCAGTCTTCTTACTGTAGACGAGCATGCCTCCCGACGTGAATACACGCAGATGGTCGCCAGCTCTGAGCTTGCGCACCCAGACACCTCCGTCGGCCTTTTCCAGCTGCACGCGGTCGTCGTTCTTCTCGAGTCGCATCTGACGGATGACGGTGGGGTCGTGATGAGGCAGCAGCGAGACATAGTGTGCGTTGTCGCTACCGCTGTAGTTTTTGACGTGTGTGACAGAGATGTCGGAGTTGACGTACTGGTCGAACAAATGCGTGGTGAGGTAGGCATCGGCCTGATCCATCACTCCGCCGACCTTCACCGTGGCGTAAGCCTTCCGCTGTCCGCCATAGTCCTGAAAGTCAGCGGAGGTGACGATGGTCTCTGCCTCGTCACTCACAGGAACGACAATGCTGGGATGAGGATAGAGTCCCACCTTGATGGCATTGCGGTCCTTGAGTCCGTAGAGGGTATGGTCGATGAGCTCAACGACGTAGATATTGGTGTCGCCCTCCACGCTGTGGCGCACCAGTCGCAGCTCGATGTCCTCGATATCGACGTGATGAGGCGTATTGCCGAACTTCGTCTGTCGACGCAGGCTGACGTTGCGGCGGCGTGGGTGGCTCTGTGCCTTGAAGACGTTGTTGTACTCTACGGTGACAGCGTTCGAGATATAGCCGTCGAAGCCCTCGCGGAGCGGATACTGTACCACGAAGGTTCGCTTCTGCATGGGTGCCACGAACGATTTCTCGATCTGGAAGTCTTCGCCATTGATGGTTGCGGTGACGGAACGTATGCTGCTGGTACCGGTGTTGCTGACGGTGACGGCCACAGGCAGCGTGTTGCATCCGAGGAGCGAGAGGCTGGCATAGCCGATATCGTAGTCGAAGCTGTTGGTGAAGTATTTCTCGTTGGTCATGAGCACGGCGCCGCCGGTCTCGATGTCGGCCAGCGAATAGACGACTTTGATGCGTGAGTCGTCGAGGATGCCATCGAAGTCCATGATCGAGAGGCCGTCGCGCTCGGTGCCGAGGGTGAGTGGCACGGTGACGAAGGGTGATGGCTGCAGCGTGATGCGCGACGCATTGAGCATGTTGCGGGGGGTCTCGGTAAAGCCTTCCTGCCCGTCCTCGTAGTGGGCGTTGTTGCTCATCTCGGTCCAGAGGATGGCGAAGTCGTTGCAGTTGATGGCCGAGCGGTCGGTGATGATCTTCACACGGTTGGGCGTGCAGTAGTTGGCACCGATGTCGCTGCCCATGAGTCCGTCGGCATAGCCGTTCATCGAGAGGGTCTTCACATAGACGTCGCGCAGCGAGTCGGTCTTCTCATAGAGCATGGCGATGACCGAATGCTGGCCCACGCGGTTCATGAAGAAGTGCACGGGCTTGAGTGTCTCAGCCTTCTGGAAGAGCTTCTTGTTGGCCACGTCGACCGACGAATAGACGAAGCGTCGCGAGTGGCGCACGGAGTCGAGGGGATAGCTCTCGAGATTGGTACCTACGAGGACTGTGTCGTTGCGCATGATGAGGTCGTACTCCGATGCCGAGAGGTCGGCATTGAGATTGTGCAGGATAATGGGCTCGGACCATAGCATGCCGTCGAAGATGGAGAGGCGCAGGTCGCCCTCGAGCGCATTGTTGTAGACGGAGTCGGAGGGCAGCGTCTCGTCGATAGTCTTGATGCTACCATGCTGCCAGATGCAGGCGGCCTTGCCATCGTCCTGCATGGTGACCACGGGATGTGTGTCGACGAATCCATCGTCCTGCGAGAGGGTGTACCGTCGCCAGATGTCGCCGTCGAGCTTGACGCTGGCCATGATCTGCGCACGTGCTGCCAGCTCGTTCGACTTGGCAAGGGCTTGGCTGGCGTCCATCTCATCGGCATCGATGCGGCGTCCCATCTGCTCATAGACCACCACCTCGTTGCCACCTCGCTTCGAGCGCATGTGGTGTATGGCCGAGTAGTTTTCAGACGAGAGTTTCTGGGTGGTGCCATCATCGGTGTCGAGCAGTCGCACACAGTCATCGTTATAGTCGGATGGGGTGCCCAGATCGTTATAGACGATGTGCTTCTCGTCGACGAAGTGCGGGTTGGCATCGCTGGCGATGTCGGTCATGATAGTCTCTCCGAAGTAGTCGGGTGCCAGCTTGGGCACGCGCTGGTAGCTCTCGCCCACGGTTTTTGCCTTATTGTCGGTGAGCCAGTAGGGGTAATTGGGATGCAGGGGGTTGTGGCCGTTGTTGGGATAGTAGAACTGGCTGGCCAGATAGGCTCCTGCCCGTCCCGACCACTGGAATCCGAATGTGCGGATATTGGCGTAGGCTTCGATGCCCATGCCTGCCATGAGGTACATGCCCAGGTTGAAGCGGTTGGCCTGGAAGGGTGTGGCGAAGCCGCCCATAATGCCTATCTTACCGCCGCCGCGCAGTCCGAGGTTGGCTGCGAAGATGGGGTTGGAAGGCACACAGAACTCTGCCCACAATCCGGCGCGCACCTTTGCCGAGAGAGTGAAGAATGCTCCGAAGTTATCCCACGACATGGGGTAGCTCGTGTTCAGTGTCTTCACGCCAAAGTCGCCCTGCACCGATGCCTCGAACACGCCGCCGATGCCGAAGAACGGAATCTTCTTCAGCAGCTGGGCCACGGAGCCCTCGGAGATGTATTTGTCGAGCAGGCTGGGGCTGGCCAGACAGATGCCGTAGCCTATCTGTCCCGATAGCTCCTCTAGCATGAGCGCCTCGCCGAGGCTGCCCGTCTTCATCATCTTTCCCAGGTTGAAGCTCACCTTCAGCTTGCCGCTGCCGAAGAATCCCGTGCCGATGTTGTTGTAGTCGATGGAGCAGATGTCGTCCATCTCGCTCGAAAACCAGTCGTCAAACTTCCTTGTGTCGCCCACATTGCTGTATTTGGTGTCGCCATCACCGTCCTCATACCAGGTATGGCCCGACTCCGAACTATTGTCGAGAAACTCCTTGGCCTCCTTGCGCATCTCTTTGATGCCCTCGTCCTCGTCCCTGCCGTCCTGACGCTTGTAGGTGAGCTTCGTGGTGTTGGTCAGCTTCTGCTTCTTCATGTCGTAGTTCAGCGAGTTCTTGATCTTGAACAGCGGTCCGAGGTTCATCTTAAAGTCGAAGGGGAAGTTGAACGAGCAGCCCTGCTCGGCAAAGGCATTGGCGGGCGAGTCGTCGCCCTGGTTCATCACCGTGTTCTTGGTGTAGTCCTCGGCGGCTTTCTTCACGTTTTCGCGCTCGATATGCAGGTTGCGCAGGAAGGGGAACTTATCGTAGCTCTTCCCGCTGGCCTCCAGCCGAATGCTGCACATGGTGTTTTGGGGGATAGTACCCACGAGGTTGAACTTCGAGAAATAGTAGTCGCGGGTGAAGCCAGGATGGTTCTTCGCATAGACCGTCGTCACATCCGGCCAGCGCGAGATGTACTCCTCGCCACTATCGTCGTTGGTAGCGATGAGACGTGTGCCGGTGATGCCTTGTGAGCTTTCGCTGCTGTAGACCAGTTCCAGCTGTGCCAGTCGCTGTACGACGTTGCCGTCGAGGGTCTTGGGCCAGTCGTTGCCGGCATCCTCCATAAAGGTGATGGTGTCGGCCATGACCACGGTCGACAGGTCGTAGTCGGTCAGGTCACAGATGCTATAGTCCTGTCCGTTGCGGGATTCCACGGTGTGGGTGTCGTTGAGCGAATAGAGGTGCTGGCTGCTGATGGCGATGGTCTCGTCGTCGGTGGGGGTGGCAAACATCACCACGTTGTCGGTGCAGCGCTCCAGATCGACGATGCCTTCCTTGTCGGCTGCTCCGGCATAGCGGTAGACGGTGGGGCAGTAGCCGTTGGCCAGGATCTCGATGTAGGCGGGATTGCCGTGCGTGAGGATCAGGTGCGCTTTCTTCTGCCTGTTATAACCCAGGTACTTCACGTCCTGCACACCGGTGCTCGTGCCGTACTCATCGACGGCATCTACGTGCACCGTGGCGCGGGTGATATTCCCGCCTGCCTCGTTGATGACGCTCAGGTAGAGCGTGTCATACTGCTCGTACAGTCCCGACCCGATCCAGTTGAAGTTCACCAGCTCGCGGTTCTCATGCTTGTCGAGCGAGAAGCGGGTGGAGAGGACGGTGCGCTCGAAGTCGGGGTCGAGCGTCACACCGCGGTGCAGCCTCGACTTGTTGAGGCGCAGCTTGTGGTCGTTGCTGGTGAGGAACACGTCGATGAGGTTCTCATTGTCGGCGATGTAGAAGCTCTGGAAGGCCGAGTCGCGCAGCGACAGCCGTCGGCTCTCCACCTGGTAGGTGCCTTCCTCGTCGGTATAGCTGTAGCGGTATTCCAGACCGTAGACCTCGTCGTCGAGCCGCCGTTTCGAGTCGAGCTGGAAGGTGTAGAGGTTGTCGTCGTCCCAGTCGGCCACATAGTACTTGAAGCTGATGGCATCGTCGGGATTGTCGGTGTTCCATACCTTCACGCTGACGGGATTCTCCTGCCGCATCACGTTGAGGAAGAAGAAGCGGCTGACGGTGATGGCTTTCGGTCGTCCGATGGTGTCTTCCACCTCCACCTGATAGCTGTTGGCGCCACCGGTATTGTCGTCGATGCGGAAGCACAGCAGACAATGGTCGCGCATGCGCCAGAACTGCCTTTGCTGGGCACGGTACTTCACCTCGGGCGATGCAAACATCTGCTTCACGGCGTCTACCTCCACCACGTTGCCGGCCAGCTCTTTGTTTTTCACCTCGCGCCATTCCAGTCCTGAGGTGGTGGCCTCAATGTCGTTGAAGTCGACCACGTCGGTCACGTTGTTGGCAAAGTACAGTTTGAAGTCCTGTGCCGGCAGCCAGGATGCCGTTGTCAGCATCATGACTGCTGAGAGTATTGTCTTTCTTGACATCATTATGCTTATTATTGATTTCTTTTCATCCCAATAGTTGTTTCAGTCGCCTTACCTCTACAAGGCTTCGTCAGTATCCTCGGTAGGACTGAAGCGAAGACTTTCAGTTGAAGCAAGCACGAGTTCGCTCGCCTGAATGCAATAGGTGTGGCTTCGGGGAGCCTGATACGCTTTCTTTCTCATATCTTATCTGATTACGACTTTCTTGCCATGAATGATATAAAGACCCTTCTTTTGAGGAGATACGCGCCGGCCCTGTAGGTCGTAGACGGCAGTGTCGCCCTGCCTTTCCAGGGAGGCTGCGGGCTGGCTGATACCGTCGATGTCATCGCCGATAGTAATGGTGAGGTAGGTCGGGGGCTCTTCCTCATTGACGAGATTACGCGTGAGATAGGCACGGTAGGGAGGTATCTCCGCGCCTTTGTACTTGAAGAAGCCCACCTGGCCACTCTTGTTGCGGCCCAGGGTGAGCGTGCTGCCCTCAACGGCGGTCTCCTGGTTGACGGGCACGCCCCAGAGATCGTCCTGACCGATGAACGAGCCGATGAAGCGGTTATCATACTTGTTAACGACGGGCACAGTGCCTTCATATTGATAGAGCGGATAGAGTCCCGGCTCTTCTGCCTTGATGGCCACGGGCGTGGAGCGCGGAATGATGCGCCCGATGCTGTGCAACTCCACGGTGTTCATGTCCACATTTGGCTTGTCGGCGGTGTAGGCCGTCAGTCCTTCGGGCAGTTCGGCGTCGAAGTCGATGTAGAGCGTGGCCCAGAGGGCAGAGGTGACGGTGAGCGGATAGTAGATGTCAAGACGGTCGTTGTCGGCATAGGCCTTCCAGTATGAGTACGGATCGCCGTTGTACTCGCCGAAGAGTCTGGAGTTGAACGAGCCATCGTTCACGTAGATGTGCATCTGAGGCTTGTTCGTGTCGTCCACGTCGTCGTAATGGATGATGGCATCGGAGTTGCACCACTCCTCGTCCTCGGGGTCGGCCAGCTTT
>JAEEGG010019497.1_pt1 | contig 13670 bp, 9 predicted proteins | sample 9134161 | NCBI WGS metagenome assembly JAEEGG01 (sample SAMN16246543, study PRJNA631951) | gut metagenome | biome: gut microbiome; feature: rumen; material: CR-attached | host: Bos | place: Iran: Karaj | collected 2018-10 | reverse complement strand
CAGCAAATCGTACTGAAATACCTGTTGTCGTCGAGCGACGTGAAGTTCCGCCCGCCCTACGGCAAGACCATCAAGCAGTATCGCCGTTACACCTCGTTTATCGGCACCACCAACCAACTGCAGCCGCTGGTGGACCCCACCGGCTCAAGGCGTTTCGTCTGTGTCGGCGTGACGGGCAACATCAACTTCGAGGACAACCTCGACCATCGCCAGCTCTATGCCCAGGCACTCCACCTATTCAATAATGGTGAACGCTTCTGGCTCAACGATGACGAAATCAGCACCTTGCTCGACGAGAACGAGCCTTACCAGAAGACGGTAGACCTGGTGGAGATGATCAGCGAGACCTTCCGCAATCCGAAGGACGGTGAGGGCCGTTGGTGGAGTTCCAGCGAAATATTGGCCCACTTCGGCAGTATCTACAGCTATTTTGACCCCAAGAAGGCCACTCCCACCACGTTGGGCAAGGCGATGAACAACCACCGCTTCAGTTTCAAGAACCGCCGACTGAGCAACAGCACGGAATACTGGTTGGAAGAGAAATAAGGCCCGTCCTATTTCACGATGCCAGCTTCCTCATCCATCCTCCATGGAACAGGCGGGCGAGGAAGATGAGTCCTCGGAACGAAAGTTCAATGGCCATAGCGGTCCACACACCGGGCAGTCCGTAGGTGCCAGCCAGCACGGCAGCCAACGTCAGGCGCACACCCCACATCGACAACAGGCTCATGATGGCCGGTTTCAGCGTGTCGCCTGCTCCGACGAAGACTCCGTTACAAACGATGGCAGCGGCGAACATCGGTTCGGCAAAGGCCTCTATGCGCAGACACTTCGCACCCACCGCGATAATCTCGTCGACAGGCGTCATCAGCGACATCAGTTCGGGCGCGAAAACATACATCAGCAGTCCCATGAGCGTCATAACCAGCATGCCCAGTCCTACCGACATGCCGGCAAACTGACGCGTCAATGCCCGTTTTCCTGCACCGAAACTCTGTCCCACCAGCGTCGTGGCAGCCTCGGCAATACCAAATCCTGGCATGTAGCACAGACTCTCGACGGTAATAGCCAGCGAGTGTGCCGCAATGGCGACGGTTCCCAATGGCGCCACGATGAGTGTGCTCACCACCTGCGCAGAACCCATCAGCATGTGCTGCAATCCCATGGGTGCGCCAATCTTGAAGGCATTACCCACAATGTCGGCCTGTGGCTTGAACTTGTCCCACGTCAGGGGTACACTATCATGTCCCGGAATTTTCCTGCCACGCAGGATGCCCAGCATCTCCGAGCGGTAAAGCAGGAAATACAGCATCAATGCGGCCGTAATCATCATGGCCAGTCCGGTACCAATAGCTGCTCCCGCCACACCCATATCGAATATATATATAAATAGGTAGTTGAACACCACGTCCATCACGCACATATTGATGTTCAGCATCGAGGGAATCTTCATGTTGCCCGAACACTTCAGCATCGAGCCTGCCAGACCTTCCATCTGAAAGAAGATGCCGGCCAGACTGAAGATGGCGAAATAGAGCGTGGCGTCGTGGGCAATCTCCTCCGTACCACCCAGCCAATAGGGTAACGGCACGCTGATGGCAAGCGCTATCACCGTCATCATCAGACTCCACAGCATGCAGCACACCAGCGACTGGCGCAATACTCGCTGGGCACGCTTAAAATCGTTAGCGCCAACAGCATGAGCCACCTGAACCGAAAAGCCCATATTTGCCGCCGAGGCCAGTCCGCCCATCAGCCATCCCGTAGTCTCCACAATACCGATAGCCGCCGAGGCTTTGGCACCGAGATGTCCCACCATCGAGGCGTCGATGAAGAACATCACTGTGGCCGAAATCTGCGCCAGAATCGAGGGGATACTCAGGCTGACAATCAGCCTGAGTTTCTCGCCCCGTGTCATCTCGCGACCCTCGCGGATGTAGGCCAGGAGGTCTTTCTTTTCTTTTTTCGTGATTTCGATATTTCGTTATTACGTTATAACGCTTTTACGTTATTACGGGATTACGTTATTCCGCCTCCAGCAACAAGACTCGGCTCGACCAGTCCGTCTTCTTGTTCCACTCCGTATCGTTGCGGTACGGCATTTCCAGTCCGCGACTCATCAAGTATGCTCCGCTGTACGCCTTACCCTCGCAATCCATCGGTTTCACGTCGATGCGGTTCAACTCATGAACCTTATACATCTTGTTGGGATTCAGTCCAGCCATACGGACACGCGGCAGGTGTTCGTCCTGGAACGACTCCGTCTTCCACCAGTAGAACACGGCTTTCTGCTGTTCATCGTCGACATACATCAGCGACGCCAGTCCTTTCCTGTCATATGGCGACAGCAGACGATAGATGTTGCCAAACTGTACGATGGGACGAATCTGCTTATACTCCTTGATGGCCTTGCGACACAGTTCCTTCTCATCGTCGGTCATGTTCTTGGGCTGAATCTCCATACCCAGTCTGCCGCTCATCGCCACGTCGATGCGGAACTTCAGCGACGTCGTGCGGAACACCGTATGGTTGGGCGTTGCCGAGATGTGCGAGGCCATCGCGATGGCAGGGAAGAAATAGCTGGTGCCCCACTGCATGTAGATGCGCTGCAGGGCGTCGGTATTGTCGCTCACCCAGAACTCGTCGAAGTAAGGCAGCACGCCCCAGTTGGCACGTCCACCACCCGATGCACAGGCCTGAATGGTCAGTTCGGGATACTTCTCACGAATACGCTGGCACACCTTTTCAAAACCCCGATGGTACTCGATATAGAGGTGACTCTGGTCGTTCATCGTCAGATACTGCGAGCCGTGATTCAGTATGGGCATGTTGGCGTCCCACTTGATATAGTCTATCTCGGGATAATTCGTCATTAAGTTATCGACGACGGAGAACACGAAGTCCTGCACTTTGGGGTTCGCCAGGTCCAGTACTACCTGCGTACCACCTCGTCCTAACACGGGTTCACGTTTCGGAGCCTTCACAATCCAATCCGGGTGTTGCTCGTACAGCTCCGAGACACTGTTCGACATCTCGGGCTCTATCCAGATGCCGAACTTCACACCATTCTTCCGGGCATCACGCAACAAGCCTTCGATGCCTTCAGGAAGTTTGTTCTTGTCGACCACCCAGTCGCCCAGCGACGAGTTGTCGGTCTTGCGGGGATACTTGTCGCCAAACCATCCGTCGTCCATCACAAACAGTTCGCCACCCATCGAGGCAATGTCAGCCATCATCTGGTCCATGCCTTTCTGGTTGATATCGAAGTAGACGCCCTCCCACGAGTTCAGCAGAATCTTGCGCTCCTTATTGCCGTGAGCCAGCATATACTTACGGCCCCACTTATGGAAGTTACGCGACACACCGGACAGTCCGTCATTCGAGAAGCTCAGCGCCACCTTCGGTGTAACGAACGTCTCGCCTTTCTTCAGGTGGTATTCTGAATTGTCTTCGTTGATGCCGGCAAAGAAATAATGATAGTCCGTATCGTCGGTCACCACCTTCAATCGGTAGTTGCCGCTATAACACAGGGCGGCACCGATGACCTGCCCCTCGTTCTCACGGGCCTTGCCGTCCAGCGAGAACATCACCTCGCTGTGACTGGTATGGGCGTTCCGCGTACCGTCCTTGTTGACGATGAGTTTCTGACCGTTTGTCAACGGTTCCTCCACCAGACGCGCCTCGTTGGCCCACGAACCATAAAAACTCGACATCCACACATCACCCCTGCGAATGGGCAGCATGGCCGAGGCAAACGTCGTCAGCGTCACCGACTGCTTCTCGCTGTTCGTCACCTCTGTCCACGTGGTAATCATGTCCACATCCTGATAGGCCAGATAGCACAGTTTGACGGTGATAGGATACACCGGGTCCTTCATCGTAATTTCCGTCTGCTGGCCCTCGTCTGCCGTCAGCCGCTCTACGCCGGTAACCACCAGCTGTGTCGACATATTGCCGTCCGAGTGGCGCATAGCCAGTGCGGCATCTGACGGACAGTTCATGCCGTAGGCGGGATAAGCGTCCATTCGTCCATTGCGGGGAGCCTGCAGGTGTTGTAACTCCTGGGCGTTCAAACGCTGTCCAAAATACACATACTGGGGCTGTCGGCCCTGTTCCACGTCGAGCACCAGCGTCATCTGCTTCGTCTCGACCGTCACCTGCTCTGCCCTACCGGTCATTGCCGTCAAGCACAGCATTGCTGCAATCATCAGTTTTCTGTTCATATATAAATCTTTTTAGTAGTTGGTCATGCCGTTTCAAATTGCAAAGGTAGTCATTTTATTTGAAATTGTCAAATTCATTTGAATGATTTATGCCAAGGAATGACGGAAAAGTGAAAATAAACGGTCTGTTTGCGTACACAGGAAAGTTAGTATGTATGTTTGTTACACACACAAACGGGCTGGCTTCGCAGCCGGCCCGTTGTAATACCAAACTAAACAAATACTCTTATGAATTGTGAATGAACTAACGTAAACATGGGTTTCACTATTTCGAGTGCAAAGGTAGGGAGTTTTTGGCAATGGTGCAATACCTAATAATTGGGATTTCGGAAAAAACTCCAAATTCTTTTGGTATTTTGCGCAATTCTTTGTACCTTCGCAGCCAAAATTACACATCTTTATATAATATGGAAGAGAAGATTATGACAGAAGGCGAGGAGAAGAGAACCGTGAGCACGGTTTCTCAGAGCCTCAGTTTTGTAGAACAGTTTGTAAAGGAAGACCTGGAAGCAGGTAAAAACGGTGGCCGAATTCAGACGCGTTTTCCACCAGAGCCCAACGGCTATATCCACATCGGACACGCTAAGGCCATCTGCATGGACTTCGGTGCTGCCGAGAAGTTCGGGGGCATCTGCAACCTGCGTTTCGACGATACGAACCCCACGAAAGAGAACACAGAATATGTGGAGAATATCATGAGCGACATCAAGTGGCTCGGTTTCCACTGGGAGAACGTGTACTACGCCTCGGACTATTTCGAGAAGTTGTGGGACTTTGCCGTATGGCTGATTAAGAAGGGACTGGCCTACATCGACGAGCAGACCTCAGAACAGATTGCCGAGCAGAAGGGTACGCCCACACAGCCTGGCCGTCCCAGTCCGTTCCGCGACCGCCCCATCGAGGAGAACCTGCGTCTGTTTGAACAGATGAACACCCCCGAGGCTGTGGAAGGAAGCATGGTGCTTCGCGCCAAACTGGATATGGCGAACCCCAACATGCACTTCCGCGATCCCATCATCTACCGCATCATCCAGATTCCCCACCACCGCACCGGTACGAAGTGGCATTGCTACCCGATGTACGACTTCGCCCACGGCCAGTCGGACTATTTCGAGGGTGTCACCCACTCTATCTGTACGCTGGAGTTCGTGCCTCACCGTCCGCTATACGACAAGTTTGTGGACCTGTTGCGCGAATACATCAAGGAGCAGATTGCCGAGGGTAAGGCCGACGAATATAATCCCGACATCGTTGACAAGAAGTACGACGGTACGCGCCAGATTGAGTTCAACCGCCTGAACCTGACCTACACGGTGATGTCGAAGCGTAAGCTGAAGGCATTGGTAGACGAGAACCTAGTGAACGGCTGGGACGATCCCCGCATGCCAACCGTCTGCGGTATGCGCCGTCGCGGCTATTCGTCGCAGAGTGTGCGTAACTTCATCAACGCCATCGGATATACCAAGTTCGACGCGCTGAACGACTACGCCCTGTTGGAGTCGAATGTGCGCGACGACCTGAACAAGAAGGCCACACGCGTTAGTGCGGTACTGGATCCCGTAAAGCTCATCCTGACCAACTATCCCGAGGGCAAGACCGAGGAGATGGAGGCTGTGAATAATCCTGAGAACGAAGCCGATGGCACACACAAGGTAACCTTCAGCCGTGAGCTGTGGATTGAGCGCGACGACTTCATGGAGGTGGCCGAGAAGAAGTTCCAGCGCCTGGCTCCAGGCAAGGAGGTGCGCCTGAAGAACGCCTACATCATCAAGTGCGATGAGGAGCACCCCTGCGACAAGGATGCCGAGGGCAACGTGACGACCATCTACGCCACCTACGATCCTGAGACACGTAGCGGACAGCCCGGTGCCGACCGTAAGATCAAGGGTAAGACGCTGCACTGGGTGAACTGCCAGGATGCCATCAAGGCTGAGGTACGCCTGTACGACCGTCTGTTTTCTATCGAGAATCCCGGTGCCGACGAGCGCGACTTCCGCGACCTGCTGAATCCTGACTCGCTGAAGGTACTGACCGAGTGCTACGTCGAGCCGTTCCTGAAAGAGAAGAAGGCCGGCGACTACCTGCAGTTCCAGCGCATCGGATACTTTACTCCCGATTTAGACTCAACAGCCGAGCATTTAGTCTTTAATAAAACGGTTGGACTTAAAGATACTTGGAAAAGGTAAAACGTAATGAGTAATGAGTAATTAGTAATGAGTAATTATGATATGTATATTCCCGGGAAAGTTTCTGTAAATTGTACACCTAACCAGTCCTGAATGATATCATAATTACTAATTACTCATTACTAATTACTAATTTGCTAATGAACATCGACGAGGAATATTTCAAGAGCGAAGAGTTCCGGGATATCTTGGAACGATACGAAGCATCCATAAATGCGGGCAGCACCCCGTTTATGGATGCTGACGACTTTGTAGATATAGCAGACTACTATACCTGGCAGGGCGAAGACGAACAGGCCGAAAAGGCCATTGATTATGCGTTGGAACTTTACCCATCATCAACCCTACCCAACGTATTTATGGCCCGCAAGGCTCTGTCAATGGGCGAGATTGCAGAGGCTGAATTCTATGCCGATGAGATAGAGAACCACGACGACCCAGACTACCACTATCTGGTGGCTGAAATCAAGATAGCCAGTGGCGACATCGACGAGGCTGACGAATATCTGCGCGAATACAGCAAGAACGTCGACACCGACGAATACGAAGACTTCGTGCGCGACTGTGCCAACCTCTACATCGACTACGACCAAAGTGAAAAGGCTTACGAATGGATGATGCGCTCCAGGGGCGACGAAAGTGACGACTTCAAAGAGTTGATGGCCCGCACGTTGTTCGGATTGGGCAAATACGAAGACTCGGAACGCATCTTCAACGAGCTTATCGACCAGCACCCCTACTCCAAGCAATACTGGAACGCACTGGCATCGGCACAGTTCATGAACGAAGACTATTCGAACGCCATAACCAGTTCGGAATATGCTATCGCCATCGACCCGAATGATCCGGATGCCGTCAGTAGCAAAGCCAGCGGACTGTTTCGGTTAGGCAACTACGAACAGGCACTGAAATACTTTAAGATGTATAGCGAGTTGGTGCCTGACGATGAATTCGGGTTGCTGCACCAAGGCGTCTGTCTGGTCAATATGAACCGCAACGAAGAGGCCCTGCCCCCGCTACGGATGGCGCTGGCTGTTGCACCCAAAGACTCGCCATTACTTGCAAATATCTATCAGGAGTTGGCATTCTGCTATAGTGCTATGCACCAGGTAAAGCAAGCCTTGGAGATGCTCGACAAGACGGAGACACTTCCCTGCGACCATACGGACATGCTGGTAGTCAGGGGACACATCCTACTACAGAACGACCAGGTGAACAGGGCCGAAGAAGCCTTTAAGATGGCCATCATGAAGAGCGACAATTCGCCAGCTATTATGTTGCGCATCATTGTATCTCTCTACGACAACCGATACACCCAGGCCTGCTATCAGATGTTAGTGAAATTCTTTGCTATGGTGCACGAATACTACCCCGACTACAAGAGCGGCAATGCCTATATGGCACTATGCTGCTATGATCTGGGGCGCAGCGATGAGTTTATGAAATATCTGCGATTGGCTGTCGAGCAAGACCCCAAAGAAGCGCAAAGCGTGCTGTCGTGTCTGTTTCCGGAGGCTACACCAGTCAGGGACTACGTTCCCTACATGGAACAACGTCTCCACATCAGTCCAGAATAACGGAATCCTCGGAATATCGGTATAACGGAATAACGGAATAACGAAATAAAGAATAGAAAAAATGAATTTCATAACAACCCTCTTAGGCAATCTGAACTATGGCACCATCCTGTTTCTGATGCTGTTGGAAAGCACCGTAGTGCCCGTGCCCTCCGAATTCGTAGTAACTCCAGCGGCATACCATGCAGCAAGCGGACAGCTCGACGTGTGGCTGGTCATTCTGTTTGCCACCATTGGCGCTGACCTTGGAGCCTCAATCAACTACATCGTGGCATTATATGTTGGGCGCCCCGTCATCTATAAGTTCGCCAACAGCAAGTGGGGCAAGATGTGTCTGCTCAACCAAGAGAAGGTCGAGAAGAGCGAACGCTACTTCGACGAGCACGGCATCGTGGCCACACTGACCGGACGACTGATTCCCGGTATCCGCCATCTGATATCGATTCCCGCCGGACTGGCGCGGATGCACTATGGCAAGTTCCTTCTATACACCACCATCGGTGCCGGGTGCTGGCACGCTATCCTAGCCGGACTGGGATGGTATCTGCACACCATCGTGCCAGAAGACCAGCTAAACGACAAAATCAGCGAGTATGCCGAGTACATCAAACTCATCATCCTGGCCTTAGTCATCGCCGGAATCGTCTGGTTCGTAGTCAAAACTTACCTGAAGAAGAAAAAGACAACATAAAGGGCGCACAAATAGCGTTAAAACATCGTTAAAGCAGGAAATTCTATCGAGTATTTCCTGTTTTTTTTCTACTAACGGAAATAAATCGTCAAAAACATTTGGTCAATTCATCGATAATATCTAACTTTGCATCGACAAAAACAACAAATAGGGTCATTTAAGGCCCTTTATAATATAATAAGGTATATGAGAAAGAAGATTATTATTGCCTTGGCAGCCATGATGACGCTCGGCGTACACGCTCAGAAGAAGTGGACGCTGGACGACTGCATCAACTATGCCTTGGAGAACAACATCACCCTGCTTCAAGCTAAGTTGAGGAAACAGAGTGCCTCAGAAGACCGTAAGCAGTCGCAAGCTGCTCTACTGCCCACCCTCTCGGCATCGACTAATCAGAGCGTGGGCTACCGCCCTTGGACATCAGCAGGCACCATGACCGTCACAAACGGTACGGTGACAACCGATGTGAAGAAGACTTACTATAACGGCTCGTATGGCGTCAACGGCTCGTGGACTGTATGGAACGGTAACCAGAACATCAACAACCTGAAAAGGAGCAAGTTGACCGAGCAACAGGCTGAGTTGACCATCTTGGAAACGTCGAACTCCATTCAAGAGGCCATCGCCAAGCTCTACGTCCAGATTCTGTATCAGACGGAAGCCATCGAGGTGAACCGCCAGAGTTTGGAAACCAGCAAGAAGAACGAGGAGCGCGGACAGCAGATGGTGGAAGTCGGCAAGATGTCGAAAGCCGACCTTGCCCAGCTCTCCGCCCAGCGTGCTACGAGCGAGTATAACCTCGTGGAGTCGGAAAGCACGCTGTCGCACTACAAACTGCAGCTGAAGCAATTGTTGGAAATTACCGATACCTCTGACTTCGATGTGGCCATCCCTGTCACAACCGACGAGCAGGCGCTGGCAGAGGTTCCCGCCATGTTGACCGTCTACGAGGCAGCACTCACGAAACGTCCGGAGATCCAGAATGCACAGTTGGACGTAGAGTCGAGCAACCTACAGCTGAAGATTGCCAAGGCTGGCCATCTGCCCACCGTGAACATGACTGGCGGTGTGGGCACCTCGACTAACAGCATGTCAAGCAATGGTTGGGGCGAGCAGATGAAGACCAACTTCGACGCGTCGGCAGGCGTGAGCGTAACAATCCCCATTATCGACGGACGCAAGGCAAAGACAGCCATCAACAAAGCCCGTATTGCTCAGGAACAGGCCCGTGCTGAGCTTCTGGCAGAGGAGAAAGACCTCTATTCGACCGTTGAAGGCTTTTGGCTCGATGCCGTCAACAACCAGCAGAAATTCCGTTCGGCCAAGGCCAGTGTAGAAAGCGAACAGGCCTCGTACGACCTCTTGCAGGAGCAATTCAACCTAGGTCTGAAGAACATCGTCGAATTGCTGACTGGCAAGGACAAGCTACTCACGGCCCAACAGAGCATGTTGCAGTCGAAATACCTCACTATTTACGCACTACAACTACTGAAGTTCTATCAGGGAGAGACGCTGAAGATATAAGAAGTTAGAGAAGTCAAAGAAGTTAGAGAAGTTAAAGAAGACATCAAATATGAAGAACAAGAAATTATGGATGGGCATTGGAGCTGTAGTGCTCGTAGCCCTCGTCATCTGGCTGATGTCAGGTGGCAAAAAAGAAGAAAAGGTTGAGTTTGAAACCGCCAAGGTGGTAAAGCAGGATATCCAAACCTCAATTACCGCTACTGGAACCATCGAGCCTGTGACCTCGGTGACCGTAGGTACCCAGGTTTCGGGTATCGTTTCCAAACTCTATGTAGACTATAACTCAGAAGTAAAGAGAGGCCAGATCATTGCCGAACTCGACAAGACCAACCTCATCAGCGAGTTGAACCGCGCTAAGGCAGACCTGTCGAGTGCACAGAGCACGCTGAACTACGAAACGGCGAACTATAACAGGTATAAGACGCTATATGAAAAAGGACTCGTATCGGCCAACGACTACGAGAATGCCCGGCTGACCTACGACAAGGCCCGCCAAACGGTAGCTTCGAGCAAGGAGAACGTGCAGAAGGCACAGACCAATCTGGGCTATGCTACTATTACCTCGCCCATCGATGGTGTGGTGCTCTCGAAGTCTGTAGAGGAAGGACAAACTGTGGCCGCCTCGTTCAATACGCCTGAACTGTTCACTATCGCCCAGGACCTGACAGACATGCGCGTTATTGCCGACATCGACGAGGCTGACATCGGTGGTGTGAAGGAAGGCCAGCGTGTGAGCTTCACAGTCGACGCTTTCCCCGACGACAAGTTTGAGGGCGAGGTCACCCAAGTGCGCCAACAGGCCACAACAGAAAGTAATGTGGTGACTTATGAAGTCGTCATCAGTGCTCCCAATAAGGACCTGAAGCTAAAGCCAGGATTGACAGCGAACGTTACCATCTTCACGCTGGAGAAAAACAATGTGCTAGCTGCTCCCGCCAAGGCGCTGCGCTTCATACCCAACGAGGCTTTGCTTTCGAAAGACCAGAAGATTGAGGACGTAGAGGCACCGACGAAGGTGTGGACCATGGAAGGCAATACTTTCAAGGCTCACGCCGTGCAGACGGGTACTACGAACGGTATTACGACGGAGATTGTCAGCGGCATCAGCGAGGGTACAGAAGTGCTCGTCGATTTCAAACTGAGCGGCGGCGATGCAGAAGAGACCGGTCAGCAGGCTCAGAACCCATTCATGCCTCGTCCGAGAAACAATAACAACAAACAGAACGGCGGAAACGGCCAAGCGCCCAAAAAGTAAGAACTATGGACGACAACAGAAAAGTAGTCATAGAACTGCAAAATGTGAAGCGCTACTTCCAGGTGGGCTCTGAAACCGTGAAGGCCTTGAGAGGCGTCTCGTTTAAGATTTACGAGGGCGAGTTCGTCACCATTCAAGGTACATCGGGATCAGGAAAGTCGACGCTGCTTAACCAATTGGGCTGTCTGGACACCCCTACCAGCGGAGAGTACTTCTTGGATGGCATCAGCGTGCGTACTATGTCGAAGACACAGCGTGCTCACCTGAGAAACCAGAAGATCGGATTCGTCTTCCAGAACTATAATCTGCTGGCGAAGACGACTGCTGTGGAGAATGTGGAACTACCGCTGATGTACAACTCTAAATACAATGCCCAGGAGCGTCGCGAGGCGGCCATCAATGCCTTAAAGGCCGTCGGGCTGGCCGACCGGCTGGAGCATAAGTCGAACGAAATGTCGGGTGGTCAGATGCAGCGTGTGGCCATTGCCCGTGCGCTGGTAAATAACCCGGCAGTGCTGCTGGCCGACGAGGCAACCGGTAACTTGGATACGCGTACTTCGTTCGAGATGTTGGTGCTTTTTCAGGAGCTCTACAAGCAGGGGCACACCATCATTTTCGTGACCCACAATCCTGAGATTGCGGAATACGCTTCGCGCAATATCAATCTGCGCGACGGAAAGATTCGCGAGGATACCATCAATACGAATATCAAGTCGGCAGCTGAGGCACTGGCCAAATTGCCTGCCCCACAGGATGATTGACGAATAAAGTAATCCTGGAATAACGGTATAACGGAATCCCGGAATAACGACATAACGAAATAACGAATTATGAATATATTAAACCTCTTTAAAGTAAGTCTGAAGGCTGTTGCCAACAACAAGATGCGCTCATTCCTCTCGATGCTGGGTATTATCATCGGTGTGGCAGCAGTCATCATCATGATGGCCATCGGACAGGGTTCGAAGGAAAGTATCCGCAAGGAACTGTCGACGATGGGCACCAACCTGCTGACCATCCGCCCAGGTGCCGATATGCGAGGTGGTGTGCGTCAAGACCCGTCGGCTATGCAGACCCTGAAGATGGCAGACTACGAGCGCATTATGCGTGAGAAGAAATTCGTGACGAAGGTGTCGCCTGAAGTTACAGCCAGCGGACAAGTCATCTACGGCAATAACAATACGAACACGTCGATGTACGGAGAGTCAGTAGACTATCTCGACATCAAGCAATGGGACGTGGAGGAAGGTGACTGCTTCACCGAGGAGGACATCAAGAAGGCCGCCAAGGTGTGTGTCGTCGGTGCAACCATCGTAAAGGAACTGTTCAACGGACACGACCCTGTGGGTAAGACCATCCGCTTCAAAAGCATCCCCATGCGCATTGTAGGTGTGCTGAAATCGAAAGGATACAACTCGTGGGGTATGGATCAGGATAATGTCATCATTGCCCCCTATACCACCGTCATGAAACGTATTGCCGCACAGACCTGGTTCTCGAGCATCGTCTGTTCCGCCCTGACGGAAGAACTATCGGACGCTGCTATTGAGGAACTAACACAAATATTGCGCGACAACCATAAGTTGAAGGGCGATGCCGACGATGACTTCACCATCCGTTCACAAGCAGAGATGATGGAAACCATGTCGTCGACCATGGACACCGTGACGCTCATCCTTGTCGTAGCAGCAGCATTCTCACTATTGGTGGCCGGTATTGGCATCATGAATATCATGCTGGTATCAGTCACAGAACGTACCAAGGAAATCGGTCTGCGAATGGCCGTAGGCGCTACAGGACCCGTCATTTCACTACAGTTCCTCATCGAATCGGTACTCATCAGTGTCACAGGCGGACTGATAGGCATCCTCGTCGGTTGTTCTGCCAGCGCCTTCTTGGGTTCCTTTGGAATGCCGTCAAGCGTTCCTGCATGGAGCATCTACGTATCATTCTTCGTGTGTGTGTGCATTGGCGTGCTCTTCGGCTACATTCCTGCCCAGAAAGCCGCTAACATGGATCCCATTGAGGCCATCCGCCACGAGTAAGTATGAGAGAGTAATAGGAGTTAAAGTAGTTATAGGCAGATAAAGCTATGATAAAAAAACGACTGAAGGTTTTCTTGCATGTGGCATTCTGGGCTTTCATGTTCCTGTCGCCCATGCAGTACATGAGAGGAACAGGCGCCTCCATGCAACATTATCTGATGAACTGTAT
>JAEEGG010019491.1_pt1 | contig 13673 bp, 9 predicted proteins | sample 9134161 | NCBI WGS metagenome assembly JAEEGG01 (sample SAMN16246543, study PRJNA631951) | gut metagenome | biome: gut microbiome; feature: rumen; material: CR-attached | host: Bos | place: Iran: Karaj | collected 2018-10 | reverse complement strand
CAACAATATCTCGCAGGTATCGCAGCGTGCCCTCCGTGAGATTTACCTGAGGGCTTTCGAGATTATGGTGAAGGAGAGCGACCCTTGGACCATCATGACCTCATACAACAAACTCAATGGTCCGTATGCCCTGCAGAACCGCGACCTGCTCACCACCATCGTACGTGATGAGTGGGGCTGGAAAGGCATGTATGTGTCTGACTGGAATGCCGGCGACGATGCCGTGGCAGCCATGCTGGCGGGCAACGACATGCTGCAGCCTGGTCAGGACAAGCAGTATCAGGCCATCTTCGAGGCAGCAAAGAACGGCACACTCCCGGTAGAGGTGCTCGATGCCAATGTGAAGCGCATTTTGGAGTATGTCGTCAAGACCCATAACTTTAAGGGCTATAAGTATGACAATAATCCAGACTTGAAGGCTCATGCCCAGACCGTTCGTGAGGTGGGTGCCGAGGGTATCGTGCTGCTCAGCAACAATGGTATTCTGCCGCTCACCGGCAAGCGTGTGGCGCTTTTCGGCTGCACCTCGTATGACTGGATTTCTGGTGGTTCCGGTTTCGGCGGTACGTCTGTAGGACATTATACGGTATCGCTGGTAGAGGGCCTGCGTGCTGCCGACTACGAGGTTTACAAGCCACTGATAGGGGTGTATACCCAGCACCTCGCTGCAGAGGAAAAACGCCTCTTCCCCACCGGCCGTCCACCGTTCTCCATCACGCCTCCCGCACGTGCCGACGAGAAGCAGTTTACTGCCGAAGAACTCCATGCTGCCGTAGACGGTAGCGATGTGGCTATCATCAGCCTTGGCAGAAAGAGTGGTGAGGCAGCCGACCGCAGCGAGGCAGACTTCTACCTCAAGGAAGGCGAAAAACAGTTGATAAAGGCTGTCAGCGACGCCTATCATGCCAAGGGAAAGAAGGTGGTGGTGCTGCTCGACATCTGCAGTCCTATCGACGTGGCGTCGTGGCAAGGTCAGGTGGATGCCGTGGTCTGCACCTGGCAGGGAGGGCAGGAGAGTGGCTTTGCTGTCGCCGACGTGCTCTCTGGCAGTGTGAACCCCTCGGGCAAGTTGCCGATGACCTTCCCCGTCAACTACGGTGATGCCTATGCCGACAAGAACTTCCCCGCCAATGTCGACGACAAGACCCTCGGCGCGATGTTCATGTGGGGCTACGACAAAGACTCCGCCCCGAAGGAACGTCAGCCGCAGAAGGATATCGACTTCACCAACTACGAAGAGGATATCTATGTGGGATACCGCTATTTCGACAGTTTCGGCAAGCCCGTGGCCTATCCCTTCGGCTTCGGCCTCTCCTATACCACCTTCTCCTATGCCGATGCGGCATGTAGTGTAGATGGCGATACCTACACCGTCTCGGTGAAGGTGACGAACACCGGTAGCCGTGCCGGCCGTAATGTCGTGGAACTCTTCGTGGCGGCACCCAACAGCAAGAAACTCAACAAACCGATGAAAGAGTTGCGCAACTATGCCAAGACACGACTGCTGCAGCCGGGTGAGAGTCAGACGGTGACGATGAAGGTGAAGACATCCGACCTCGCTTCGTTCAACGAGAAGGCCTCGGCATGGAAGACCGACGCCGGCCGCTACGATTTCCTCATCTGCTCTTCTGCCAGCCAAGTAGAGGCCAAGGTCTCTGCCAACGTGAAGTCATGGACACAGAAGGTGCACAATGTGATGCAGCCCAACGTGAAACTGCAACTTTTACGAAGATAACATGACGCATCTACGTCTCTTTAACTTCCATTTATAAATACAACACAGAGATACAGAGACACAGAGAAAAATCAAAACTCTGTATCTCTGTGCCTCAGTGTTGATATTGCTATTCGGGGCTTCATTTTGTGTGTTGCCCCATTCTTTACTCAAAAATACTAAATGATGAAAAAGACAATCCTTACTTTGGCACTCTGTGTGGTGTGCGGTCTGGCCGTGCAGGCGCAGGAGAGGCTGTTCTCCGGTGCCAGCGTACAATCCCCTGTCGTCAACCCTGACGGCACAGTGACTTTCAACCTCTTCGCGCCCAAGGCAGTGAAAGTGGAGGTGACAGGCGACTTCCTGCCCCCACAGACCATCGAGGTAGAAGGCTATGGCAAGTATGACGCCCCGGGCGTGGCACAGTTGGTTGAGGGGAGGAATGGTGTGTGGACCTACACCTCTCAGAAACTCGCCCCCGAGATGTATAGTTACACCTTCAACATCGATGGCATGACGGGCGTGAAAGACCCCTCCAATATCTACGTGAACCGCGACATCGTGTCGTTCACCAATATCTTCATCGTCAGCGAACAGAAGGGCGACAAGGGTGACCTCTACCGTGTGAACGAGGTGCCCCACGGCAATCTCTCCAAGGTGTGGTACAACAGTCCTACGCTGAAGATGCAGCGCCGCATGACCATCTACACCCCACCGGGCTACGACAAGGGCGGCAAGTACCCCGTACTCTACCTCCTCCATGGTGCTGGTGGCGACGAGAACGCGTGGAGCGAACTCGGACGTGCTTCGCAGATTCTCGATAACCTTATCGCACAGGGCAAGGCGAAACCGATGATTGTGGTGATGCCCAACGGCAACCCCAACTGTCAGGCTGCTCCGGGTGAGTGGTCATGGGGCATGTATACCCCGGGCTTCCGTGATTCCGGAACGGGTCCCACGACACCTGCCGTTTCCACCATCCCCGAGAGTTTCATGGATATCGTCAACTATGTCGATGCCAACTACCGCACGCTGAAAGACCGTGCTCACCGCGCTGTCTGTGGCCTGTCGATGGGTGGCGGCCACACCTTCGCCATCAGTCTCCTCTATCCCACCAAGTTCGACTACTACGGTCTCTTCTCTGCCGGTCTGCACCTGGGCAAGGGCTTCAGTGGCAACCAGCCTTTCGCCGAGCAGATAAAGAACGACCCCGACTTCGCCGAGCAGTCGGCCCGCCTCTTCGGCAGCAAGCCGAAACTCTACTGGATGGGTATGGGAAAGACCGACTTCCTCTACCAGAGCACCGTCGACCTGCGCAACTACTGGGACTCGAAGGGCTACAAGTATGAGTATGTGGAAACCGACGGTGGCCATATCTGGCGCAACTGGCGCATCTACCTGACGATGTTCGCACAGAAGATTTTCAAGTAATCATCCCGACCACAGCATTACTGGAAGGGTAGGGGGCGGGCTTCATCATAGTGCCAACCCCCAAAACGACCAAAATAGCCGCTCTCCAACTTAGGAGGGCGGCTATTCCGTGTATTTACCGACGCGATATCAGAACCATTCTATTCCTCATCCGACGGTGCAATCTTTTTGACGTACTTGATTTATGCCTTTTCCCTTTTTCTTTTCCATATTTTAAGGTGATTAGATAAAACAGTAATTCAACTGTCTTTTATCACGAGATTTTCGTCACGAAAATTTCGCGATGCTAAGATATAAAAACAAAGAATAACAATTTAACTATTTCGGTTCATTCGGTCTATTACCCTTCGGTCAGTGGGTCTTCGACAAATCTCGTGTTCGTTTTTATGGTAGCGGGAAACTTCAGTTAATAGGTAGATGCCGAGAAATTCATGGTGAGTTTACGGTTGGTGCATTTGTATTTCCCAGCATACGTGGCTTGGTTGAAGGTACCTGTGAAATAATATCCCGTCGCCGCCCCGTTTTTGTATTCCGTGAGCCGCATGTTGCCATTGGCATCCACTGTTCCGGAGAGCCTCACATACACGTTCTCCCCGTTAAACACGATATACTGTCCTGAGACTTGGTTGCCCTTTACATGGAGTTCCATGTCGATGTAATAGTTTTGTTTGTGCATGATGGCACCATTGAGCCGATAAGTGCCGTTGGCCACCCTGTTTCTCACCACAGGGGGTGGGGGTGCTACGGGGGCGGGGGCTTGCTGCACGGCAGGTGCCGGTGGAACAGCCTCTGCGACAGGAGCGGGTGCCTCTGGAGTCTCGGTGACATCCTCGGCAACGGCTATGGTAGCGGTCTCCACATCTTCGGCAGCAGTTCCTGTCGTTGGCGTAACAAGTTCTTGCTCGGGTTCCTCTTTGCCTCCAAACAATTTGTCGCCCCAAAGAAACCATGCCAGCACACCGATAATCAAGGCCAGCAACAGGATGATGATGACCAGGAGCGTGGTGTTGCTGCTGTTATTTTGAGGTTGGGGTTGGGGCTGAGGCTGAGGTTGTGGTGGCATAGGGGCAATGGGGTTGCCACAGTAAGGACAAAGCCGTGTGTTGTCTGCCACGAAATTACCGCATTTGTTGCATCTGATGGCGTTCATAGTCTTTGAAGTTAAAATGGTTTCTGCAAAACTACAGTTTTTCTTCCATATAGCAAAGGATTGGGGAGAAAAAGGTGATTGTTCAGCGACAGTGAATATCAGGAACCAACGGTCGGCGGCCGAAGGGAATTGAAAATCGACCTGCGAAGCGGAAGTCAAAACCAATTTAAATCCGAAAAAGCATATTGAAAATGTTTATACTCAGTCCGGGCGGATTGCAAAACTGCTATTAAGTGAGTGCAGTGCAAATTCATTTGAACACTGCCGAGCACAAGCAGTTTATCTAAATCCGCCCGAATGCCCATTTGCTGAGTTACCTCTCCATCCTCATTTCTTAAAAAATCAAAAAATAATCAATATAATAAGGTATATCACTAAAGATTTGCTTACTTTTGCGGCTCAAATCACCCAACTGTCACAGATGAGGACGTATGTGGGAGAGCGTTGAAGAAGAAAAAGTATACAAATACAAGCCACTTCATCGCAGTAGAATTTACCCTCCAAAACCCCTTATCTTCTATATTAGACAGCGTGAAAACATGAATCAAATAACAATTTGACAGAGAATATGCAAGACAATTTAGTGATTGTAGAGAGCCCCGCCAAGGCCAAGACCATAGAGAAATTCCTTGGTAAGGACTACAAGGTGATGTCGAGTTACGGACATATCCGCGACCTGAAGAAGAAAGAAATCAGCATCGACCTCGACACCCTCGAACCCGACTACGAGATTCCCGAAGAAAAAGAGAAGTTGGTGAACGAATTGAAGACCAACGCCGGCAAAGCCAAGAAGATATGGCTCGCATCTGATGAAGACCGCGAGGGAGAAGCCATCTCATGGCATCTCTGCGAGGTGCTCGGACTCGATGAGGAGAAGACCAACCGCATCGTGTTCCACGAAATCACCAAACCCGCCATCCTCGATGCCATAGAGCATCCACGTCATCTCGACATGAACCTCGTCAATGCCCAGCAGGCACGACGCGTGCTCGACCGACTCGTCGGCTTCCGCCTCTCACCCGTGCTGTGGCGCAAGGTGAAACCCGCCCTCTCCGCCGGACGCGTGCAGAGTGTTGCCGTGAGGCTCATCGTGGAGCGCGAGCGCGAGATACAGGCGTTTGAAAGTGAGCCTTACTACCGCATCAACGCCCTCTTCACCCTCCCTGGCGACGAGAAGGCCGTGGTGCGCGCCGAACTGCCCACCCGTTTCAAGAGCCACGACATGGCCCTCGCCTTCCTCGAGCGCTGCAAGGATGCCACCTTCACCGTAGACGCTGTGACGAAGAAACCCCTCCGCCGCACGCCGGCACCCCCCTTCACCACCTCCACCCTGCAGCAGGAAGCCTCACGCAAACTCGGTTTCAGCGTGTCGCAGACGATGATGGTGGCACAGCACCTCTACGAGAACGGACTCATCACCTATATGCGTACCGACTCGGTGAATCTCTCCTCGCTCTGCATCAACGACAGCAAGGAAGAGATAGTGAAACTCTATGGTAAGGAGTATAGCAAACCCCGCAACTACAAGACCAACGCCAAGGGTGCGCAGGAGGCCCACGAGGCCATCCGCCCCACCTATATGAGCAATACCGAAATCAACGGCAATGCCCAGGAGCGCCGTCTCTACGAACTGATATGGAAGCGCACCGCCGCCTCGCAGATGGCTGACGCACAGATAGAGAAGACCACCGTCAACATCCTCATTCATCCCGCTGGCAACACACAAGACAATGTGAACAACGATGAGATGTTTGTTGCCACCGGAGAGGTGGTGACCTTCGACGGTTTCCTGAAAGCCTACCGTGAGTCGACCGACGACGAGGAGTCGCGCGACGATGAGCAGATGCACCTCCTGCCCCCACTGCACCAAGGCGACACGCTGGAGCGCAGCACCGTCACCGCCACCGAGCGGTTCACTGTGGGGCCCATCCGCTACACCGAGGCCAGCCTCGTGCATAAACTCGAAGAACTGGGCATCGGCCGTCCTTCCACCTACGCCCCCACCATCAGCACCATCCAGCAACGCGAGTATGTGCAGAAGGGCGACAAGAAGGGAGTCAACCGCGACTATACCATCGACACGCTGAAGGGCAACAAGGTGAACACCACAACGAAGAAAGAACTCGTGGGCAACGAGAAAGGAAAACTGCTGCCCTCCGACATCGGCATCGTGGTGAACGACTTCCTGATGAAGTATTTCCCCGACATCATGGACTATGGCTTCACCGCCAATGTGGAGAAGCAGTTCGACAAGATTGCCGAGGGAAAGGCCAAGTGGTCGGCAATGATCAAGAAGTTCTACAAGGACTTTGAGCCCGTAGTGGAGCGCACGATGAACATCCGCGCCGAACATAAGGCGGGAGAGCGCGAACTGGGCATGCATCCCACTACAGGGCGCCCCGTGTTCGTGAAAATCGGACGCTACGGTCCTATCGTGCAGGTGGGCACCGCCGACGACAAGGACAAACCCCTCTTCGCACAGTTGCCCGCCGACAAGAGCATGGAGACCATCACCCTCGACGAGGCCCTCGAACTGTTCAAGTTGCCGAGAAACCTCGGAAAGTATGAAGACGGCGACGTGTCGATAGGCACCGGGCGCTTCGGACCGTATATCCTGCACAACAAGAAATACGTGTCGCTGCCCAAGGGAGAGGATCCCCTCACCATCACCCTCGACCGGGCCGTGGAACTCATCAGCGAGAAACGCCAGCAGGAGGCACAACGACACCTGCAGCAGTTTGACGAAGACCCGAAGATGGAGGTGATGAACGGCCGCTACGGTCCCTATATCTGCTACGACGGCACCAACTACCGCATGCCGAAAGCCATGCACGCCAAGGCTGGACAACTCACCTACGAGGAGTGCATGAAGGTGGTCAACGCCACCACCGCGAAAAAGAAGAAGTGACCCATGGTGAGGATTATCATCATAGGATATATGGGAGCAGGGAAGACCACCGTGGGGAAGGCCCTCGCCAACTCTCTGCAGTTGCCCTTCTACGACCTCGACTGGTATATCGAAGGGCGCATGCGGAAGACGGTGGCACAACTCTTCGCCGAGAGGGGAGAGGAGGGTTTCCGACAGGTGGAGCGCAACATGCTCCACGAGGTGGCGGAGTTTGAAGACGTCGTCATCAGTTGCGGCGGAGGCACCCCCTGCTTCTTCGACAACATGGAGTATCTCAACGCTCAGGGTGAGACCATCTACCTGAAAGCCACGCCCGAGGTGCTCTACAAACACCTGCAGATGGGGAAGACTGTGAGGCCCCTGCTGCGCGACAAGACTCCCGAGGAGACCCTCGACTTCATCAACTCACAACTGGCGCACCGTGAGCCTTTCTACAACAAGGCACACCACACGCTCGACGTGAACCTCCTCGACAGTTATGAGAAAATCAACGTCTCGGTGAAGCGCATCCGTGAGGCGCTGCACCTATAAACCAACTCCACACCCAACAACCCCGGAAAGCATGAAAAAATGGACGATTGAAGATTCCAAGGAACTGTACAACATCAACGGATGGGGAATCAACTATTTCAGTGTCAACGAGAAAGGCAACGTCTACGTCTCGCCATGCAAGGATGAGACACAGATCGACCTGCGCGAAGTGATGGACGAACTGGCGCTGCGCGACGTCACGCCACCCGTACTGCTCCGCTTCCCCGACATCCTCGACAACCGTATCGAGAAAACCGCCAGTTGCTTCTCCAAGGCAGCGAAGGAATACGACTACAAGGGCGAGAACTTCGTCATCTACCCCATCAAGGTGAACCAGATGCAGCCGGTGGTAGAGGAAATCATCTCGCACGGAAAGAAGTTCAACCTCGGCCTTGAGGCAGGGTCGAAACCCGAACTGCACGCCGTCATCGCCGTGCAGTGCCAGAGCGACTCACTCATCATCTGCAACGGATACAAGGACCAGAGTTATATCGAACTCGCCCTCCTCGCACAGAAGATGGGCAAGCGCATCTTCATCGTCGTGGAGAAACTCAACGAGTTGGAGACCATCGCGCGCGCCGCGAAGAAACTCAACGTGAAACCCAACCTCGGCATACGTATCAAACTCGCGTCGTCGGGCTCGGGGAAATGGGAAGAGAGCGGTGGCGATGCCAGCAAGTTCGGCCTCACCAGCAGCGAACTCCTCGACGCCCTCGAGATGCTCGACAAGAAGGGCATGCGCGACTGCCTGCGACTCATACATTTCCACATCGGCTCGCAAATCACAAAGATACGCCGCATACAGGCTGCCCTGCGCGAGGCCTCACAGTTCTATATCCAACTCCACAAGATGGGCTACAACGTCGACTTCGTGGACTGTGGCGGCGGACTGGGTGTTGACTACGACGGCACACGCTCACCCAGCAGCGAGAGTTCGGTGAACTACTCCATCCAGGAATATGTGAACGACTGTATCTACACTTTTGTCGACGCATCGAATAAGAACGGCATACAGCACCCCAACCTCATCACCGAGAGCGGGCGGTCGCTGTCGGCACACCACTCCGTGCTCGTCATCGACGTGCTCGAGACGGCTTCGCTGCCGGAGATGAGCGAGGACTTCGAACCCGCGGAGAACGCCCACCAACTGGTGAAAGACCTCTATGAGATATGGGACAACCTCAACCCGCGCACGATGCTCGAAGACTGGCACGACGCGGAGCAGATACGTGAGGAGGCGCTCGACCTCTTCAACCACGGCATCATCGACCTGAAGACGCGTGCCGAGGTAGAGAGCATGTATTGGAGTGTGACGCATGAGATCAACAGTCTCACGAAAAACATGAAGCACGTGCCCGAGGAACTGCGCCGGCTCGACAAACTCCTCGCCGACAAGTATTTCTGCAACTTCTCCCTCTTCCAGTCACTGCCCGACTCCTGGGCTATCGACCAACTCTTCCCCATCGTGCCCATACAGCGACTCAACGAGCGGCCCACACGAAGCGCCACCCTGCAGGACATCACCTGCGACAGCGACGGCAAGATAGCCAACTTCGTGACCAACCGCCATGTATCGCATATCCTGCCCGTGCACGCACTGCGGCGCAACGAGCCCTATTACCTCGGCGTGTTCCTCGTGGGGGCATACCAGGAAATCCTCGGCGACATGCACAACCTCTTCGGCGATACCAACGCTGTGCATATCTCGGTGAAAGACGGCTCCTACCACATCGACCACATCAGCGATGGCGAGACAGTGGAGGAGGTGCTGGCCTATGTGCAGTATAACCCCCGCAAACTGGTGCGCCAACTGGAAATCTGGGTGACGAAGAGCGTGAAACAAGGGAAAATCTCACTCGAAGAAGGCAAGGAGTTCCTCTCCAACTACCGCTCCGGCCTTTACGGATACACCTACCTGGAGTGATGAGAGATTGAAAATTGAAGATTGAAGATTGAAAATTGGCCTTCGGTCGAAATTGCTCACCCGAATGGCACTCCTTGCCTTCAAAAAAGGGGCAGGTGTCTATGTCCCTCTAATCCCTCTTTAAATAATCTATGAAACAACCTCTTATTATCGTGAAAGTGGGGGGAGCCGTGGTAGAAGACGAGGCACAACTCCACCAACTCCTGGAAAACTTCTCTGCCATAGCGGGGAAGAAAGTGCTCGTGCATGGCGGAGGACGGCGTGCCACGAAAATTGCCGCCTCACTGGGCATAGAGAGCCAAATGGTGGGCGGACGACGCATTACCGATGGCAAGATGCTCGAGGTGGTGACCATGGTCTATGGCGGACTGGTGAACAAGAACCTCGTGGCACTGCTGCAGGCACACGGCGTGAATGCCCTCGGACTGACAGGGGCCGACATCGACGTTATCCGCTCTCACCGCCGCCCGCTGCGCAACGGCATCGACTTCGGTTTCGTGGGTGACGTAGACTGTGCTGACGGCGAGCAACTGCACCGACTCATCGACATGGGCATCACTCCCGTCATGGCACCATTGACCCACGACGGCAACGGACAGTTGCTTAATACCAATGCCGATACCATCGCCTCGACCACTGCCGTGGCCCTTGCGCCCTACTATGACGTGACACTCGTCTATGCCTTCGAGCAGCCGGGCGTGATGGATGGCACAGGACCCACGGCACAGGTTATCCCCACCATCACCCACGACAGTTTCCGCACCCTCGTGGCCGATGGCACCATCAGCGGTGGCATGATACCCAAAATAGAAAACGCCCTCGACGCCATCAACCAAGGCGTAAAGAAAGTGGTCATCACCCGCGCCGATGCCATCGACGGCACCAAGGGCACCATGGTTACGGGCTTCGCCCGATTGAAAATTGAAGATTGAAGATTGAAAATTAGCCCCTAAGGCCCCTAAGGTCCTTAGGGTCTTTAAAGTCCCTAAAAACCTTAGTGTCGTTGGTTAATAAGTGTTAAAACATCTTACCTCTGTCGATTAGTTGTAACATCCCACCCCCCCAATCGTCATTTATTCAGAGAGATGAAGAATATCAGTTTCCGAAATGATGTGCTACCGCTGAAAGACGTGCTCTACAGGCTTGCGCTGCGCATCACCCTCAAGCACGAAGAAGCACAGGACATCGTGCAGGATACACTGATAAAAGTCTGGAACAAACGCGACGAATGGGACAGTATAGCGTCGATAGAGGCCTATAGCCTCACCATCTGCCGAAACCTGGCACTCGACAAACTCAAACTCCGCGACAACCAGAACGAGTCGATAGACAGCATCCCTCTCGGCACCCCCGACCACGGCAACGACCCCTATGAGCAGATGCAACAGAAAGACCGCATCGACCTCGTGAGACGGATGGTGAACGCACTGCCGGAGAAACAGCGCAGTTGCATCCAACTACGCGATTTCGAGGGAAAGCCATACAAGGAAATTGCCGACATCCTCGGCATCAGCGAGGACCAGGTGAAAGTGAACATCTTCAGGGCCCGTCAGGCCATCAAGAAAAAATACCAGGAAATAGAAGGTTATGGACTATAAGTACATTGAACAATTGCTGGAACGCTACTGGCAGTGCGAGACGACACTCGAGGAGGAGCAAATCCTCCGCACGTTCTTCTCGCAAGAGAACGTGCCGGCATGTCTTCTCCCCTACAAAGACCTGTTCACCTATGAGCAGAGCGATGTGGAGGAAAATGTACTTGGAGACGAGTTCGACAAGATGATGCTCGAGATGACAGGAGAGGCCGCGCCGGTGAAGGCACGCACCATCAGTATGGTGCAGCGTCTGAAGCCACTCTTCAAGGCAGCAGCCATCGTTGCCATCATCCTCACACTGGGCAATGCCTCACAGGTGGCGTTCCAACCCAAGGACACGCCGCAAATCACCGAGAACGACCTCTACGAGAAACCCACCGACGGGGTGGAGGTGGCCAAGGCCGATACCATGCGTCAGGACTCGATGAAACTCTCCGAGGCACCCATCCTGAAATAGATATTTCTATGCTTTCTCTATAAAATCAAATGTTTAGTAAAACAAAATGAAACTGTGAAGTTTCAATTCTCTCAAATTTTTCATAACATACTAATGGTGGAAAGGCCGTTGCCCAAAAAGGCAATGGCCTTTCTGATGATGGGCCTTTTATGCGGAAATGATGCATTTTCAACCAGATGGATACATTAATGTTAATAATAATGGACAATAATATGCATACGAAAGAGAAATTTTTATATATTTGCAGCGAATTTGGGTTTTGTGCCCTTTTTCTTTCCTGAAACTCGAAATTTAATAACCAAAACTGTATATTTATGAAACAAAATCTACGATTCTTAATGTTGACACTGCTATGCGCGGTGATTGGCACGTCTTGGGGACAACAGGTCACACTCGACTTCACTACCAACTCATGGAATTTACCGACAAGTAACACTACTGGTCTACAAACGTATACAAGTGGTGATTACTCTATTAAACTTTATGCTTCAACTGCATATAGTTGGAAATCTTCTGGCTATCTTCTTTTCGGTAAAACCGACTCTTATATAGAACTTCCCGCCTTCGACTTTGATGTGGAGAAGATAGAATTTGTAGGTAATAGTGCTGCATCTGCTTCTACTAAAATGAATGTCTTTGTTGGTGATGTTGCCGTCAGCACAGAAACAACAGGTAGTCAAGTTACTAACACCTATGTAATTGCTGAAAGTTACCAGGCTGCTGGAAATGTTTATAAGATAAAAGTAACATCTAGCCACAATGCTCAGGTTACCTATATCAAGATTTACAAGAAAGAAGGACCCACTGATAAGTACTACGTGGCTGGTTCTTGGACAGACCCGGAATGGGCCGGTGGCAAGATTCAGATGACCAAGAAATCTGACGGCACCTATACATTGGTGTGTGACCAGGAATTGGCAGCGGCAGTGCAATTCAAGATCATCAAGGAGGCTCCCGATGGAACTACCACATGGTACGGTGGAGAAGGCAACGATAATTATTGGGTAACAGTCGACAATCATAAAGACATTACGTTGGTTTCTGAAAATGGAAAAAACTTCTATATAGATGTTGCGGGCACATGGACGTTCACTGTTGACCCAACCGGTGATACACCGAAACTCACCGTTGGCGGCTGGCCCGAGTGGGAATACTATCTGCTTGGTGATTTCAACGAGTGGGCAACAACATCAATAGATTCCTACAAATTCTCTGACGCAGGACTGGGCAAATTTACCCTTAATAAGCCCATTAAATATGGAGAAAAGTTTAAGATTTATGGCAAACGTGGCAACGAAGAAAAATGGTTTGGTGCCGTAAGCAATGGTGACTTCTATGTTAATGCAGAATATGTTGACACAGAACTCTCATTGACTACAGAAAATGGGGGTGAAAACTTCTATATGAACCTTTCGAATAAGAAATCTTATTGGACACTTGAATTCGATCCGGAAAATATGACTCTTGTCCTCGGCAACTATCTCTCCGACATTGCCGAACTGCCATTTGAGTTTGATGGTGGAAGGAATGATATTCAGAACACAGCGGGTCTGACAACGACAACAGGACTTGGTGACGACTATAACAATTCTCCTAAACTGCAATTTAAAGCCACCAGCCAAGAACTCGTCCTCCATTTCGATGAGCGTCCCGGTACGCTTTCCTTCGATATCAAGGGTAATAGTTTCTCTGGAGGGTCCTTTGAAGTCCTGACCTCTGAGAACGGCGAGGTTTATACCGTCTTAAAGACTTATACCACATTAAGTCAAGCCACCACCGGCCAGCATGAGGTGTTTGAAAACTTGGGTGAGAACGTAAGATACATCAAATGGCTGTACAAGCAAAAGAGTAGTGGCAATGTGGCATTGGGCAATATCAAACTTGAAAAATATGTGGCTCCGCAGTCTTATACACTGACTATCGATCCTGGTGAAAATGGCTAGGTATTCTTATTATACAATGA
>JAEEGG010019489.1_pt1 | contig 13673 bp, 8 predicted proteins | sample 9134161 | NCBI WGS metagenome assembly JAEEGG01 (sample SAMN16246543, study PRJNA631951) | gut metagenome | biome: gut microbiome; feature: rumen; material: CR-attached | host: Bos | place: Iran: Karaj | collected 2018-10 | reverse complement strand
GAGCTGCTTTCTGATTGTTTGTTGCCATTTTTATTGTTTTATTTTTTTGTTCTTTCTTGCTTCTTGGGCATAAATCGGGCGCAAACCGAACGCAGAATCAAGCTTGCTTGAATTCTGCTGAGGCGTAGCCCCTGTTCGTGAATAATCACAAATCGGGTGCAAAGGTACAAATTAGTGAGCAAAAAACCAAATAAAAACAAAAAATTTCGTACCTTTGCACGCGAAATGATACTTAGACAGCTTTCTATACTCAATTATAAGAACATCGGCGAGGCCCTGCTGGAACTCTCGCCGAAGATGAATTGTTTCATTGGTCGCAACGGCATGGGTAAAACCAATGTGCTCGATGCGATTTACTACCTTTCGTTCTGTCGTTCCGCCTCCAATCCTATTGATTCTCAGGTGATTCGACATGACGAACCGTTCTGCATGATAGAAGGAGAATATGATGAGGATGTCATCTCTGTGGGTATCAAGCGTGGACAGAAGAAGCACTTCAAGCGTAACAAAAAGGAGTATAAGCGACTGTCGGAGCACATCGGACTGATACCGCTCGTTGTGGTGTCACCTGCTGATTCGCTACTCATTGAAGGGGGTAGCGAGGAGCGTCGTAAACTGATGGATATGGTTATTGCCCAGTACGACCGCTCGTATATCGATGCGCTGAGCCGTTACAACAATGCCCTTCAGCAGCGTAACATCCTGCTGAAGATGGAGGACCCTGCGCCTGACACGTTGGTGCTGCAACTGTGGGAGGAGCAGATGGCAGAGGCTGGCGAGGCGCTGTATGAGAAGCGTCGCGCCTTTGTCGATGAGCTGATACCTCTGTTCCAGCAGTATTATGAGCATATCTCTGGTGGACAGGAAAGGGTGGGGCTGACCTATGTGTCGCATTGTCAGCGAGGCCCCTTGCTGGAGGTTATCCAGCGCGACCGTCATAAAGACCTTGCTGTGGGCTATTCGCTGCATGGTGTCCATCGTGACGACTTGGAGTTTACGCTTGATGGTCATCTGATGAAGCGTGAGGGTTCGCAGGGCCAGAACAAAACGTATGTCATTGCCCTGAAACTGGCTCAGTTTGACTTCCTGAAGCGTACAGGTTCTAAGACTACACCCCTGCTGCTGCTAGATGATATCTTTGATAAGCTCGATGCCCAGCGCGTGGAGCAGATTGTCCGTCTGGTATCCAGTGATAACTTCGGACAGATATTCATTACCGATACCAATCGTGACCACCTCGACCAAATCCTCAGTACCACAACCCTCGACTACAAGATATTCCATGTCAATGAGGGCGTGGTGGAGTAGCGTCACTTTACGGTTGTCCGGACGTCACTTGCAGGGGGAAAGTGACTTGCTTGCAGGGAGTAAGTGACGTTGGGGCAGGGAGAGAGACTACTTCTTGCGAACTTTTAGCGGACGGCAAAATTGTTCATAGCGCCCGCCAAAAATAATCGTAGCGTACGGAAAAAACATTTGTAGCGAACGCTACGAACCCATTTTTATACAGATGGAGTGTTGTCCAGAAGGGTGTAGTGCCAAGCGTGGCTATCACGATAGCGACTCAAACGAGGATGTTCCCCATGGCAAAGGCTGTCAAGGTAGTTCTTTGCCGAGTTATATTTCAGTCCGCTGAATATCTGGAAGGTCTTGATGGTAATGTATCCGTGACGTACACTCTTCCGCAGGGCCTCGTCCATTGCCTTCTGGTCGTACATCTGACTGTTTCCCACTCTGTTCCTCTGACAACGGAAACCATGACGTCCACAATCGGCATCCTTTACGAACTGCTTGGCAGGAATGAACTCAATGCCGCCATATATCACGTCGCGACCCGTCACCTTTGTTGGATCAGTATGTTCGCCCAGCAGTTTTATCTTTGGGGCAAACGAGCCGAAGGGTGTCTCCACACGCTGGCCTTCACGTAGCCACATAGTGGTTATCTCCTCCAGAAGACTGAAGAAACGCTTCATCTCGCCCTTGCTGGTGTGGCGGTATTTGTTGCAGAAGTCATCGATGTCGTCGAGATCGTATTTGTGCTCTACGACGGGTTGGGCATAGAGCAGTGGTTTGCCGTCCTCTCCCTTTGTGGGGCGCGGCTGTAGTTCAAAGAGTACTCCGTCAGTCTTACGTGGCATACTTGTTACATTTATTTACGCAAAAACGACAAACTGTATTAGTCTGTCGTCTTCCCCGTTCTGTGATCCGCTTGGGGCTCGAACCCAAGACCCCAACATTAAAAGTGTTGTGCTCTACCAACTGAGCTAGCGGATCATCGCTTAAAAAGCGGGTGCAAAGGTACAACTTTTTATTGAAACAACCAAATTTATTGGCAATTTTTTATTAATTACGAAACGAATATGAATAATATGAATAATTTATTTCACGAATACGAACGAATAATTATTATTCACATTCGTGGATAAAATTCGTTTTAATTATTCAAATTCGTTTCTTGTCTTTATTGATTACTTGATTTGTGTTGCTCCTCTGCAATAGCCTTCTGGTAGCACTCGCGACAAAGGGGTTCGTACTCCTGCGTCTCGCCAAGCAGCACGCGCTTGTCGTTCTGAACGGTACGATGACTGACATAGGCCAGAGAACCACACTTGACGCAGATGGCATGTACCTTGGTGACGTCGTCGGCAATGGCGCAAAGGGCGGGCATGGGACCGAAGGGAATACCTTTATAGTCCATATCCAGACCAGCAATGATGACACGAACACCACGATTGGCCAACTCGTTGCAGACATCCACCAGTCCTTGGTCAAAGAACTGTGCCTCGTCAATACCCACTACGTCGATGTCGCTGGACAAGAGCAGAATGCTGGCTGACGAGTCGAGTGGGGTAGAGGGAATGGCATTGTGGTCGTGGCTCACCACCTCCTCGTCGCTATAGCGCGTATCGATGGCTGGCTTGAAGATTTCCACTTTCTGCTTGGCAAACTGGGCACGGCGCAGACGACGGATAAGTTCTTCGGTCTTGCCGGAGAACATAGAGCCGCACACTACTTCTATTCTTCCTGGGCGGCGTGCTTCGCCCGATGTCGGATATGTAATCATGGTGCAAAGATAATAAATAATTCATAATTCTTAATGTATAATTCATAATTATTTTTTAATTTTGCAGCAGATATGGGAATATTATATATTGTGCCCACACCTGTGGGGAATATGGAGGATATGACGCTGAGGGCCATCCGCATCCTGAAGGAGGCTGATGTGGTGTTGGCTGAAGATACCCGTACGTCGGGCATCTTGTTGAAGCATTTCGATATCAAGCAGCATCTGTTGTCGCATCATAAGTTCAATGAACATGGCACCTCGGCATCTGTCATTGAACGCTTGCAGGCAGGTCAGACGGTAGCGCTGATTAGCGATGCTGGTACGCCAGGCATCTCTGACCCAGGATTCTTTCTGGTACGTGAGGCTGTTAAGGCAGGCATCGAGGTACAGACCTTGCCTGGTGCTACGGCTTTCGTACCAGCATTGGTGTCGAGCGGACTGCCTTGCGATAGATTCTGCTTCGAGGGTTTCCTACCCCAGAAGAAGGGACGCCAGACAAAGCTACAGAGTCTTGTGGATGAGGAGCGTACGATGGTGTTCTACGAGTCACCCTATCGTGTGCTGAAGACGCTTCAGCAGTTTAGCGAGGTCTTTGGTCCTGAGCGTCAGGTAAGTTGCTGTCGCGAAATCTCCAAGGTTCACGAAGAGAGTGTGCGTGGCACGTTGGCTGAAGTCATAGCCCATTTCCAGGAGCATGAGCCAAGGGGCGAGTTTGTGATAGTGTTAGCGGGGAAATCATCATAACGATATAACGTTATAACGTAATAACGAAAAAAAGAGATAACGATATGAAGAAAGTAATGATAGCAGCCTTGTGCCTGGTGGCATTGGCAGCATGTAAGCAGAAAGACAATCATGCGGCAGAGATGGCGTTGGAGCAGCAGCGCGACTCCTTGACACGCATCATTGAACAGAAAGATAATGAGATTGATGACATGATGGCCACCATGAACGATATCCAGGAGGGATTTCGTGCCATCAATGAGGCTGAGCAGCGCGTCACCATCGCATCGAATGGTGAGGGTGTCTCCGAGGCTGAGAGCATTCGAGAGAATATGCAGTTCATCCAGGAGCGCATGCAGCAGAACCGCGAGCTCATCAGCAAGTTGCGTAACCAACTGCGCCAGAGTTCTGTCAAGGCAGACCAGTTGCGTCGTACGTTGGAGAATCTCACGCAGCAGCTTACGGAGAAAGACAATCAACTGCGCCAGTTGCAGGCAGAGTTGGAGGCTAAGGACGTGCAGATTGGTGAGTTGAACCAACAGGTAAGTACGCTTTCGAGCAATGTCAGCAACCTGAAGGAAGAGAGTACCCAGAAGTCACAGACTATTAACTCGCAGGATAAACAACTCAACACAGCGTGGTTTGTCTATGGTACGAAGAAGGAGTTGAAGGCTCAGCATATCATTGAAGATGGCAAGGTGCTGCGCTCCAACTTTAATCGTGACTACTTTACCAAGATAGATATCCGAGTAGATAAGGAGATACGTCTCTATAGCCGTTCTGCCAAAATACTGACGGCTCATCCACAGTCCAGCTATACATTGCAGCAGGATGCCAATAAACAGTATATCCTTCGCATTACCAATCCCCAGTTGTTCTGGTCAGCCAGCAAGTATTTGGTAGTGCTGGTGAAATAAAAACAATAAAGCGGATCTCCATCGAGACCCGCTTTATTATTTATTTGATGACAATCTTCTTTCCGTTCCTGATATACAGTCCGCGGGTAGGAGTCTTTACCTCGCGACCTTGCAAATCGTAGAAGCGGTTAGTTGAATCCTTCTCAGTAGCTGATACTGATACGACACCAGTACCACCGAACTCAAAGGTCTTTTCGTCGCTCCACTGCGAATAGATATTCTCTTCGCCCAGCGTACGAACACGGTAGACATAGCGCTTGTTTGTATCCAATTCCGTGAACGTGTAGCTGTTGGTTGTTGAAGTGTAATTCTGTACCGTAGTAGCTCTGCGAGCAGCAGCACTACTGTTGATACCCAATTGCTCAGCAGTCCATGTACCATCGTAAAGACTTAAGTAGTTCATGTACATGATGCCTTTGGGTGAGATTTTGAGTCGGTACAAATCGTTCTCCTTGGGTGCCTTAAATGTGAAGACTTGCTTACCATCCTTCGATACTTCAAACTCCCGGCTTTCAGTAACGATATATGCAGATGACTTACCCTCTATGGCGCTCTCAAAGGTTAATGTTCCCTTAACCGTAACGTCAGCCTTATCAGGTGCTGCCCCCATGACAAAAGTTAGTTCCTGCGATGATGGAATACTCCACCAGCTAGGAGTTTGCAAATAGCCATCAGTAGATGATGTTCCGATTTTCAGTTTATTGGGCGAAGTGTAAAGTTTACTTCCACTCCAATTATTCAGCCCATAATTACTTAAATTAGAACTGATGTCCGAGAACCCTGCAGACTTACTATAACACTTTTCAAACTCTTTTTCCCACTGCTGGGCTTCTTTGGGATCGCTTGAAGCCTTATCAACCGTTGCCAGCTCAATCTCATAACTAATAGCACCACTGACGGCTGGCCAGGTGATAGAGAAAGAATTCTCTCCCGCATTGATGGTTGACTGTGCCATGTCGGGTGCGGGCAAATCTTCTCGTCCTGCAACAAACGAAATGGTGTTGTTGGCAGTATTCTCAACGATATTGTCAATATTGAAACTCATCAGTTTCTTACCGTCAACGTTCGCATTGAACAGCGTGGCAGCAGGCGTAGTATAGTTGGTAAGTGCCGTGTTACCAGTTGTTCCTGGCCAAGGGTCTCCTTGATAACCTTTGATTGAATTAGAAAATTCATTATCCGCAGGTATGATGTTCAGTCGCTGGTGATCTGGCGAATTATTGATAGAGTTACTTGTCCATGCCGCTTCGTTGTAGTCAACATGTATGATAAGCAGACCATGACTGCCGAAGAGACCTTTGTCATAGCTGATGCTTTGTCTGTTCTCCAGCAGGTAATACTCATTGGGGTTCGCTTTGTTGTAGATGATATAAGCCTCTGGTGTCTCAATCAGAGGTTTCATATCGGTGATACGCGTAAAGCTTGTCAGTTCTGTGGGCTCCATCCAGCGTGAGAACCAGCGCTCATAAGAGGTATATCCTGCAGGTGTGCGTGAGTCGTCGTTATAGCTTCCTGAAGACATCAGGTCCCAGAAACTCATTCCATATCCACCGCTATAGGTCGTGTCGTACATGTCAGGCAAGCCTAAGCAGTGACTGAATTCATGGCATGCAGTACCTATACCATCCATGATGCCAGTGTTTGTCTTTCCATCACCGCTCAGTTCTGCAGAGCAGCCATAGGTGTTAACGAGGCACTTATTATAGATGACTTCTTTGCCTTTTGCAGCAAGACCCCATTCGTGTGGCCAGATGGTGTTCTCATCGGCGCCCTGTGCCTCGGCATAACCAGCGTAGATAACAAACACCTGATCTACCACTCCGTCCTTGTCCCAGTCGTAATTGGAGAAGTCAACATCATTAGCCGCTTTATCGACAGCCTCGCGGATAAGTGCAGGAGCATTCTGGTCGTGTTCTGTGACCTTTCCGTCTTTGTCTTTCACGGGCTTGCCATAGTATTCCATGTCGCCTAATGCCGTATAAGGACCAACAACGTCAAAGTCAATAGTCAGTTGTCCATAGCTCTGCTTTAAGAAGTAATCGCGCACAGATCCTTCCATTCCTCCCTCATTATAACCTGGCTTGTTGAAGAAGTCCAGGTAGGCTTTTTGTGCATTCTCAGTCGCAAACTTTACATCCTTAAATTGAATGAGGATGACCAATCCGCGCTGATTACCTGTTGTTACAGATGATGGCGTTCCTGCGCGATGAGAACTGGCACGACGTGATGACTGGGCGTTGGCCAAATCGTAATTCTTCTGCTTGCGCGCTGTCCACTCCTCAGTAATCTGTTGGGGAGACAACATCACTAATCGTCCATTAGCCAATTCGCAAGGATTACCTTTCGCATCGACATAGTACGAGTAGTGCTCGTCGCCATGCAGGGTCAGTTCCATGGTTGTGCCATCAGCCAATGTTACTGAGCGCTTAGCCCCTGGCTTTGCTGGTATGGCATTTACTGTCATAACAGTCAATAGGAGACCAATTGCTGTGGTGAATAATCTGTTAAATGTCATAACTCTTTCGATTCTTTTTAATACTATAGTCTATTTCTGACTATGAGAGGCGTGTGCCGCTTGACTGCGTGCTCACGCCTCTCATGGCTTGAATAATCAGTTGTCTTTAGCGCTTAACAGCCTTAACCTTCTTAGAAATAAGAAGCACTCTTGAACTCTTGGCAACTTTATTTGCATTGCTCATATTATGGAGACGACGTGCAAAGTCTGTGGCAGCAGCACGTTTCTTAGCCTTTGCCTTTACGCTTGCAGAAGCCGTGGGAAGGACAATCTTTGAAGCGAGGGTTGTACCTCCATAATAGAATAATTGACCATTTGCGTATAGGTAGCCCTGGAACTGAGTTTCATCTTTCGATGTGATGGTCGGGAAAGTGATAGTACCATTTTCTAACGTACCAAACTTACCTGTAAAGTAGTTAACAACATCGGCAACAGGTGCATCACTATTCTGAGATATCAAATATCCACCGTAACTTTCAATGCCAAACTCGCCCTTTCCAAAATCAACACCAGTGCCCTGCATTAAGATGTATACTCCCGTAGGAATTTCTGCATGAACAACAATGTCTTTATCGCCACCAGTTTCGTTAAACATTGCAGCTAATTTCGCATAGGCATTCTTCATACGATACAAACCAGGAGTATCGCTATTCTCTTCAATTTCAACCTCATAGGTTTCGGGATCATAAGGAATGAAGTTCCCATCGTCATCCTTTTGTCCGTAATAAGAGATGATATAATCTTCAGTATAGTAGCCGGTACCTACACTCTTCCAAGGATTAGATGCACCACCATAGTATTCAAACTTTGTTGATGCATAGTCTTTTACTTCACCTTCGTCAATAACGGCAACAATAATCTTAAGGCTACCAATCATGTCTTCAGCAATGCGGATGTTGTTTGCACCTGCATTTACGCTGACACCCTCAAGTTCACCTGAAGCCAAAGCATCGGCAACAGCAGATTCATCGACATCGGCAGTCATAACAACAGCCTTAGCGTTGGTTACATCTGCACCCAATTCAACATTGGCAACAGCATAAGCCTCTCCTGCGAGATTAGTGTAAATACCATTGAATTCTACACCTACAGAATAGTCTTTCATGCTATATCCAGGCAGTACGATGCTGAAGAGACCGCTGGAATTTGCAAAATTTACAGCTTCTCCTGTTTTATATAATGCCATACCCCAAAGAAGTCCTTCAACAGGGAAAGTGATTACACCTTCTTTAAGTGTACCAACATAACCTGCGGCTTTAATTTCTTCCAAAGTTTTACCTTGTTGTGTAAGGAAGTAGTTACCCAACGACTGGAAACTAATCTCACCATAGTCAGCATTCAATGAGAGACCTGTAGCAAAGAGCTCAATATATACTGCTTCTGGATCTTCCGCATGTATATATAGATAATGTGGATCTTTGGAAACAGTGAATTCACCATCTTCATCTTCCGCCAACAAAGGATAATCAGCAGTATAAGGATTAAGCACACGATAGAAGCCTGGCTGGATAGCATTCTCTTCAATCTCTACAGCCCATGTGTAGTTGGGCACACTAAAAATAGATGCTACAATATCATCCGTGATGGCACCTTTACCCAGGGAAACCCAAGGTGACTTGATACCAACATTGAATGTGATGGCAGACATACCGTAGAGGGTCTTAAGCTGCTCATCATTGATAGAAATAGCGATGGTCTTATAGTCATCATACTCCAGTTTCGTAGGATCGTAACCGATAGTCAGTGCAGCTTCCGACTCACCATCTTTGAAAGAGACAGATGAGGGAATGGTGAAAAGACCAGACTCGTCAGTAGCGGTTATGGCAACACTGAGATCGCCTGCCGTGTTAACACGAAGTACGGGAATCGAAAACGATGTAGCGTCTTTTGTGATATTGACGGTTGCTGGCGTTTCGTTACTGAAATACACCTGCGAACCAGAGGCTGCAGCAGGCTCATAGTTTGCGTCCTTCTCAGAATCACAAGAAGCGAAGCCGAGAACAACAGTCAGTAAAGCCAGACTATATTTGAATATATTTTTCATACTTCTAACTTTTTAATCTTGTTATTACAATGCGATATCAGCGTCTTCAACAGCTGTTGGTACTGGAGTAGCTGCATTGTTGTCAGCATCTGTCAGAGCAGAGTTACCATTGATCTCAGTCTGGGGGAGACGCCACAACAGGATAGGATCACCAGCAGAAATATTGAGTACACAGTTAGGCTCATAGCCTGCACCACGACGGTCAATACCCTTGTTCAGGCGCATTACGTCGAACCAGATACGACCCTCGCCCCACAGCTCGATACGCTTCTGGCGATAGATCTCGTTCTGAATGTCGCTTGCAGTGCAAGAATAAGCAGGATCACGATAAGTCTTAACGAACTTCTCTAAGGTGCTCTTACCATCCTGACCAGCCATCTGCTGAGCCTCAGCGAGGATGAGATACATCTCCTCAATACGCATCAGAGGAATATCGTTGGCATTGACATCATTGTTCAGAATGTTCTGATAAGGAGCGAACTTACAGTTGGTGTAAGGAGCAAAAGAGTTATCAGCCAGATATGCATTCCACTCATCAGAAAGATTAGCGCTCACGCCATCGGCATCACTCCACCATCCCTTACGAATATCAGTATCGGAAATAGAGTTGTAGAGCTTCTTGCTGATCTGGTGAGCACCAGAATACTGGCCGTAACCATAGTTGAAGGTACCATTGTGAGAAATCCAGTTAACGATACCTGACTGTACTACATCATCAGTCTCGGCAATGTAGATTGCCCACATCCAGTTGGGCTCATCAGCACTGCTGAAAGTTGGCTTAGAGACCTCTTCGATGGTTGCAGGACGAGCATCAGAATTGTCAATAGCAGCCTGAGCATCAGCGGCAGCAGCAGCCCAGTTCTGCATAGCCAGATTCATACGGGCACGCAGACCGTAAGCTACAGCTACGTCGATATAACGGCGGTCAGAACGCTTCTGGCCAGCAGCCTTTGCCTTGCCCAGAACCTCAATGGCCTTGGTCAAGTCAGTATTGATCTGTGCATAAACTGCCTCAACGGTAGCACGGGGAGCACCCTCTGTAGCAGCCTGGCTTGAGTTCTGATCAGTAATCAGAGGAACACAAGCTGACTTCTCATGACCCTTGTAGTTGAACTGATAGAGCTGAGCCAGCTCCAGATATGCAAAACCACGAGCAGCAAGAGCCTGTCCTGCATAATACTGTGTCAGTGCATCCTCTGAATCAGCATTCACTGAACCAAGAACGGTATTAGCACTGAAGACAATCTTATAATAGTCGTTCCAGACGATCTGGCTCTCACGGCTAGTATAGGGACGGTCATCATAAGTCAAGCTGTTACCACCCCAGTTGTAACCATTGTCAGCACTTACCAAGTCCTCGGTATTGCAGTCAGTGAAGAACATGATACTGCTGTATCCGAAGTCGTTGTGACGACTGCCAATAGCATCATAGTTCGGCATGTACACATTGAACTGGGAGAAGATACCACGTACGCCAGCCTCAGCACGCTCAGGCTTAACAGTACCTACCTCAACCTTCTGGTCCTCGGTAAGAGTGGCTCCCTCAGGGGCTGTGTCCAAATCTTCACAAGCTGTGAAGGCAGATGTAGCCAATGCAGCGAACAAGAAATATTTCAGTTTCATATATTTATTTCCTTTAATTGTTAACATGTGAAATTAGAAGCTTACACTGATACCACCTGAGAGAGTACGCAGCTGAGTATAGGTATAAGGAATAGACGATACAAAGCCCTGACGTGGGTCGAGACCATTACGCTTTGCAAACAGAGCCAGGTTGTCACCAGAGAAGTATACACGGATGCTGCCCAAGCCAATCTTCTTCACCCAATCCTTCGGAAGTGTATAACCGATGGTTACGTTGTTGATTGACAGATAGCTTGCGCTAGTCAGGAAGCGTGTAGAAGAATAAGCAGTGTAACGGTCACCAGCATTCAGACGAGGAACGTCAGTGTGTGTGTTGGTTGGAGTCCAAGCGTCAAGGATATCCTTGTGCCAAGCACCACCAGCGTCAGAAGATGCAGAAGCGTGCATCAGGTACATATAACCAAAGTCGAGCACCTGACCGCCAATCTGGTAGGCGAACTGGATGCTTGCATCAAAGCCGTAAGCAGTAGCAGACAGACCGAAACCACCATATACATCAGGAAGCAGGTCGTCAGTAGCTACGCGGTTCTCAGAGAGCTGAGCAACGGTGTAGTCGTTAGAAGTCTTACGACCCAGGATGTTACGAGTCTTCTCACCAACGTAAGAATCAACATCGTCGTGAGCAATCTTGTTGCCGTTAGCGTCGTACCAAACCTCATATTCCTTGCCTGCGATGGTCTCCATCTCGTAGTTGTTCACCCAGTAGAGAGCCTCACCGGTCTTCTCGTCAACACCAGCCCACTCAGGCAGGTACAGACGATACATGCTCTCGCCTTCCTCATAGATACGAGAACCGTCAATCCACTTACCCTTCAGGTCAGGATGCAACTCGTCAATCTTGTTCTTGAGGAATGTAGCGTTACCATTGATGGTCAGTGAGTAGTTGCGATTCTTCAGGATATCGTAAGACAGGTCGATTTCCAGACCGCGGTTAGTCATGGTACCAACGTTCATAGGAATCTGTGAGTAACCCAGTGAACCAGCAACGGGCTTGAAGTACAGCATGTCCTTCTGCTGACGACCGAAGTACTCGATGCTACCGTTCAAACGGTTGTTGAACATAGCGAAGTCGAAACCGATGTTATAAGATACTGACTTCTCCCATGTCAGGTCCTTGTTACCCTTGTAGGCCAAAGTACCGTCAGAGAAACCAGAAGCGTCACCAGTCATAGAGTACTGGTCGGTGTATGCATAGTAGTAGTAGCGTCCATCACCAGTGCTACGACCCAGGTTGTCGTTACCCTGCTGACCATAGCTGGCCTTGAACTTCAAGTTGTTCAACCAAGAGTGAGTACTCTCCATGAACTTCTCTTTAGAGATAACCCATGCCAGAGATCCGCTCCAGAAGCCACCCCAGCGGTTGTCAGGATGGAAACAAGAAGAAGCATCACGACGATAGCTGGCAGCGATGATATACTTGTCATCATAGCTATAGTTGATACGACCGAAGATACCCTTGGTAGAGTAGTCGAGCTGGTAACCAGAGTTGTTCTTCTGGTTAACGGCATTGTCCAGCCAGTAGCTCTCAGGATTGTAGAGCTTGGTAGCACCACCATAAAGACGACGGTACTTCCACTGGTAACCTTCGTAACCCAGTGTGAAGTCAAGGCTGTGAACATCAGCAAACTTAACGTTGTAGTTAGCCAGGAACTGAGTGGTAAAGCCAGTAGTACGCATGTGGTACTGGTAAGCACCACCTTCCAGGTCTGCAAACTGACCCATGTAGGCGTTCTGCAGTACGTCATAGTTGGTGTTATCAACATTGTAACCCAAGCGAGCGGTCAGAGTCAGACCTTCCAGGGGCTTCAACTCAGCAAACCAGGTGCTGTTCAGGATATCCATTGTGTAGATGGCCTTGTCATACTGCATCTGACCTGCGGGGTTAGAGATTGACATGTATGAACGGTCACGTCCAGCCTCGCCAGAACCGTAGTCATAGACAGCGCGGTCACCATTGTACATGATGTTTCCGTTAGCGTCACGGACATAAATAGGATAGATAGGAGCAATACCGTAAGCCAGACGGAAAGCATTACCAGAAGAGTTGGTAGTTGTCTGCTCATCGGGATAGAAATTCTTAGAATGAGTCCAACCTACATTAGCACCCAGCTTCAACCACTTGTTTACCTTGAACTCGTCACGGAGACGAACAGAAGAACGGGTGAATTTAGAACCGCTGACGATACCACCATCATCCAGATAGCTGTAGCTCAGATAATAGTTGTTAGCATCAGTAGCACCAGAAAGACTTACCTCATACTCCTGACGGAAAGCCTTCTTGATGATCTCATCCTCCCAGTTGTCGGGGGTGAAATAGTATTTACCATCGCTATAACCGAGGGTAGCATTAGGATTCAGCTTACCATCAGGGCCGAACATATACTGTCCTTCGGGAACGGTGTAGATCTGATAACCGTTACCACCACCCTTATTGGTGACGATAGTGTTGTTAGCATACTTCTGGGCTGTCTGAGCGTCGTAGTTCAGGTTGGTGGTAGCATAGTTGTAGATAGAAGAATACTCCAGCTCCAGATACTGGGCAGGATTCTTAATGACATCATACGTACTTACACCACGGCTATTCTGACCCCAACGAGCATTGAAGTTTACAGTCGGCTTGCCGAGCTTACCAGCCTTGGTGGTAACCATGATGATACCATTAGCACCACGGGCACCATAAAGAGAGGTAGAGGCAGCATCCTTCAAAACGGTAATGTCTGCAATGTCGCTTGCAGGTATAGAGCTCAGGTCACCGTCGAAAGG